>CEUY01152401.1_pt1 | contig 21347 bp, 19 predicted proteins | sample 361481 | NCBI WGS metagenome assembly CEUY01 (sample SAMEA2622737, study PRJEB7988) | marine metagenome | isolation source: saline water (ENVO:00002010), including | reverse complement strand
GGAGAGAGTGGATAAATTTGGTCAATTAATTAATGCAATTGGTATTACTCCTTGTTCAGTAATGCAGAGTTAATAGTCGGTGTACATGGCTCTTTGTTTGTTAACACTATCTTCGCAAATGATACTTGCAAAATTATTGAATATTGCCCAGCGAATCGTCCTGATTTTTCATTTCAAAACAAGTACAAAAACGCGATTAATTATACACATTTCTTAGTTGATGCTGATTCCGATTTTAATATTGACATTGATTTGAATGAGTTATCTCTGCTACTTTGACATTGCTAGATTTTACGGTTGAATTATGATTATTTCTGATGAGAAAAAATTTGTTTTCCTGCATAACCCCAAAGCTGCTGGTACTACAGTCAGATTCGCGCTAAACAAGTTCGACTCTTACAATAGTAAGTTCTGGAGAAATGAATGCGAAGAATTAGGGCGCTATGGTGATATGGCGCATTTGAGCATTCAGTCACTTAAATCTTTCTTTCCTGAAGAGTACAATAAAACTGTAGATTATTATACTTTTGGCTTTGTCAGAGATCCGCTAAAGAGATTTTTTTCAGGTTTTAATGAAACACACAAAGCTTTGCTCCAAAGAGTTAATGAAGAACCTGACTTCATGGAAGAATACAAAGGTGTTTTAAAAAGATATACAGAAACTCAATTGTCTTGTTCACATCCGGAGGGGTGGTACACACATATAAAGCCACAAAAAGAGGTTTTTTACGATGAAGGTAGATGTATTGCTGATCTTGTTGTAAAAATAGAGAATCCTTTTCCAGATGTCAACGCGATATCTAATGTGGTAGGCAGCGACGTGGAACATTGCGTGACGAGAGCTCTCACTGGTAAACCAAGAAATAAGAAGCCCCTTAGTTTTACACCTTCAGATTTACTTAGTGTCGAGTATTTAAATGCACTGATGGATTATTACTCTGATGATTATAAGTTGTTTGAATATCCTTTAGAATTCTATAAAAGTTAAACTGAAAGATATGCCTCAAAATACTATGAAGCCTGAACGCTAATTAGCTATGTAGAGAACTCTCTGTCGTATCGTAAAATTAGATTTTGCAAAAGTAGTTGACAGTAGGATATAACCTTTTTCTTTACGAAGAACATATATGTAAATAGATATCGCCGAAGGTCATATAATACATTCTAATTTAACGTTTCATCAGCTGTGGTTGAAAAGAAAACGGAAATGCATAGAGGTACTATTCTCATATGAGAACGGTGACTAATTCTTTTCGATTCTTCAATTGAAATTGAGATAGCTCGCACGTGTATTTTATACTAAGAATATTTATGAATATATGAAATCCGTGAAATTTTTAGCGCGTTATATGCGGCAAATTTTTTCCAGCAGATGTTTAAATTATAGATGTTCAACGCTCGCAAGAAAATTAATGTTAAAGCTCCAAAATATTAACTAAAATACAAAGATGTTAATAGGTTACCACGACTGTTGGTGAAATCGGTGAGCATATAAGTCATAATAATTTATATAACTTACTAGACTTGATGTGGCTAAGTCTTGAAGATGTCATCATAGAGATTGAGTTTCGATTCCGTAGAGCAAACTTTAATTATGCTTTTTAGTTTACCTATTAAAATTAACTTAGAAAACATGAGATAATCATGAAAAAAGCACTTATTACCGGTGTAACCGGCCAGGACGGCTCTTATTTAGCCGAATTTTTGTTAGAAAAGGGATACGAAGTTCACGGTATTAAGCGTCGTGCTTCTTTGTTTAATACCCAACGTGTTGATCATATCTATGAAGATCCGCACGTAGAGAATGCAAACTTTATACTGCATTATGGAGATTTGACCGATTCTTCAAATCTAATCCGCATAATGCAAGAAGTGCAGCCAGACGAAGTGTATAACCTTGGCGCACAGTCGCACGTTGCAGTGTCGTTTGAGGCGCCAGAATATACGGCTGATGTTGATGCTATGGGCACACTGCGCTTATTAGAAGCTATTCGCTTTTTAGGGCTTGAAAAGAAAACCAAGTTTTATCAGGCGTCTACCTCTGAGCTTTATGGTGAAGTACAAGAAATCCCTCAAAAGGAAACTACGCCATTTCACCCGCGTTCGCCTTATGCAGTAGCAAAAATGTATGCCTATTGGATTGCGGTTAACTACCGCGAGTCTTACGGTATTTATGCATGTAACGGTATTTTGTTTAATCACGAATCTCCTCGCCGTGGTGAAACCTTTGTTACTCGCAAAATTACACGTGGAATTGCGAATATTGCACAAGGCTTAGAAAGTAAGCTTTACCTAGGTAATATGGATGCACTGCGCGACTGGGGCCACGCTAAAGACTATGTTCGCATGCAGTGGATGATGCTTCAGCAAGACACACCAGAAGATTTTGTTATTGCCACAGGCAAACAAATATCGGTACGCGAATTTGTTCGTATGTCGGCTAAAGAAGCAGGTATTACTGTTGAATTTACGGGCGAAGGCGTAAAAGAAATTGCTACGGTTACCGAAGTCAATAGCGAATTGGCACCTGGCGTTAATATTGGTGATGTTATTGTAGAAGTCGACCCGCGTTACTTCCGCCCAGCAGAAGTTGAAACGCTGCTTGGCGACCCTACAAAGGCCAAAGAAAAGCTGGGCTGGGTACCAGAAATTACAGTTGAAGAAATGTGCGCCGAAATGGTGGCTTACGACCTTGGCAAAGCTAAACAGCATGCGCTGCTTAAGCAACATGGTTATTCAGTCGCAGTTGCTAAAGAGTAATGTTTTTTAAAAAGTCTTTGATGTAAAAGCCTCATATGAGGCTTTTTCTAGTTTAGGAAATAGTAATGAAAACCGTATTTGTAGCCGGTCACCGAGGAATGGTTGGTGCAGCCATCGTCAAGCAATTAGAAAATCGTGAAAACATCACCATCATCACGCGAACACGTGCCGAATTAGATTTAACCAGTCAGTCTGCGGTCTCAGAGTTTTTTGCGTCAAATAATATTGATGAGGTGTATCTAGCTGCAGCAAAAGTAGGCGGTATACATGCTAATAATACCTACCCCGCTGAGTTTATCTATGAAAACCTGATGATTGAAGCCAATATTATTCATGCCGCCCATGCTAATGATGTGCAAAAGCTTTTATTCTTGGGTTCTAGCTGTATTTATCCAAAGCTTGCCGAACAGCCGATGACCGAAAAGGCATTGCTAACGGGCACACTGGAAGAGACAAACGAGCCTTATGCCATTGCTAAAATAGCAGGCATTAAACTTTGTGAAAGCTACAATCGTCAGTATGGTCGCGATTATCGTTCGGTAATGCCTACAAATTTATATGGGCCTAACGATAACTTTCACCCAGAAAACTCTCATGTTATTCCAGCATTACTTCGCCGTTTTCATGAAGCAGCACAGCGCGGCGATAGTGAAGTAGTTGCTTGGGGTAGTGGCACACCAATGCGTGAGTTTTTGCATGTAGACGATATGGCCGCTGCCAGTGTGCATGTAATGGAACTTGATAATGAAACGTATCAGGCCAATACACAGCCACTGCTTAGCCATATAAATGTTGGAACAGGTGAAGACTGCACTATTCGCGAACTAGTAGAAACAGTTGCTAAGGTTACGGGCTTTAAAGGCGAAATTAAATGGGATACGGCTAAACCAGATGGCGCTCCGCGAAAGCTTATGGATGTGTCGCGTTTGCACGCATTAGGTTGGAAGCATACCTATAATCTCGAGCAAGGTTTGAAGCATGCGTTTGAGTGGTTCTTGGCAAACCAAGATAACTTTAGAGGGTAAATCTATTACCTTAAAAAGCGCACTGGGCTTGCCCGGTGTTTTTGTCTATTGGTATATGAAAATGTCGTTTTTAGAAAAGAGTGTATTTACAACTGTCATCGATAGCACACCTCTAGTTTCAATAGATCTTCTTATTGAAAATACAGATGGCAAAGTAATGCTGGGTTACCGAAACAATAAACCAGCTAAAGGCTACTGGTTTGTGCCAGGGGGCAGAATTTTAAAAGGTGAAAGCATGGATGACGCCTTCAGACGATTGACATTAGCTGAACTTGGTAAAGTTTTCAGTAGAAGGGATGCAGAGTTTCTAGGACCTTTCGAACACTTTTATGATGATTACGTATTTGGAGAAGGTGTATCTACTCATTACGTAGTACTTGGGTATAAGCTTATTTGCGATATTGATCTTCTAGCGTTGCCCAGTGCCCAGCACAACGAGTACAAGTGGTTTGATAAAAGTGAAATGCTAGCTCATTCCCATGTGCATAAACATAGTAAATGGTACATTTAGTCCGACGAAGCTCGGTATGTAAAATAATAAAATACTTATACAACAAAAGGCAATTGAAGTGATAAGAGACGTTATTGGCTCTAGGGACATCCTGTTTCCTACCCGCAAATGGAAATTGGTTATAGTTGATTGGGAAAAATATGACCTCTATCGAGAAAAAGACTTCAACGGCAAGAAGGTCCCTTGTGGTCTTGGCCCTTTTCTTGAGAATATGAGCAGGTTGAAAGGAAATCAAAACGTTAGTATTACTATGGTGATAAATACTGCAATGGGTTGCGCTCCCGAGTTACGAGTCAAATATCACGACTTAGTGAAACGTACTGGGCTCAACGTTGAGATATTCTTTAGAGAAAATGTCGCTCGAGATATTGGAGCGTATGACTTCGGTTATAAAAAAGCGCTTGAAAGTAACTATGATGGTGACATTGCCTTTATGAATAGTTCTGTCAGTGGTCCATTCACAGATTATTGGTTAAATAAGTTTCGTAAATTGCATTACAGTAAAGAGAATATCGGCCTTACCGGCACAACATTAAATATGTTTCCATTAATTGAAAATGGTAACGAGGTAGGTTGCCATAAAGAGCATGTTCAAAGCTGGTTTTTGTATAGCAATATGACCGTTCTCAAAAAAGCATTTGGTAATTCACTACTATTCGAAGGTGCTGACTATAAGGAGAAGCAAGGTTTAATAGAGAACGGGGAAATAGGAATAAGCCAGCGCATACTCAATGAAGGTTTTGGAATAAATTGCATGTCCTTTCCAGAGCTTTCGTACTTCAAAGGAGAAAACTGGCCATACCCATTTAGGTTAGGGTGGCGTGTTAAAAATTTCGAACTGCAAAAGTACATCAATACTACTATCGTTTAGAAAAACTAGCCACCGTAATGCATACTTTTACTTTTTGAGGTAGCATTGCGCGCTAAGAAAAATTAAGTCATTGGAAGATAATGAAAGCAAAAATCAAACGACTCGTAAAAAAAATACTTGGACGTGGCCGTATTAGCTATCACTTAGACATGGTCTCTGCCAATCAAATTTCAGGATGGGCTCTCAATGATGTTGCTCCCTCTTCACCCTGTAACGTCGAAGTGCGCGAAGGTGAAAAAGTGTTAGCCTCTACAAGAGCTGCAACATTGAGAGAAGATCTTCTAGAGGCTGGGATCGGAAACGGCTGTCATGGTTTTACGCTGGATCTTGAGATGGTTCCGTTTTCAGCGCAAGCTAGAGAAGTTCACTTGTATGTAGATGGCAAGCGTATCACTTCAGCACCGATCAAGTTACAAAGCGCATTCACTGAAGTGTTAGGTGACTTTGCATCTGAAGTAGAAAAACGTATGGATGCGCTATTAGCAATTCAAAATGAACGCTTTCAGCGAGAATTTAACTATTTGAAATCACAGCTAGACAAGTAGCCTATGTCATCCCATCTACAAAAATTAGTTATTTTTTGCCCTTTACCCCCGAAGCCAAATGGAATCGCAGATTACTTGGCAGAGCAGCTTCCATATCTAACTCAATGTTTTGATGTAGTGGTGGTAATCGACAATGAAGCTCCGCAGCCAGTTAACATACCAAAAAGCGTATGTATTCTGTACATCGAAGAGTACATGTGGCGTAGAGGCGAATATGCTCAGCATACACATCTTTTTCACGTAGGTAATAATAATGATACAAAGTATATGCTTGAAGTATTGTTATCGACGCCTGGTATAGTGATGATTCACGACTTAAATCTGCATTACTTGATTGATTTGACCAACCTTTCAATTGGCGATAAAGCCTCTTATTCAAGGGCACTTTATAATCAATATGGTTCAACAGGAAAGGTACTTGGTGAGCAGCTCGCAAAATATGGCTGGAAAGGCGGTTTTATGCCTCATGAACTAATGATGAATTCGAGCATAATTGATGCAGCGTCACACATCATAGTTCACTCACAATACTCGGCAGATAAAATCAAGTCGATGGGGCATTCGAAGGTTTCGATTATTCCTCACCACTTATCTCCCAAAGCACGTAAGTTTAGCTTAAAGAGCAAAATGACCTATCGAGGCGAGTTAGGCCTTCCTGGCAATAAAGCTGTTATTACTTCCATGGGGTTTATTGCAAAAGCAAAACAAATTAAATCTGTGCTGCAGAGCTTAAAGCACCTAAAAGAGCAAGGCCTTGATTTTGTTTATGTACTAGCGGGTCAGTGTAAACCTCATGAATATGATGTTTTTCAGGATATTGCCGATAGTGGGCTACAAGACAATGTTATCGTTACAGGGTTTTTAGAAGAAAATAGTTTTTTCCAATATCTATGTGCTTCAGATTTCATCGTTAACCTACGGTATCCTTCAGGAGGTGAAACATCGGGAACATTAGCAAGAGCAATGGGGTTGGGTTTAGCTTGCGTTGTAGTTGATATAGGTCCATTTAGTGAAATCCCAGAACAGTGTGCTTTAAAGTTAACTTATGACGACGAGTTTCAAGCCAACCTCATAAAGGCTTTACAACTACTTCTAGAGAATAAACAAGAACGTGCAAAAATAGGCATCTCAGCAAAACGATGGGTCCAAGAGACACAGAATATCAGTGCCACTACGAAAGCTTATGGCGAAGTTATAAAAGCTACACAATGTAAGAAAGTGTCTTGTGCAGAGAAAGACAAAAACCAATCATTAGGTAATGAAATTTTTAGTTACTATTCCAACAGTGCCTTTTATGAGGCAGTTGATGCCTTAAAGGGGAGGGAATCTACTTCTGAGCTAATAGCTAATACAACTGGTGTAACTTGGTGGTCTGAAAATTTAATTCCAGTCGGTGTTAAAGGGAATATATTGTGTGTTAGCGAGTCTGCAGCTGACGCGAAGCTACTCTCAAATTTGTTTGAATACGTCGATTCTAACATAACTCATGTTGACCCATTTGAAATTAATATGTCAGCGGCACGCCTATCGAGCCTTGCCGTGAATATCTCACCGTTACGTGCGATAGAGAATGATCCAGTAGAATACTTTTCGGCGGTCAATGTGAAGTGTGCGATGGGAGCTTTAGTCATATTTTCCTTTATTAATGATGGCTTAACTGAACCTGCGGTCGATTTATTGCGCAGTGATCTTGAGCGATATATAGAGGCTGCTGGTTTTAGTATTAGTGACAAATATGCTGGCAGAAGGACGTTAGATATTCACGACAGGTTCCCAATATCAGATTCAGAAGAATGGACATTTGTTACAAGGAAGTGCTCTCGAATGGTAAACAAGGCGCCAAAAGGGTACGGCGCAGCGAGTAGTGTTTTGGCGTTACTGCCGGAAATAAAAGAGCAGGAACTTTAAATGCAGAACCATTCCTACACTGTTTTGAAATTGCTGTCAGATCGGCACGGCATCTACCGAGATATCATTGTCACTGCAGCTATATTAAAATCAATGCCTGTAAAGTCCCATTCTATAGTGGAAGCGCAACCCCAAAGTATTTTGGTAAATATGATCGACGCTTCGGGGTTAAATTGCACTTTAATACCATCAATTGCTCTTTTGATAAAACACGGTTTTGAATTAGCCAAGCTGTATAAAAAACTTGGAATAGAAAATACGTTTATAGGTAAGGAGAGTCGAGATCATCAATTGGTTTCTAAAGTTCAGGCTGGCTATGCCGCTCTTGCGGAGCAGACCCAACTTATAAGAGAGCGCACGTATACAGAAGTTTGTGGACAGTATAAGAACTTATCATGGGTGGCGTTATCAGTCATTGATGAGGCACTTTTTATAGACAATTCAAAAATTATAACTGAACAGCGACCGCTTATATCTGGAAGGTGTAAAACAGTTACGGAAAGGATGAAAGACTGGGGGGACGAAAATGGCTACGTATTTTTAAATTCATTTCTTTCAACCCCCACTGCAAATGATGAAGAGCAAATTGTGTACGCATTTCCGTCTTCAAGTTGGGCTGAGAGCGTTAAAAAATGTTCTGGAGCGCAATCGATAGTTTCAAATAGGGTAACCTCAACAGATAGGCTTATCCAAGAATACTATTCGTCCCTTGTGTCAATCAATTCAGCTATTGGGCGACTAACGTTAGATTACTTAAAATTTAGTCGACGTTGGTATGGCATGGACAAGTTGATGGCCTTTAATTTTTACCCAGTAGAAACAGATGGTGAGCATCATTGGCGCTGGCAGGGGCCAAACCCATCGAGCCGATTGTTTATTCCTTTAATGGCGCGAGGGCATTATAAGATAAGCTTACAAGTAGGATTTCTTCCAGAAGGTGTCAGCAGTAAAAAAATCAAATGTTTTTTCGACGGCACTTTGACATTTTTCGAAGCGATACATGAAGGGCAATCAGTTTCGTTTGACTATTATGTACCAACAAACGGAAAAACCTTCGAATTACTAATAACTTCTAATGAGATGACGAAGGTTGATGGGAAAGAGCTAGGCTTTGCGCTAAATGGCTTAGTCGTGGAATGGGTTGAAGGACAAGTAGATGAATAAAGACATACTAATTATTTCTCCGATTCCCTCTCATCCTCAGTTTCAAGGAAATAGTGCTAGAATTTACAGACTAAACCAAATGTTTCAATTACTTGGTTACAGGGTTCACTTCGTTTACTTTGGAATGGAGGGTCTGCAGGACTCGCAGCGTTTTGAGATGGAAAGAGCTTGGGATACCTTCCACTTTATAAAACCAGAAGGCCCAGCAGCAGAGCCATCTTACGGCGACTATTTCGACATTGATGACTGGTATGATGAGAAAGTTTCAGAAATGATTGAAAGCTTGTGTAGTCGTTATAGATTTGACATTTGCCTTGTCAACTATGTCTGGTTTTCAAAAGTCTTGGAAGTTGTCCCAGAGACAACCTATAAAATAATAGATACTCATGATGTTTTCGGCGATCGTCATCTGGTCGCGGCCGAGGCAGGGCTAGATCCTGTCTGGTTTTACACGACTAAGACATTAGAAGCTCTGGCCTTAGAAAGAGCAGATTTGGTGCTTGCTATTCAAAGTGAAGAAGCTAAATACTTTAAAAGCATTACGGGGAAGTCTGTTTCAACTATTGGTTACGTCGTCCCTCGGATGTTTTTGGCCACTGATGAACGCGAAAAATCAGAGAAGATAAACATAGGATATATCGGCTCTGGAAACCCTTTCAATGTTACCTCAATACTCTCGCTACATGATTTGGTTTCACAGTCTCCCAATTTGCTAGAAAATTTTGAATTTACAATAGCTGGAACAATTTGCAACGCGTTGGAATCAAAGATTCCTAATTTCAATATGTTGGGCTTAGTCGATGAATTAGACGATTTTTACCGTTCAATAGACGTTGTAGTAAATCCAATGATTGGTGGTACAGGCTTAAAAATAAAGTCGTTGGAGGCACTTTCTTACGGCAAACCCTTGCTAGCCACGAAAGATGCTATGGTGGGAATTGATACCAGTAGCGATTTCCAGAATTTTGAGTCTGTTGAACAGTTAGTTGATGCTTTACGTGCTTTTGATAGAGCTGCAAAAGATGAGTTGACTGTAGATTCCGTAAATGTATTCGATACATATAATGCTCAACAGATAGCTACATTTAAAAAACTATTTGGTAATTTTCAATGATAGTAAGTCACAAGTATAAGTTTATTTTTGTACACATTAATAAGTGTGGGGGAACCAGTGTTACCCGAGCGTTACTGCCATTCTTGGGTGAAGATGATTTAGTACTAGGCGGGTCTTCTGACACAGAAAAACTATCAGAAGAGTACTTAGCAGAGCACGGAATTTACAAGCATTCAACTGCGTCAGAAATTAAGCGCTTCGTAGGGGATGAGGTTTGGAACTCATACTATAAGTTCGCCACTATACGAAACCCTTGGGATAAAATCGTTTCAACATACTTTTGGTTTCACAAGACTGGATGGGGTAAAGGCGGAAAAGGGGATAAGGTAAGAAGCTTAGATTTTGAAGCTTATGCTAAGTCGCAATGGATGGATGAGCTAGGGTGCAGTGATTTTTTATACGAAGGCAAAAATTTGATAGTTGATGAAGTTTTCGCGATAGAAAACTTGAATGAGATGATGGCTTATATAAGTGGTAAATATGGTTTGCCCTTTAAAGCTGCGCCTCGATCAAATTCGACAAAGCACCATCACTATAGCTTTTATTATGATACTGAAGAAAGCAAACAACGAGTAGCAAAGCGTTTTGCCAATGATATTGAAAACTTTGGGTTTGAGTTCGAGACGAGTTCAGATTCGCAATATAAGTTAACACAACATGAAGTCGACTTTCTGAGGGATTTGGCAATACAAAGTGAAAGTAGCGATATTCCCCTTGCGCATAAGCTAATGTCGATTGCTCACAACGCAAGACCTGATGGAACACTAATTAAGAAAAAGCTTAATGATTATGAAACGCTTCTTTCAAAAAAAGAAGACTAAAATGCCCGTGGAATCAACATGTTTGAACGCCTTTGTTGTCCCTCAAACCTTGGGAACTGATTTCGGCTGTGGAGAGAAGAAGTTTATTCACGGTGTATACACTGATTCCTTGGAACAGCCCGACCATTTTTTTCACAATAGACAGTCAGGTCCTTTGATTAATTATTCTTTGAGAGAAGAGTACTTAAAATTAAACCTAATAGAAAACACTGTTAAAAAAAGAGGTAAATGGTTGTATGCGGGGGGGTTATTCGAACATTTTGGACATTTTTTGTCGGAAAGCATACATCGATTGTGGAGATATAAAAGTACTGAATTTAATGGTGTCGTATTTGCCTGTAAACCTACGGTTAATAGTATTGAGAATCTTCCAAACTACGTTCTTGAAGTTTTTTCACTTCTTGGGATTTCGCAAGAAAAAATCTTTCTAGCGAGAGAGTTAACAAATTTTGAAGAGCTTGTAGTGCCTGAGCAAGGCACTGTACTCAATGGTGTTCCTCACGATTGGTATGTTGAGTATTTACAAAGAATTCAAGATAAGATACCAAAAATTAATGAGAATGCTTATGATAAAATTTGGGTTTCCAGAGAAAACTTTTTGTCTGCTGGGCGCGTCTTGGGGGCTGGCTATTTCACGGATCTGCTAGTACAAAACGGTTACACTGTATTTAAACCAGAGGAGCATTCACTTTTAGAGCAGTTGTCTATAGTTTTATCCGCTAAAAAAGTCATATGGGAGGAGGGTAGCAGCATGCATCTTCTCGACTTAATTGGGAAGCTGAATAGCAGCAATTTAGTTTTGGCAAGACGCCCTCACCACAAAGCGTTTGCAAAATTACTCAAAGCAAAGAGTCAAACTAGCTACTCATATTTTGACGTACAGTGTCTACCTGACTTTAGAAGAGACGACGATATGCTTTTTAGTGCAGTGTCTCTATATAAAAATGCTGTAGACTTTTTTAATTGCTTAAAAAATTATGGTTTTTATTCGGACACTACGCAGCAATTTGACGAAATTCGTTTTAAAAATTTTGAACAGAATGATGCTCTCACTTTTATACAATTGGCGTCGAAGGAAATACGTAATAGAGATAAGCTTTCAAGCTTTTTGGAAACTTACTTGAGCTCGCAAAGCGTATAGCTTATGAAAATAATTATTCATGTTGGCCCATCGAAGACGGGTACATCAGCAATTCAAAATTGGTTATCTTCTCACCAGAAAAATCTGTTGGAGCTAGGAATATACTATCCTCCACATAGAGTTGATATTAATGGCATTAGTTCAGGTAATTTATTACAGGTCTTTGATAGGGATGGCGATGAACTAATTGTTAATAATCAAAAGGTTCAGGATGTCTTGACCAAAGCAAGCTTGAATAAATGTGATCGTCTACTTTTATCATCAGAGTTTTTCTCTGAGCACATAGATGCACTGATTGGTGCATTTGGGTCTGTAGAGGTGATCGCTTATCTGCGTTATCCACTTGAATTTACCCAATCCTCATATAATCAGAGTATAAAGCGTCATAGACAGACTAATCGCTTCGGAATAAGAATGAAGCCTCAGGCTTTCAACTTAGAAAGACTGGAAAAAATTTGTAATAAGCTTGCAAACAATAGTTATCAGATAAGACCTTATCACAAAGAGTGCTTTGAAGGAGGGAACCTCATCACTGACTTCTGTCAAGCACTAGGGATATACGACTCGGTTTCTTATATGATAGGAGATGGTAAAGGTTCTCGGCAGATAAATACTTCTTATACTATTGAAAACCTAGAATTCAAGAGGTGGTTCAATCAGTTCAATTTGGCGAATCATGCGAAAACTTTGGATACATTTTTACAGTCAGAGAGTCAAACTGGTGAGCAATATTCTCTGGTTAAGCCCGAATTGTTCGAAATAGTAAAGTCGCACTTTAATGAACTCATCAAAGAGTTCGCTAAAAAATACAAGGTGTACAATGTCGAACGATTTATACAAGTGTGTCAAAATTTGTCGCCAAACCCTTACAAAGAACAGTTTTTGTCTGAGAATGATTTCAAAGTTATTGCTGATAAGTTTCTGTCCGCCCGAGATGTAGACCAACTTACTCTGTTTACTCTTTATATGAATGACTGGAAGAAAATGGACAACATTGAACGTCCAGAATTTCTAGACATATTTGGATCGCGGTTTTCTTTAAATATCCGCTTTCGTTTTTACATCAAAGCAATGTATAGGCGAATGAAAAAACTATTTCGCTTGTTATTATTGAAGACAACATCTTGAGCTTGGCAGAATTTAACTCATATCTTCCTTGGACTTATAAAAGGGTTAATCTAATATCAAAACCCTTGTGGGAATTGTTATTTGCCGAATTTGAAGTTCAAACAGTTTCAGATACTAAAATTACCAATATTATGGTGTTTTTATATATCAAACAATTTGGTAACTGTGACCCGTGCTGCCCAAAAAATCAGAGAAAAATAATTACTTGGTTTATTGAAAAAGGTCGCTCCATCTATAATTTGGAGCAACTTGAAAGCTTTTTTAGTACGAAACCGCAAAGCGTAATAAAAAATAAATGCGATGGATTTAACTTGGTAGGTTACAATCGTGGACGATTGGGCTTAGGCGAAGATTTGAGAGGCTATATTAAGATTTTTGAATATTTGGATATCCCATTTAGCGTCTATCATATTGGCCACTCTTCAGATGCCCCTGAAGAGTACTCACATAAAAATGAAGGATATTCACTCCCTTATAAGTACTCAATTTTTTGTATGAACATAATTGAGTTAGATAAACTTATTCACTGTTATGACGACGATCTGTCACCGTTTGGTTACTGTATTGCCGCTAGTCCGTGGGAGCTTCCAAGAGTACCAGACAGGTGGAGTAAAACTCTACGCCACTTTGATGAGGTTTGGGCAATATCTCGATTTGTAGAAAAAAGTTACAGTAAGACATTTGAGAATAGGTTAAAGATTCAATATGTGGCTCCAGTCGTTAGTTTACCGAAAAGTAGTTCAGCTCAAAAAATAAATCGGCAGCCTCGCCCTTTTACGTTCCTGTACATTTTTGATGCGAAATCATATATGGCGCGCAAGAATCCAGTTGCGGTTGTAGAAGCATTTTTAAAGGCATTTCAAAGCAATGAGCCAGTGAGATTAGTTGTAAAATCTACCTCTGAAGGATGCGGCGATGATTGGCAGTTCTTAAACACAATAGCGAACAGTGATTATAGGATTTCCCTTACTGTTGGCAGTGTAGATGAATCTGAAATGGAAAAGTTTTGGCAGAGATGTGATTGCTATGTTTCGCTTCATAAAAGCGAAGGCTTCGGTAGAACTCTTGTTGAGGCTGTTTCAAGGAAAATACCGGTAGTTGCGACGGGATGGTCTGGAAGCACAGATATTATTGATGAAACAAACCATTTAGCTGTAGATTTTAGTTTGAAACAGTTAAAAGACAACGACTATCCTGAGGCCGATGGGCAATATTGGGCAGAGCCGTTGGAAAGCTCAGCCATTAAAAAACTAAAATGGGTTTACGCAAATCGAAGCTCTGTCGAGCTTTTCAATATCGTCCGCAAAAACTATATACATTTTAAAGAAAACTTTTCTGTAACAGCGGTTGGGCGCAATCAATTATTGCAAAGATATATAAATATAGGTTAAAAAATGAGAAAAGGAATAATTCTAGCTGGTGGTTCAGGCACACGCCTTCACCCGTTAACTAAAGTGGTCAGTAAGCAGCTAATGCCTGTTTACGACAAGCCGATGATTTTTTATCCGTTAACTACGTTAATGATGTCGGGCATTCGCGATGTACTTATTATCACCACACCTGAAGAGCAGCAACGATTTATCGACCTTATCGGTGATGGCTCGGCGTTAGGAATGAATATTCAGTACGCGGTTCAGCCTTCGCCCGATGGTTTGGCGCAAGCATTCTTGATTGGCGAAGATTTTATTGGAAACGATAGCTGTTCACTGGTTCTTGGCGATAATATTTATTACGGCCACGATTTAAAGCTGTCTTTGCAGAATGCGTACAAGCAAGAGCATGGTGCTACAGTATTTGGCTATCATGTTAACGACCCTGAACGCTATGGCGTGGTCGATTTTGATGACGACTGGAATGCGCTTTCTATTGAAGAAAAGCCAGCGGTTCCTAAGTCAAACTATGCGGTAACCGGTCTTTACTATTACGACAACCGCGTAGTCGATTTCGCTAAAGAAGTTAAGCCATCACCCCGCGGTGAACTTGAAATTACAGATCTTAACAACTTGTATCTTCAAGATGGCTCACTCAAAGTAGAGCTAATGGGCCGAGGCTCTGCTTGGCTCGATACAGGCACACTAGACTCACTTCTTGATGCGGCAAACTTTGTAGCTGCAATCGAAAAGCGCCAAGGCTTAAAAGTGTGCTGCCCAGAAGAAGTGGCTTTTAGAATGGGTTACATTAATGCAGATAAACTTGCTGAACTAGCAGCGCCACTTAAGAAAAGTGGATATGGTGACTATTTACTCAAAGTGCTAAACGATAGAGTGAAAATTTAAACCGTCCATCGCAAAGCTAATGGCTATTTTTGCCAGTCGCCGCAACAGAGTAAAGTTCAAACCTAGCTAAGTACCAACCGAGTGGAACCTACATGCAAGTAATAACTACCGACATTCCAGACGTTAAAATTATCGAACCCAAAGTGTTTGGCGACGAACGGGGATTTTTTCTCGAAACTTTCAGAGCAGATTGGTTTAAGAGAGAATGCGCCGATGTCGACTTCGTTCAAGATAACCATTCCAAATCAAGCCAGGGAATTTTGCGCGGTCTGCATTATCAGCTAGAGCAAACCCAAGGTAAATTGGTTCGTGTAGTTAGCGGTGAGGTGTACGATGTTGCGGTAGATATGCGTAAAGACTCACCTACTTACGGTAAGTGGGTTGGGGTAATCCTGTCTGCTGAAAACAAACGTCAGCTTTGGGTACCTGCGGGCTTCGCTCACGGTTTCTACGTAACCAGTGACTCCGCTGAGTTCGTGTATAAGTGCACAGACTATTACCACCCAGAGTCTGAAATATCCGTTAAGTACGACGACCCTACGTTAAATATCGATTGGCCTTTAGTGAATGGCGAGAAACCTTCTTTATCAGGTAAAGATGAGGCGGGTTTGGCATTTGTAGACGCACCTACGTTTTAATTGTTATCGGTTTTTTACTGGCTTTTTATAGAGTACTAGCGATTAATGAATATTGTAATTATAGGTAAGTCTGGGCAGTTAGCGTTTGAGCTTTCTCGTGAACTGGACAATAGCGCACATCAAGTTACGTTTTTAGGGCGAGATAACATTGATGTTACGAGTAGCGATAGCATTTACGCTACTTTAGCGCCTTTATCTGTGGATGTTTTGATTAATGCGTCTGCGTATACCGCTGTTGATAAAGCGGAAGAAGATACTGAGGCGTGTGATGCTATCAATTCTCTTGCAGTCGCAAACTTAGCTAAATACTGCAAAGCAAACGGCGCTTTTATGGTGCACGTGTCTACCGACTATGTGTTTAACGGTCATAAAGGTTCGCCTTACTTAACTGGCGACCCTATTGAACCACAGGGTGCTTATGGCAAATCAAAAGCAGCGGGCGAAAAAGCGCTGCTTGAAATTCTGCCAGAGGCAAGCTGCTTAATCCGCACGGCTTGGGTATATTCATCACACGGCAATAACTTTGTGAAAACCATGCTGCGCTTAATGGCTGAAAAACCTCAGTTAACTGTAATAGATGACCAGATTGGAACCCCTACCTGGGCTAAAGGTTTGGCTAAAGCTTGTGTCTCAGCTGCTGAGAATAAAACTGCTGGTGTGTATCATTGGACAGACGAAGGCGTAGCCAGTTGGTACGATTTTGCTTTAGCTATACAAGAGTTAGGCGTTGAAAAAGGGCTGCTAGATAAATCAATTCCAGTACTCCCAATTCCATCAAGCCAATACCCAACACCTGCGAAACGTCCGCATTACAGTGTACTAGACAAACAAACTGCGCGTGAAGCATTTGCCTCGTGTAAGCCTACTCACTGGCGTAAGCAATTGGCAGATATGCTTGATGAATTAAGCGCGTAAACGGTAAGAACAGAATTATTTTTTGGTAAAAAGAAAATGAGCAAAACAATCTTAGTAACAGGTGGCGCGGGTTTCATTGGCTCAGCAGTAGTTCGCCACCTTATAAACGATACCGACCACACAGTGGTTAATTTAGATAAGCTGACTTACGCGGGTAATCTAGAGTCGTTAACGCCAGTTTCAGACAGCGATCGCTACAGCTTTGAACAGGTTGATATTTGCGATGCTGACGAAGTAAAGCGCGTGTTTAATACACATCAGCCAGATATTGTTATGCACTTGGCGGCAGAGTCTCATGTAGATCGTTCTATTGATGGCCCTGGTGATTTTATTCAAACCAACGTAGTTGGAACGTACACGTTGCTTGAACAAGCAAGAGCGTATTGGTCAGCACTTGAAGGTGATAAAAAAGCAGGGTTTAAGTTCCATCATATATCAACCGATGAAGTATACGGTGACCTTCCTCACCCTGATGAAGTTGAACCAGGAACAGAGCTTCCACTGTTTACGGAAACAACACCGTATGCTCCTAGCTCGCCTTACTCAGCAAGTAAAGCAAGTTCCGATCAGCTAGTGCGTTCATGGTTACGTACCTACAAGCTACCCACATTAGTGACTAATTGCTCTAATAACTATGGGCCGTATCACTTCCCAGAGAAGCTGATTCCGTTGGTTATTCTAAATGCGTTAGCTGGTAAGCCGTTGCCTGTATATGGCAAAGGGAATCAAATTCGCGACTGGTTGTATGTTGAAGATCACGCTCGAGCGTTGGTCGTTGTAGCGCTTAACGGCGAGATTGGCGAAACCTACAACATTGGCGGTCACAACGAGAAGCAAAACATTGAAGTAGTGCAAACCATTTGCTCAATCCTGGATGAAGTTAAACCAAAAGAGAGTAAGTACGCTGAGCAAATTACTTACGTTCAAGATCGCCCTGGGCACGACATGCGCTATGCCATCGATGCCAGCAAAATTGAGCGTGAACTAGGTTGGAAGCCACAAGAAACCTTCGAAAGCGGTATTCGTAAAACTGTTGAATGGTATTTAGCTAATGAAGGCTGGTGGAAAGCAGTGTTAGACGGCAGTTACCAAGGCGAACGTTTAGGTACAGGTAGCTAATACTCGTCGCATTAAATCGTGATATGATACAAAAGCCGCATGTAATTGCGGCTTTTTAGTTGGTGTTGGGTAAGGCTGTTAGGGGTTTGTTAGCTGTATGAAAAAGTTCGCCATGTTGACTGTTAAAGGGGCTGTTGGTTTAGTGCCTAGAGCGGTAAGGAACAAACTGAAAAGCAACCATAAACTCACTGAATTTTACAGCCGCTCTTTGCAACGTTCAGGTCTGTTTTATGGCTTCCCCTCTGAAAAAAAGCGGATGGCTATGTACAGTGCTTACCTTACACATCAAAACCATCGTCTTCAAAACCTCGCTTCTATAGACGAAGGCGCTTGCGAAACAAGCATAGTTATTATTGGAATCAAAAAGCTATCTTTAACGCTAGCGTCGCTTAACCGAGCAGGCGTAGAAAATGAACGCATTTTTGTGGTGAGTGAACAAGACAATGAGGCCCCAGTACACTGCTTTACAACAATTTCTGATGCGGTGAATGGCATCTCCCCTTCACGCCGTCTGCTGTTCTTGAATAGTGGAGATACAATAGCGAAGGATTCTTTTGAATTGTTTCTAAGATGCGACAGTAGCGCTGATCTCGTATATTGTGATACCGATAAAATTGACGTAAAAGCACGTAGAGTTTCCCCTCACTTCCTACCTGATTGGAACCCAGATCTACAACTTTCCACTGGGTATGTGTTTACGGGGGTCATATGTCGGGCTAACCTTATTCACTCGAATTCGATTGTCTCTTCGTCCATTGCGGGGCTAGTTGCAGAGTTATGGGTGAAACAACCGCAATTATCGGTCGAACATATTCCTTATACACTTATTCACCGTTCGTTTAATAAAACGATTATTACGAATGGCCTTGCAGATATAAGAAAAGTGCTCGAATGCGCGACTCACGCCATTTTATCTTATAACGAAGAGCTTGCTGTTAATCACGTTCAGTGGCCTATTGAATCTGAGCCTTTAGTTTCTCTTATTATCCCCACTAAAAATGGCAAATCGCTTGTTAAGGCCTGTATAGAGTCAATATTAGAAAAAACCGTTTATCAAAATTATGAAATATTGCTCATTGATAATGGATCTGATGAAACGGAAAGCCTCGAGTACTTTGCGAAGTTAAACAGGCATCCAAAAGTTCGCGTCCTTAGTTATCCGGGAGAGTTTAATTATTCCGCAATAAATAATTTTGGCGTACAACATGCTAGTAAAAAGAGTAGGTTGATAGGGCTTATCAACAATGATATCGAAGTCATCAACTCTTATTGGCTTAGCAGTATGGTTGGACACGCACTGCGGGACGATGTTGGGTGTGTAGGTGCCAAACTTTTGTATTCAGATGGAAGAATACAGCATGCAGGTGTGGTATTAGGGTACGGTGGTGGTGCAGGTCATGCACATAAATATTTCCCTCGCTATCATCCGGGGTATATGAAACGCTTAATTGCAACGCAAAACTATTCAGCGGTAACTGCGGCCTGTTTATTAGTTAAGAAGTCGCTGTTTTTAGATGTTGGAGGGTTGAATGATAAAGACCTTACTGTCGCATTTAATGACGTTGATTTTTGTCTTAGGATTAAAGAAACTGGGGTGCGCAACGTTTACTGCGCTGAAGCCGAACTATATCATCATGAATCGGTGAGTAGGGGATTAGATCATGCGCCGGAAAAAGCGGCAAGGTTTAATCGAGAACTAGAATACTTAAAAAGACAGTGGGGCAAGTATATTGAACATGACCCTGCATACAGTCCAAACCTTACACTTATGCGAGAGAACTTTTCAGTTAAAACAAAAGAAGAGTTTTCTCTATAAAATAAAATACAAGCTAGTTTAAAAATAGGAACTTATCTTTAAAATGGAATCGTCAATGAGCAAGTACAAAATAGCAGTAGCAGGTACTGGGTACGTAGGCTTATCAAATGCCGTGTTACTTGCACAACACAATGAAGTGAAAGCAGTCGACTTGGTACCTGAAAAGGTCGAGATGCTGAATAACAAAAAGTCTCCAATTGAAGACAAAGAGATTTCTGAGTACCTAACGACTAAAGAGCTTAATCTTGAAGCTACGTTAGATGCACAGGTAGCATATAAAGATGCCGATTATGTGGTTATTGCAACGCCAACGGATTACGACCCGCAAACGAACTACTTCAACACAGGTAGTGTAGAAGCGGTTATCAAAACGGTAATGGAAATTAACCCTGATGCAGTGATGATTGTTAAATCGACCGTGCCAGTAGGGTTCACTAAAGACGCAAAAGCACGTTTCGGTACTGAAAATCTAATCTTCTCTCCAGAGTTCTTACGTGAAGGTAAAGCACTTTACGATAACCTTCACCCTAGCCGCATTATTGTGGGTGAACGTAGCGAACGCGCTGAAGTATTCGCTAAATTGCTTGAGCAAGGCGCGATTAAAGAAGAAATCGAAGTGTTGTTTACTGACAGCACTGAAGCTGAAGCCATTAAGCTTTTTGCTAATACTTACTTAGCCATGCGTGTGGCTTATTTCAACGAGTTGGATAGCTATGCAGAACGAAATGGCTTAGACACCAAACAAATTATTGAAGGTGTAGGCTTAGACCCTCGCATTGGTAAGCACTACAATAACCCAAGCTTTGGTTATGGTGGTTACTGCCTACCAAAAGATACTAAGCAGTTACTTGCGAACTACAGTGAAGTGCCTAACAACATGATTCAGGCCATTGTAGATGCTAACCGTACCCGTAAAGACTTTATTGCTGATTCAATTGTAAGCCGCGGTCCTAAGATTGTTGGCATCTACCGCCTTATCATGAAGACTGGTTCAGACAATTTCCGCGCCAGTGCGATTCAAGGCATCATGAAGCGCATTAAAGCGAAAGGTATTGAAGTGGTAGTATACGAGCCTGTACTCAAAGAAGATGATTTCTTTAACTCACGCGTAGTAAACGACCTAGAAGAGTTTAAGAAAATCTCTGATGTTATCGTAGCCAACCGTGTAACGGGCGATATTGAAGACGTACTCGACAAAGTTTACAGCCGCGACTTGTTCAACGCCGACTAAATCAAATTGTGGGGTCAGAGTAAATACTCTGACCCCACAATTTATATAAAGTTAAAACACCAGTTCAGCCATCACTTTAAAGCGTTAATCAATCTAACCCCGTAAGCGGGAAAGTGTTCGTCCTTCGTTAAAATCTGCAGCCCTTCAGCTTGAGCTTGGGCGATCAGCATTCTGTCAAATGGATCGCGGTGGTGCATTGGCAGCCTTCCTGCTTGCTGGCTATGAAATAAATTGATAGGTAATGCGCTAAAACCTAACTCTTCGATAAGCGACTCAATATCGTCTGGTACCGTAAGTTTTCCCAGCTGCTGTTTTATCGTAAGCGATCAATATAGGCCGTCTTCCCCAGATTTAGCTACTCCGT
>CEUY01019319.1_pt1 | contig 21403 bp, 19 predicted proteins | sample 361481 | NCBI WGS metagenome assembly CEUY01 (sample SAMEA2622737, study PRJEB7988) | marine metagenome | isolation source: saline water (ENVO:00002010), including | reverse complement strand
TCCTTCGGCGGTTGTGCAACAGCTGGTATGACTTCAGATGATTTCTGAGTAGAGTGCTCAATTCTTGTAGATGGATTCGAGAATTTTTCTATCGTATTATTTGAGTTTTTTCCCAGAGGAACTTCTGGTCTGTGCGCAGTCTGTTGTTCCCTGGAGGAGTTTGGTTGTATTAGATCGGGCTTTGAGACACCAGTTTGTGGGCCCAGGATCGATTCCATAATGGCAATCTCTAAGGGCAAAGCAGGGGTCAACAAATCCCTAAAGTCTACGTTAGCCATGATCTTCGCGATAAATATAAGCCTTTCAATGGTAAATTTTTCAGCTATCGAGTCAAGACGGTCCTTAAGAGAATCACCAAATTCAGAGCCATCACCGGCTTTAGATTTAATGAGAATCAACACCCTCGTTATTTCTATCAAACTGGAGTGGATCTGAGAAGCTTCCTTTCCATCGTCTATCAACTGGCCGAGCATCACTAGACTACTCTTAATGTCATTAACGGCGATCAATTCTAATAAATCTACAGGCAAGGATTCGTCAGTCAGATTAAGTAGTTGCCTAACACTCCATTCAGTAACAGGTTGCTCTGTGGATACCATTACTTGCTCGAGTATATTCTCCGCATCACGGAGACTACCCGTTGACTTACGAGCTACCAGCATTAAAGCTTCGTCTTCAATATCGATCATTTCTTCCAAACTGAGCTTTTTCAGTTTTTCCACAACATCCAAAGATGGAACTCGTCTAAAGTCGAATCGTTGGCACCTAGAAATTATTGTCAGTGGGACTTTATGCACGTCCGTGGTAGCAAGTATCAAAATAGCATGGGGGGGTGGCTCTTCTAAGGTTTTGAGTAAAGCATTGAATGCCTCTTGGGTCAGCATGTGAACTTCGTCAATTATATAAACTTTAAACTTAGCTTCTGCGGGACCGTAATGTATCTTTTCTGTCAAATCCCGGATGTCTGCTATTCGCCTATTACTAGCCGCATCAATCTCAATTAGATCAATTGCCCTTCCCTCATTTACAGCCACACACATATGGCAAGTGTTATCTGGTTCTCCCTCGACAGTAGATAGACAATTTATCGCCTTTGCCAATATTCTAGCTGTACTGGTCTTACCAGTGCCTCTCGGTCCACAAAACATGTAGGCGTGAGATACCCTCTCTGTCAAAACAGCTTGTTTCAAAGTTTTAACTACATGATCCTGCCCCACCAGTTCAGATAAAGTTCCAGGTCTCCATTTCCTGTATAGTGCTTCAGGCATATCTAAAAATCACCAGGCCATAATTTCCTTTTCTAAGGATTCCATCTCCTCTTTCTCCTCTTGCTCCATGTGATCATAACCCAATAAGTGTAAAAAGCCATGGACGACTAGAAGTTTCAATTCGTTTGACATTTCTACATCATTCGCAAGGGCTTGTCTCTCAACCTGCGGCAAAGATATGACAATCTCACCAATCTGATCGGCAAAACCGGGAGGAATTATAAATTCTTCTGACGAAAAGCCAACCCGCCCATCATCTTCACTGCCATAATACTCTCCTTCGTGATCATTTGAGAAGGATAGAACATCTGTTACCTCATCAAGGCCTCGATACTTTCGGTTTAAGTCCCTCAGATTTTCATCATTGGTAATAAAAATACTGGCCTCACCAGTATGAATATTGCACTTCTTTAAGGTATGTTTTCCTATTTCAACTAACATTGGCATTAGAGCTTGAATCTCGAAACCGTCATCACTGTAACAGTTCAACACAATAGAATCTTCCAAAAACGTCACACCATCAACGAACCTATTTAGTCATATTCAAATGGCAATACAAAAAAGCTGCGCCAGTAGCCCTAGCAGATAGCTACTACTGATCCGTACTGATTCGATCGGACCAGATATGTCGAACCCTCGTGCATGAATTCAACTTCGAACCCTGGTACAGAAGCAGTATCTTCACCCGAAGCATCTAGGCACCCCAAATTGACTCCACTCCATTCTTTTGCCTCTTGAGATACAAATGTCAGGTCTGGTTGATCCACCTTTAGCTCAGCAGCTAAATACCAGGCCGCCGACACTTCAGCGCATTTGGAACTGACATTGTCATCAAGGTCACTAGAAGAAGAGCCTGCGGTAGTCGAATCAGGCGCAACTAGAGTCGCCTCATCAACACCTGTTCTCATTTCTTCAAAAAGCCGTCCAAAACCTTCAACTGGCATGACTACAGTTGTCCCATTTCCCAAAATATATTTGAATGATTCCAAAGATCTCTGGAAGGAGTAGAATTCAGGATCCTGTTCAAGTGCCTCAGCAAATATTCGTGTTGCCTCCGCCTCTCCACATCCGTTTATAATCTGACTATCCCTAGTCGCGTTCGCCAGAATTATTGTTGCTTTCCTATCTGCATCAGCCCTAACTTGTGCATCAATTTCTGCACCTTCAGCTCTTTCTTTATCAGCTTTTCGCTGTCTTTCAGCTTGCATACGAGCGTAAACGCTATCAGCAATTTCACCAGGGAAGTCCGCTCTTTTTATACGAACATCTTCTACCTCTATTCCAAATTCTAGCAATTTTGGTGTAACCGCTACTTTCACATTATCCATCATCAAATCTCTTTGAGTGGTGATAATTTCGGACTGATTGTAAATACCAATTTCGCGCCTTAATTCTGATGAAATTATGTCAACTGCTCTGTCAGTTGCACGCTGCTCATCTCCCAGCCGCTCCTTAAAAACTCTGGGGTCTACAATTCGTCCTCTAGCATAAACGTCAATAATAAGCCGTTTTTTATCCTTGGTTAGAAGGGAATCTGGGGGCGCATCAAAAATCAAAAGTCTTTTCTCAAATTTTGTCACCTGATCAATAAAAGGTGTTTTAATTCTTAAACCAGGGCTCGTTATTTCACTTTTAATCTGACCAAAACGTGTAACTATACCTACCTCAGTCTCACTGACTGTGAAGAATATTTGAGGCAGCATAATAGCCATCACTATGATTAATGCTACTAGTAGTATAGAGAGTAATTTCATAGTGTTCCTACTCCTGCCCGCCAGAAACTGGAACCGGGACTATATTTCCGGAAGTATCCGGGGTGACCAATATAACTTCATCAGGATTACCCAATATCTTTCCTATTCCGGGAAGTATCTCTTCCATTGCCTCAAGATAAAGACGCTTTCGAGTCACATCTTTCGATTTATTATATTCTCGCTGGATGGCTAAAAAGCTTTCTGCTTCTCCCACCGCAACCGCTATGTCCTTCTGTCTGGTACCTTCTGCATTTTGCAATGCTTTCGCCGCTTGCCCTCGGGCTTGAGGCAAAACACTTTCTTTATAAGCGTCAGCTAGATTTATTATCCTAGCCTTATCTTCTTTAGCTCTTACCACATCATCAAAGGCATCTTTAACTTGTTCAGGAGCGAAAACATAAAGTAGCTTTACTTCTCTAATCCTTATACCGCTTTCGTATTGATCCAATATCCCTTGAAGTTTCGATTTAGTCTCGATCTGTATAACCTCTTTGTTCTCAGTAAGAACGTCGTCTATGGGCCTACTGCCCACTATTTGTCTCAAAGAAGTTTCGGTAGCATCTTTCAGTGTGAATGCATCTGGAGAGACAACTTTGTAAAGATAGTCTTTAAGGCTTTTGATGTCATACTGAACCAAAAGTTGAACATCAACTATGTTGGGAGCTTCACCGGGGGCCCCCTGCTCATCGGGGTCTCCAGTAATCATCAGTGATTCATCGAGCACCGGAGTTCCTGCTCTGACTCCTAGTTCTAATCGACGAATCTCATCAACTCTTACTATGTCTCTAGCACCAACAGGCCCTGGCCACCACCATTGAAGACCAGTACCTTTTGTGTCTGAGTATTGGCCAAACATTCTCACTGCAGCTTGCTCTCCAGGTTGAACAGAGAAAAAACCCGTTGCAAACCAACCAAGCAATCCCAGCACAATTATCCCAATAATCACATAGGGAACAGCACTAGAACTTTTGCCACCTCCATTAGAGGAACTGCCGGAACCACCGAATATGCCTTTTAACTTGGCAATAATCTGTTCTATATTAACGTCTGGTTCTTCTTGTCTGTACATGATTCCTCACAAGTCATAACGGGAATTTAATATAAGTAATTTTAGCATAGGAAGGTCATCGAAAAGGCTATATATATTGTATTTAATCTTCAAATGGTCAAGACCAAATGATTCATTTAGAGTGCAGTTAAATCCATTTCCCAGCGGATTTTTCTACTTGAAAAGATTTAAAAATCTATCCTCGTAATAAGAATAGACTCCCCATTTATCTAGCTCTGCCTTGAGTGATTCAGGGCTACCACCTCTTATAACAGACCTAAACATTTCCTCAATCTGGTTTGCAGCGGCCTTTGGTATTCCTCCTGCGGTGTTCTCAGGATCCATAAGACCGGCCCCTCTAAATTCTCTACTATTATAAGAAACCGATGAAGCTGTAAATTCATAGATAAACTTAAGTAACGCTACATCCCAAAATTCGTCTACACCAGATATAACGACCGATAGGTCGTTCTTTTTTTCTTTAAGTTCCTTTGATATACGGTGTGCTATTTCATTGGGATTGCCACTTAAAATTTCCAATCCATTCGGTTCATTATTGTATTGATACATAATCCCCGGACTGTTAGGGCCATACATTCGTGCTATTTGATCGAAATACTGGTAGGCATCTTCACTGAATCCATTCAAATTCATAGCATAGGTTGGCGTAATTAATGTAGGCTGTCCAGCTTTTACTTTACCGCTCCTGACAACACCTTCCAATTCTTTTTTTTGTGAATTTAAAGCGGTATACAAGGGTTCTGTTACTACGTAGTAGTCGATGTTCGTCGTACCAAAAGTAGTCAAATGCTGCTTAGGATATTTCACCACGTATGTTTGTTCTACTGCTTTATACCAGTCAGATGACAAGTTCATTTACTTAATACCTCAGCGACTGCCAAATAAACCATACAATTGTATCAATCGTCGGCCCCTTTCCTGCGAGACCAAATTAGCAGTGGTGCGATTAACAAAAAGACCATGGAATAATCAGTGATTTTATTTTCATTATCGTATCTGTTACACCCCGAAGATTTTGGAGATTCATTTTTTCCAGTATTCCGGTTCACTGATTCCTCCTCTGCAGTGGATACTGCGAGGTTGTCAGGGTCATAATTTTCCGTCGATTTAACCGAAATAGAACCTGACTGGGGAGTGAGGGAAAAAAGTCCAACAGCAGGTCTAGGAATAGGTGTAGGTAATTGATTTTCAGACCTAGCAGGCTCATATTTTGAAGCACCTATATAGCTTCTCCAGTCATTCTCTAATCTCAATCTATCGGTCCCATATACAGATTCAATAGCGTCATCCAAATTCTTTCCTGATTTGTGCTCCGTCAGCAGTTCTAACATTTTACTTGGCCCGTATTTCATTATCATAAATCCCACAATTGATCTCGCAGCTCCATAAAATATAATCACGTCTTCTGGATTCCCAGGCCGATTCTTCATGGATGTAATCGGCATCAATCGATCAGCATGAACAGCAAAATCTAGGGCAACATCGTATGAAAAACCAGGAGAGACATTACCAAATTCGGCCAACCCTTCATTTAGCCATGATGGGACACCCCTAAAGACACTATCACCAGCTCTGTGGACTAGAATATGTGTAACTTCATGGGAAGCCGTACCTCGAGAAGTTCTTCCTCCTCCCAAAACCAAAAGAGTACCTATGTCTGGGTAGGCTTGACCTTCCGTTATTAGTTCACTCCTTATTGTGGAACTGCTTGGTGGCAAAGCTCCCATCATCTCAGCAACATTATTGTACATAGTGACCCTTATTGGGTCTCCTTGCAGGTCACCAAATACAGGCTCCATCATGAGAAGAGTTTGATTCATAGCATCTAAGATATCTTCAGCTCTACTTTTTACTGGTCCATGGTAGGCAACGGAAATGGTACCCGATTCTATTTCATCCCAAGTAAACCTTGTATCCTCGTAAACCAAATATTTATTTTCAGAGTTAAGTACATCTCCAGATTCATTTGAAACAGTGAAGCTGTACTCAATGATTGTGCCAGGCGGAATATATTTGGCACTTGTGTTGGTTTTCCAAAATAAAGTGCCTTCAACTTCTGGTCCGATATCGAAATCTAAGTATTCATAAACCCATGAACTTTGCTGTCCAATCCTGAAGTTCACAGCTATTTCATTAACCGGATTAGGGGAACTCGCAACAATTTCAAACCTAATTCCTTCTGGAAACTCACTTATAGCTGAAACTGACTCAATTTCTATATCCGAAGCATCGGCTGTCACAATATTTGAATGCCACTGAAAAACAATGTGCATTGCTATGCTGACGAAAACAAAATATGTAAGTAAATAAGCTCTCGAATTCAATACTAATATTCCCCTTCGGGAAGTTCACTTAAAGCATTCTTCAAGTGCTCAAGCAGCATTTGTTCATTTGCAGCTCCGGTGAAACTATATTTTTCGTTGATTACTGTCAGAGGAACACCTTTAACTTGGTATGAATTTCCTATATCAGGAAATTCTTGAACTTCTATCACCTCTGCCACAACTTTTTCAGTAAATGCCGCCATTGCGTGTGCCAAACTGGCTACCCCTGGACAATAAGGTCAATTGGGTGTCACGAAAGTTTTAATGAGTATCTCGTCAGTCAATGTTTCCAGGAAAGTTTTTGTTTCTTCAGCTAATTTGGATTCTCCTGAAGAAACATTCACTAATGCCTCCATCAAAACAGGAAATTCTGTACCAGCAGGTATTCCAAGATACCTAATATTTGTTTCCTCTGCCCTCGACACCAAAAAGGAAGGGATCCGTGAGATACCACAGCGGGTAGCCTCTTCAGCGTCATTTTTAATATCTAATCTTTTAAAATGAATCAAATCGGATGTTTCGCTAACTTCCTTCAAAAGTTGTTCAGTGGGTGCACAGGTCTCACATTCACGCCCAGGAATGACAAGCCCTCCCAAATCATTCTGTGTAAATAGAGTCAACTTCACCTCGTTAACCAACTCATTTTGGAATCGCTCTCTGACTAATTCTCTATCTGAATCATTGAGTATTTGCATTTACACCTCTCTAGCCTATAACTGCTTTGCAGAGTGTATAAGTCTTTGCGCAGTCGTAAAAAGACCTAACACTGTTAACATAATTAACACTATTATCATCACAAATGGAACCCAATTGGCAATCACTAGTCCAATAGCTATCGCAGCTACTCTTTCTGGCCGTGTCATAAATCCAACTTTGCACTCAATTCCGAGACCTTCAGCCCGAGACCTAAGATAGCTGACCATAATCGACCCGACAAAAGCAGTGTAGGTAATTATTTGGGCGAAAGCGCAGGAATCAAATCCATCGAATAATTTAAATGGCAATACTGAATTATCAATACAGTTATTAAGCGAGTAGTAGATTAGTAATCCTAATAGCACCAAAGCTTCCTGAAGGCGGTCAGCTACAGAGTCAAACATCGCACCAAATTTTGAATCCAACCCTTTTCTACGAGCCAGACCTCCATCAATTAAGTCCAAAGCACCTCCAGAGGCAACTATAATACCCCCGGCCCAGAAATTACCGATCGATATAAAGAAGGCAGCTATACCAACAACTACCAAGCCAAGCAGTGTCACCATGTTTGGGGTAAAACCCAAACTATCAAACAATGACGACAGAGGATCCTCATAATATTTAAATAGTGCTTTTCTTAAACCTTCTCTCGTAATCATATTTTCACTCTATTGGCAAATCACCCATCATCAAAAATTTCTGAGCCTATCTCTTTCTAGGTTACTAGTAAATGACAAATAATAATTTAGAATTTTTTCACTCACCACAGCCCAATCAAACAGTTCCGACTTTTTCCGACCATGGCTACCCATTTGATTTCTCATTTGTTTATTCGCAATCAAGATACTTAATTTCTCTGAAAGTTCAATGGAATTCCCAGCACTAAACAAAAAGGCCTCCTCTTCACCAAGAAGGGATTTATAGCCGTCTATACGGGATGCCACGATGGGTATGCTTGCCGACATGGCCTCAAGAAGCACAATACCGAAACTTTCCTGACCCGTCGCCGGTGAACAAAATATGTCCGCTGTTTGTAAATATCTCAGTTTTTGTTCATGCGTAGCTGTACCCACATGAAGTACATCATCTGGATTCCGCTCACCCAAAATTCTTTGAGTTTCTGAATCCATCTCACCTGTTCCGACAATAATGAGTCTAATCTGCGGAAATTTCCATTTCAAGTCACAAAAAGACGATAACAAGTATCTCAGACCTTTTCTCTTCTCCAATCGACCGAGAAACAAGATATTTACCTTACCGTCTAAAAATTGTTTATAAGGCTGCAGTGAATGGATTTCATGTGCATCTATACCGTTAGGGATAATTTCGTATTCGGAAGGCAGATACTTTTGAACATAGCATTTTGCAGGTTCTGAAACCGCAATCTTTCCATCTAATTTACGGAAGAATTTTTGTAATACCCAATCCGGAATTAATTTATATAAATGAGAACCCTCAAATGAATGAAATGTACCTATCCTAATCGGGCCATTATCCAGTACCTTCGACAAAACGCTAAGAGTTAGAGCTCCAGCAAAAGGCTCGTGTACATGTACAACATCGTATGCTTCTTTTTTTATGAAGTTCCTAATGTGTTTGGCCAACCAAACAGAGAAAGATATTCTTGCTACGGAGCCGCCTGTAGGTACTGCGATCGAGGAACCCATTCTGACTAGGTTCGGAATCGAATTATCATATCCAGCTGAGGCAGGGGCAATTATAGTGGTACTAACGCCATTTTTTTCTAGATTAGTGCTCAAATTCTGAACATGCGAATTCACGCCACCCGGATACGCGACATCATAGGGAGAAACTAAAGCAACCTTTAGAGGTCTTTTCATATCACCTCTTCTGCCAAACAATCACCCACCCGATATATCAACCTTGGGCTGATTCTTCTCCAGCTATGAAATCTTCAACTAATTGCCTGGCCTCATCATCAGTGTATTGAATAAGTGGAGATTTCATGAAATAGGATGAGGGCGCAGTTATCGGACCACTAATCCCTCGATCTTTAGCTATTTTGGCGCATCTAACCGCATCGATCACAACCCCCGCCGAGTTAGGGCTATCCCACACTTCCAGTTTGAGTTCCATGTTCAAGGGTACATCTCCAAAGGTTTTCCCTTCCATCCTGATATAGCACCATTTGCGATCTGTGAGCCAAGGTACATAATCACTCGGGCCTACATGAACGTCTCTATCTGGAATGAATTCATCCACTTGAGAGGTAACCGACTGAGTTTTAGATATCTTTTTGGAGTCAAGACGATCTCGATCAAGCATATTCATGAAATCGGTATTTCCACCAAAATTCAATTGATATGTCCTCTGAAGCTCCACTCCCCGATCCATGAAAAGTCTTGTCAATACTCGGTGTGTGATAGTTGCTCCCACCTGAGATTTAATGTCGTCTCCAATTATTGGTGCTCCAGCTTCCCTGAATCTATTTTGCCAATAATCGTTTTCTCCACTTGCAATGAAAACAGGTATGCAATTTATAAAACCGCACCCTGCCTGCAATACCTGCTCCACATACCATTTTGTGGCCTCTTCAGAACCGACTGGTAGATAATTAATGACAACATCAACCTCACGTTCCTTTAAAATAGCGGCAACATCGTCAGTACCACCTTCAGCTTTAGTTATGACCTCGGAGGTGTAACGGCCTATCCCGTCATGGGTCATTCCTCTCTGAACTATTACTCCTGTTTCCTCTACATCTTGAAATTTAACCGTGTTATTTGGACCAGCAAAAATAGCTTCTGACAGATCTTTACCGACTTTATCAGCATCAACGTCAAAGGCAGCAACCACTTTTATATCTCCGATGCCGTATTCTCCTAATACAGGATGCATAAGGCCCGGAACAGTATCACTAGGGCCAACATCAGCATACTTAGCCACTCCCTGTATCAAGGAAGAAGCACAGTTACCAACTCCGATTATTGCAACTTTTATCTCAGGCACAACTAATAAAACTCCTCGTATTATTTATAGAGTGAATTTAAATTTTGATTACTTAAAGATTCGACGCAGTTCGTTTTGCTCAAACAAAGAAAAAGTTTAGCATTGTAGGAGCAATATTAACAATAGAACATCTTCAATGTTTGTAGCACCAACTTCCACATGGTAGCATCCTTTCCGAATACCGTATTTTAACCCCCGAGGATCTTCCTTGAACCTAGCTAAATTTCTCTCAAAGCGCACCCCATTCTTTTACGGTTGGCTTATATTAGGAACATCGGGTTCAACTCAAATGGTCCGATGTGCCGTCGCAACTCTCACACTCGCAGTATTTATGTATCCCATGGCTGAGGATTTGGGTTGGAGTCGTACTTTATTGGCAGGAGCTGTTAGTGTGGGTGGGGTAGCTTCTACTATCATATCTCCCGTAATTGGTTGGTTAATCGACAAATATGGGGCTAGATCTGTTCTCAGCTCTAGCATAGTGATATTGGGAATATCCACCTTTCTGACCGGGTGGGCTACTCTTCCTATAGCTTTTTACATTACATATGGAATAGGCAGGATAATTTTTAGCAGCCCGATCCAAATCGGCTCGTCAGTAGTGGTTTCTCGATGGTTTATTAAAAAACGTGGACGAGCACACGGGATACTTACAGTTTGCCATTCGATGGGCATGACTGGATTCCCAATAATCGCTTCCGTTTTGATAGGGATATACGGATGGCAAGTAACTTGGCATCTCCTGGGTATCGGAGTATGGATAATAGCTTTACTCCCAGTGTTTGTAATTCTAGCCGAAACACCAGAATCTGTCGGATTGTTACCAGATGGAGACGACGATTCCGTGATCAAAAATGAGACTCTTATTCCAGAAGGTGCCGTAGAAGAACTCAACTGGACATTGAAAGAAGCTTTGAAAACCCCAGCCTTATGGCAGTTGTCAATAGGAGGAGGGTTGCTTTTCGTCATTCAAACTGGAATTAATACTCATATGGCAGCTTTTTTCCAGGATGCAGGTTTGAGTTCAAACCAGGCCGCTACTGCCGTCAGCCTCAATGCTATATTTACTGGACTGGGCGGCCTCGGCTGGGGTTGGACAATAGAAAAAATAAAGGCACGGTACTGTTATGCAATTTTAGCCGCGTTAATGAGCGTGTGTGCTATTTTGCTCAGTACCGCTGACAGTGTGACGGAGGCGTGGCTGTATGGTGCATTATTTGGCACTACGCTTGGAGGCATGCTGGTTATACCATCAGTCGCTATCGCAGATTATTTCGGTCGAGCTTCCCTCGGTACTATAAGAGGGTTCACCCAACCTTTTGTATCATTCGGTCAGGCAATTGGGGCTTTGCTCTCGGGAATAATTTTTGATGTCACAGGAAGTTACGACTATGCATTTTACAGTCTTGCGGTAATCGCGATCGTAGCGATACTACTTACTATTACGGCTTCGGCGCCTATCCACAAAGACAATAAAAAAACAGCTACATAACCACCGTTTTTTTTATTGTCTTTGTCAATTTACATTAGCCGGATCCAGGCCCTCTTCCCATGGAATACGGCTGCCATCGATTCAATCCCGACTCAGCTAATACTGAAGGGTTAACACAGCTTCTAGGCCAGCGTCCTGTGAGGACGAGAGACAACTCTTTGCCTACCCTTCTTCTGGTCTCAGGAGCCATCCTTTGGGAAGCAGAGGCCACGTGGGGAGTCTTTAGGACATTATCCATATGCAGCAAAGGATTCTCAGGATCTGGAGGCTCTTGTTCAAAGACATCTATGCCCGCCCCAGCTATCCACTTTTGTTCAAGTGCTTTTATCAAAGCCTCTTCATCAACCGTCGGGCCTCTACCATTGTTAATAAACAGAGCCGTCGGCTTCATTGATTTAAATTGTGGTTCGCTCATAAGATGGTAGGCATCTGCCGTGGAAGGAGCATGCATTGAAACTATATCGGACATGCTAAGCATCTCTTCCAACGTGCTAATCGGCTGAACCCCATACTCTGTCATGGACAGTTCTTCTATGTAAGGATCGTAGGCGATCATTCTAAGCCCAAAAGCCTTGGCTCTGATCGAAACAGCTTTAGCAACATGACCAAATGCAATAAATCCTAGTGTTTGCCCCCACAGTCGCGGGAACTCTGATAAAAGAGGCCTGCCTTCAGCCCACCTGTTTTCACGAACCATCTGATCCATGATGTTTAACCTCCGAAAGGATGCAAGCAGGAGCATCATCGTATGATCTGCCACTTCCTCTATAAAAGTATCAGGAACATTAGTCACTGGAATACCTTTCGCTGTAGCTGCATTTACATCCACAGAGTCTGCACCAACACTACCAAGGGAGATAACTTTGCAATTTTCCAAAGCATCAATGATGTTCTTAGTTATTGGTCTACCCCTTGCAATTAGAGCATCTGCATCTCGGGCCTCAGCTATAAATTCTTCTTCTGTCTGTGCATCAATTTCGATTATCTCCGCATCAATCGAATCAAGTGCTTCCCTTTCCAGTAAATATTTACCATCCGCCAAATCAAAAGTAACCCCAGCTGGCTTTTGTGTCACAACCTTATACTTCGCCATATTTTTCTCTCCCTTATCGATACCACTTCGGCAATGCTTCGTTAACAAGCCATGTTACGAAGGGCGTACAGGATATGAAATATTTTGATGACTGTCCAGCGACATCGTGAAAATTATTTCAAGAATTAATTATCTTTGAAGTTTTAACCGATACCAAAACGGTCAGAATATCGCGATAGGATTAACAGGAGACCCCGTCGTATTACACAATTTTAACGGACCAATATTTAATGAAAACTCCCATCTATTTCTTTTGTCACACTCTCTGGCGAGATCGTCTAAATTGGCATTATCCAATATCCACAGCCCCATAGCGACTATTCCAACCTGATGAATAGGCTGGATGACATTGGGGTATGGTGCTGGCATTATGTCATTGCCTGTATCTGTTCCTAGCATTGCAATATTTCGTTCATGAAATAAAGGCAGGCAGGCAGCGTGACATGCGGTGGATCCTTCTTTCCTAAAATCAACAGGTCCTTCAACATTTCTTCTATGATACTGACCTGTTCTAATCAGCAACACATCTCCTTCAGCGATTTCAAACCCGCATTCCTGTTCTGCTTTCAAAATATCCTCAGGCATTACCCCTTCACCTCTCTCAAGCCATTCGACTCCTCTTATTTTTGGGACGTCTACTAGGATCCCTCGTGTGACAATACCGTCACCAGCTACCTCAACGGATTCCGTGGTAGCCCCGAGATTTGTTGATACCAAATGCGCAGGCCTTCCGTTATACATTTTCCCTTCCCAGAAAAAGTGAGCCAGGCTATCAATGTGAGTTACCGTGTATCCATGAAACACCATTCCTATGTAATCTGTAGCCGCCTGACTAGCTCTACTTGTCATTTTATCTCCTGATGCCCAGCCTTCACCGCTCTCAACCATGTAATGAACAGCAGGCCCTACCGCATCAGGAGAAGGGTCAAATGTCAAAGGTCTGGCACAGGAAACAGTAAACCCTTCTTTTATTAATGCAATCGCATCTAATATTTTCTTCGAGGTGAGAAAATTTAAAGTCCCTTTTTGATCATCCTCACCCCATCTACCCCAATTACTAAATTTTTGGAAATAAGATAAAACTTCTTTTTCATTCGGAGTAGAGGTCATTGTTTTCTCCTAGGCTATCTCGTTTTCTCCATTCGCATCTCAAATAAACTAGGGTGATCTCATAAAGCAGAATATCTCCACATCTAGCGGTGTCTATTTGAAAGTTTAGGCCCTATAATACTCGCCCATGCAACACATTGATTTTATCCCTGCAATATTTTGTTAACAAAGATTCTCGAAAGCCGGTTTTTAGCGGCTCTGCAATACCGGGATTATAGAATTCTGTGGACGGGAAATATGAGCGCCAGTGCTGCAGCTTGGGCTTTAATAGTCGCTCGAGGGTGGATTGTCTGGGAAATGTCTGGATCTTCCTTATATGTTGGGCTTGTTACCTTCCTAGCAATGATTCCAAGAGTTGTGATACCGCCGTTTACCGGATACTTAGCTGACAAATACGAAAGACGAAAAGTGATGGCCTCTATCTACGGTCTCAACTTGGCCCATACTTTGTTCCTAGCGGGATTGTTGGCATTTGACCAGATAGAAATGTGGCATCTCATGATTCTTGCGTTCGTAAACGGCGCAGCCAGATCTGCACAAATGCCTGTTGGACAAGCACTAGTCCCTAACTTGGTGCCCAAAGAAAAATTGCTCAATGCGATCGCTTTAAATCAGGCCACCATGCATGGATCGCGATTACTAGGTCCTTTAACAATCCTCCCTCTACTTGAGGGCACCCGAATTGAATGGGCTTTCTTGGCCTGTTCTTTGTTCTATGTAATTAGCCTTGTCCAAGCGTTGCGAATTAGAACGAGCAGTACCGGAACAATGGATAATCGAAAAGGGTTTTTTTCGAATTTCGGACAAGGGATACCCTATGTATACAGGCATCCTATTCTTAAATTGATTGTAATAATGGCCTTTTTCCATTGTGGTTTCACAATGTCCTTTGAAGCTGTACTGCCAGTTTTATCAGTAGAAAGATTTAACGCAACTGGAGGGGGCGACTTTAGTCTTATGATGATGTCTATAGGAGGTGGGGCACTTTTGAGTTTGATCTGGCTATCAGGAGTAACCAGTGAGACAACCAAAGGTAAATTGTTTTTGAACCTGGGAGTCCTAAGTGGACTTGCACCAATCCTTCTGGCTTTTTCACCCAATATTTACTTTGCAATTGGAAGTGCCGCCCTTATGGGTGCTTCTCAAGCCGGATATATGACTTTAACTCATACCATGATTCAATTAGCTACAGACGATTCAGTGAGAGGCCGAGTCGGAGCAATTTATTCCGTCCATATTGGAGGAATCATGGCTACAATGAATTTGGCGAACGGAGCGATGTCGGACTTAAATTTCCTGAGAATAGACTTATTTGACGGCTTAAAAGTCCTTCTCCCTGCAGACACTATGTTGACCATTGGTGGAATTCTTTTTATAGTCTCCGTTTTTATAAGTTGGTTCATAATCTCTATGCGAAAAATCTACCATTCAGGTATACCGCAATCTTGAAAAACTCAAATTTAAAAAAGAAATCCAGATCAAAGTGAAAAATCACTAACCTCAAGTTCCACTGCCAATTTATTTAATCCTTGAATGGGCAGGGCTATAGGGGAAACTAGTTCACATTGCTTAGAAGCCGCTGACACAGCAAATCTACAAGAAGTTTTCATATCAAACCCTTGAGTATATCCATACAAAAACCCAGCTGATAAAACAGCCCCAGCTCCATTGGCATCCATCAAGTCAATCGAAGGGGCGGAAACAGAAAATGACTCTGTCTTGGACTTCCACAAACATCCGTCTTCCGATCCTGTGAAAAGAACCCCTTTCACCCCCAGATCTAGTAATTCTTCGCAAGTTTCGTACTTTTTATTTGAGTTACTCGTCTGATCTGGAGTGCACTGGAACCAGGTGGCTAATTCAATCAATTCTCTTATTAAGTCTAAATTTCTATATTGATCTTCTATATTAATCAGGACAGGCAAATTTTGATTCACTGCTTCTTTAAGCGCCGGCAAATTATATGGATAATCGTACCAGTCAGCGTAAAGGCATTTAGCATTTTTTATGATAGTAGTATCAGCTTCCTCAAGGGTCTTTAGTAGCTCTTCTCTCCGATCCCAGAAGTATGTACGGCCTCCTCTAGAGTCTGATATGACGATCTCGTAAGGGGTTCTCAAGTTTTTATCGTTTATAAATCTACCCACAACACCCATTGATTCTAAGTCGTGGAACACATTATTCCCGGCAACATCATCTCCCAATTTATTACATACCAGCCCGCTACCCAATCCCCAATTTGTGATACAACAGGCCACTATAGCAGCGTCGTCTGATATGAAGTCTTCTCTGTAATTCCATTTAGTCCCAGTGTTCCAATCTGGCATATGATCAACCACATAAACTTCTGCGGGTGTCACCATCCCCACACATGCAACCTCAAGGGATTGTGAGTTTACTAGGTTAATATTTGTTAGGTGACTCGACATTTTCTGTCCAAATCGTGAACTCCAAGAATCGCAGATTAACATGATATATAAACAAACTACAAAGCACCCCCATTCGATAGTAAAATCCGGGGTGAAACAATAAAATCCTTTGGAAGAATAAAAACCTTGATGCTCCTTATAATCTTTTCATCCATCATGCTCGTCTTGATCGCAATTGCTGTTTTTATAGTTATTTACTACGCTTTCAAAACAAGAAGACAAGGATTTAAAATTTTTTGGCAAAAACTTGAATACTTTTCTTATGTCGTATCGATCGATAACGAGAAAGTATCTTTCCGACCTCGAGGAAAGGATATCACTGCCGGGCTATTAGACCATGTCGGGCTTGTTAGCCGTACTGCATCACTAGTATTAGCTGGGCCGCATAGCACCGACGATGGCATAATTACCAGGAAAATAATGTCTCATAATGGCTCCTTAGAAAAAGGAGCTTGGGTCAGAACAAGTTTGTTTGTACACGAAAAAAACCCTGAAGCCAATCTTGGTCTTAATTATCATGATGTTTCATTTAAATCAGAGCTTGGAACACTAACCGCATGGCATATTCCTCAAGATACTAATTACTGGATTATTGGCATTCATGGGCACCGATCTTATAGAACTGAAACTATGAGGTTTGTACCAACTTTTCGAAAATATCGATTGAATGTTTTGTTATCCGATTATAGGAACGATGAAGATGCGCCTATCGATAAAGGTGGCTACCATATGTTTGGTCTAACAGAATGGCCTGATCTAGAGAGCGCGGTCAAATTCTGCAGAGAAAATGGTGCGGAGAAGATATTTTTAATGGGTCATAGTATGGGTGGAGCAATATTAATAAAATATTTGCTAGAGTCGTCAACGGCATCACTTATAAGTGGAGCTATTTTAGAATCCCCCGCCTTAGATCTTAATAAAATTATTGAAATGAAAGCAGCGGAAATTCCTTTATTACCCCGGGGTGCCGAATATCCCGTAAAAAAATTGGTCTCACGCATGGTCGGTTTAAGATGGGAAGACTTAAATTATTTGAAAAGAGTTGATGAGTTATCTACCCCGATGCTATTGATACATAGTCAATCAGATAAGACCGTTCCTGTTACGTTAAGCGATCAATTGGCAACCGAAAGGCCAGACATAGTCAGCTATCTCCGTCTCGAAAATGCTCCACATGGTGCTGCTTGGAACACCGACAAGGAAGTTGTTGAATCCTCGATTGGGGCCTTCATATCCCAAAACCTTAACAATTAGTTTGAAATTGCTAGCCTCAGTCCCAGCTCCTCTTAATTTAATCTAAATGGTGATAATTTAATGCTTTATGAGGCATTAAATTAAAAAAAGGAAACAAATTTATTAATGATACTGAATGACATCCAATCCAAAATAAATGAAACCAATGTAGCAGCTTACCAAAAGCCAAATTCAATTGCGCAATTAAATGAGTTGATTAGTACACAATCAAAAAGCGGCGGGAAAGTGTGCCCATCAGGAGCGCTTCATTCAATGGGTGGTCAGCAATTCATCACAGAAGGGACCGTAATAAGTAACGAATACTTCCAGGCGATCCAAAATTTAAATCCTACTTCTAAAAGCGTAAACGTCGGATCAGGCGTCAGTTGGCCCAAGTTAATTGAATGGCTTAATAGTAACCAGAAAACGGAAGAAACACCTTTATCCATAATACAAAAGCAAACCGGAGCCGATGAACTTTCTTTAGGAGGAGCTATTTCTTCAAATATACATGGAAGAGTTCTAGGTAGAAAACCAATCATTGATGACGTGATTTCATTTGATATTACCGCCCCTGATGGACAACATATTCACTGTGACAGGAACAATAATTCTGATTTATTTAGTCTCGCTATAGGTGGCTATGGATTATTTGGATTCATTGATTCAATTCAATTAAAACTGACTGAAAAACAGCGCCTTGTAAGAGAAGTTGAAGAAATTTCTATCGAAGAAGTCATTCCTTTTCTAGAAAACAAAATAACTAAAGGTGCGGAGTTTGGAGATTTCCAATACATGACGGACGAAAGTTCTAGTGATTTCTTATCCAAGGGAATTGTATCGGTGTATTCACCAATAGAAAACGCTCATATAGCAACTAAGGAAGGTGTTGGGTTATCCGCGGAAGATTGGAAAAATCTATACCTTCTTGCTCACACCAACAAAGGTAAAGCTTATACGGAATACCTTAACCATTATCTTCAAACCAATGGACAGCAATACTGGTCCGATGAACATCAATTTAGTCCATATTTACCAGACGCCGGGGACATGCTAAACAAGTTTCTTGGCTGGAATGTCTATAAAACTCTAATGATAACTGAGTTATATGTTCCTAAAGACAATTTTATACAGTTCATGCGATCCGTAAAAAAAGTATTATCATCCAACGGTGCAAACCTTATTTATGGCACAGTGAGATTAATTGAAAAAGAATCAGAATCTTTTTTAAGATGGGCAAAAAAAGATTATGTTTGCATCATTTTCAACCTTCTCATTGAGCATAATAAAGAAGGCCTGATCCAAGCAAAAAACCATTTTAAGGCCCTTATCGACGAGGCCTTATCAAACAATGGTAATTTTTATCTCACTTATCACAGGTGGGCATCGAAAGAACAGGTTGAAAATGGATACCCAGAGTTTGAAGATTTTCTCCAAGCTAAAGATAGATGGGACCCAGAAAATATTTTCACCAGTGATTGGCACCAACACTATAAAAAATTATTTTCATAACCCTGTATGTTATATTGCCCGAATCAAGCGTATACGAATTGAGGTAACCATGGCCAAATTAAAAGGAACAGGGATGCTCGCTGTCTGGAGTGAGGTTCCCGCGAAGTATGAAGACGAATTCAATGAGTGGTATAACAAGGAACACATATTGGAAAGATTGTCGGTTCCAGGAGTTTTAAGTGCGGCTCGTTACGAGGCTGTAAAAAGTGGTCCTAAACATTTAGCGGTATATGAACTAGAACACTCTTCTGTTATGCAATCTCCAGAATATGTCTCATTGAAAAACAACCCAACTGAATGGTCAAAACAAATGTCACCAGACGTTATAGGAACAAAATACATCCGAAATGTATACGAAATGATATTCCCGACAGAACTGACAGACGAAATAGCTTCAAGCCCTATGGCACCAGCTCTGCAAGTTGGTAGGATGAATATTCCAAGCAGCACAGAAATCGAATGGAACAATTGGTACAACAAAATTTACGTTCCAAATTACGAAACCGTGGACGGCGTAATACGAGGACGCCGCTATGAAGCAATAGAAGGTTCACCCAAATACATGACATTTTACGAATTAGATTCCCCTACCGCTTCCCAAACTAATGAGTGGCAAAAACAACAGACGGCTCACCCTGACAACGAAAGGATGCGAGAAGAAATGCAGCACGAGTCAGATTCCCCCGGTATTTGGGTCAAAACTTTTGAACTTTAGATATAAGCATTTGGAATCAACAGCCAAACCTGAAAGACAACGTTAATCCAATGGAATGGATGTGGTTTTCATTGGCGAGTGCCTTTACATTTGCACTTGTGTCAGTCTTAGACAAATTACTGATTTCTAAGCATGTTGATAACGCTAAAGTATTCATAGTCACTGTTGGAGTGGCACAATTCTGCCTTGGACTTATAGCCGTTCCAGTGTCCGCATTTTCAGGCATAACACTAGCTACTATGACTATTGTAATTTTTTCCGGTATATCCTCTGGAATGTATCTCGTCATTATGTTTCAAATAATGGAATCGCAGGACGTATCACGAGTCGTACCTGTAGTATCCACCTACCCAGTCTTTGTCGCAATCTTAGCTTTTTTCATATTGGGAGAAGAGGTCACTATATATTCCTTGGCATGCATCTTAATCACAGTCTTTGGGGCAGCTTTAGTGTCCTTATCACCCTCAGGGCAAAAAGCATCAGCCAAGTCTAACGTTACCGCAATGCTTCTTTTATTCTTCGCTAGTATTCTTTTTGGATTAAGTCAATTTCTGGCCAAAACTGTCGCAGGGGAAGTCGATATGTGGACCCAATACATGATTAGAGGATTTTCCGGCGGGTTGACCTGTTTTGCATTAATCTTACTGCCAGGAGTACTAACAGGGGTCACATCCATCTTAAAGAAACCCAAATCTTTGTTTCTTATTGGGTTTACTGAAGGATTTTTAGTTTTTTTCGCAATTTTATTTTTCTTTTTAGCTATATATGCCGGGGAAATTTACATGGTATCAACGGTTATGGCCAGCAGGCCTATCTTTGTATTTGGAATAGGCCTCATCCTAAGCCTACCAATGATAAAACTATTAAATGAACCATTAAATGGAAAAAGTCTGGCTGTCAGAGCCACAGGAACTTTCTTAACAGTGTTAGGGGTTGCAGGGGTTTCGCTTCTATAACCTTCTGACTACTGTATTAAATCCTTTCCAAACTAATCATAAACATAGATTAAAAGTGGGTAGCGTCTTTAAGGCGCTACCCTTCATATTTATTGTGTCTGTAAAGCTTCAAGTAGTTCTGTAAGTTCAGCTACTTTTTCTTCAAGTGAGGCTACCCTTTCCTCGAATACCTCTTCCGCACCAGCTTTTACTATATCCAGTTCCTGCTCCGCAGTCTCGACTTCCTTTTCAATATCAGAATCAATTTCGCCTGAGCCATCCCTATTTGCGGCAGATTCCCTTATGCAATCATTTATAAAATCATTACGTGGTTTCCCTTTTCGCTTACTGGCATCTAAGGAATCTCTTTGGCAAAGCCTTGTAGCAGTTCGAATTACCTCCCTTTCCTCTTCTGCACGGTCAGCTTCAGCTTTCGCCACTGCCATTTCCTGTTGCGCAGCTTCTACTGCTTTATTGATGTAGAAATCTATATCTCCTGTAACGCCACTGGCGGAAGCAGCTTTCGAGATACATTGGGCCATAAAAGCATCAAGAGGTATTCCTCTTCGCTTCCGAGGAACCAATGAATCGGCGTAGCACCGAGTTTGAGCAGTCTCCATTATCTCTCTTTCGGCTAATACCTCTTCCGCTCCAGCCTTTACGATTTCCATTTCCTGCTCAGCAGCTTCTACTGCCTTTTCAATATCTGAATCAATATCCCCTGCTTCGCCACTATTTGAGGCAGCTTCCCTCATGCAGTCATTTATGAAAATAGTACGTGGTTTTCCTCTTCGCTTACTGGG
>CEUY01201261.1_pt1 | contig 21577 bp, 16 predicted proteins | sample 361481 | NCBI WGS metagenome assembly CEUY01 (sample SAMEA2622737, study PRJEB7988) | marine metagenome | isolation source: saline water (ENVO:00002010), including | reverse complement strand
GTCACGCCGGTGGTCGCGGGTTCGAGTCCCGTCCGCTCCGCCACTTCTTATTTGGCACCGGGCATATTCCGGCAGCGGGGATAATTCGGACCGGCTGGGGTAAAGTCTCCCGGCGGTGCTTCCGATTTACGAACCGACCCGTGCCAACAATAATACTGAGCCATTATGCTAACCGCTATCAAGGAACGCGCCTCAGGCTGGATTGCCTGGGCCCTGGTTTTTCTTATCTCGATCCCCTTCGCGCTCTGGGGCATCAACTCCTACTTTGAAGGTGCGGCAAAGATTGCCGTCGCATCAGTAAACGGGGTCGATGTTGACGAGGCAGTTTATCAGCAGGCGCTTTCCGAGCAGCGTCGGTCTCTTGTTCAGATGATGGGCCGTAACGTTGACGCCGAATTTTTTGCCAGCAGGCCCTTCAAACTCCAGGTCCTCGAGTCTCTGATTGACAGTCAACTACAGGCGGAATATCTGTCAGATCGAGGCTACCGCATTACCAACGAGCAATTGTCAGAGCGTATCGGGGCTTTTCCTGCGTTCCAGTCAGAGGGTCATTTTGATCCCGCAAGATATGAAATGCTGCTCCAGAACGCGGGACTGTCGGCGGAAGGATTTGAGCGCCAGCAGCGCCAGCAAGGTGCGGTGGATCAGTTGCGCATTGGCTTGAGGGAGACCTCGTTGGTTGTGCCGGCCATGACCGACCGCGCCATTGAACTATTGATGCAGGAGCGTATTGCGCAGTTCACGATTCTTGAACTGCAGCCCTTCAGTGAGGCCGTACAGATCAGCGATGACGCAGCACGCGGCGAATACGAAAAGAATCGAGATCGCTATATCCAGCCACCCCAGATACAGGTTGACTATCTTGCGCTGTCGGTCGATGCACTGGCGGCTCAGGCGGTGGTGACAGCCGAGGCAGAGCAGGCGTTTTACGAAGGCAATACCGATCGCTTTACCCGACCCGGCAGTCGCAGTGCCAGCCATATCCTGATTAGTGTGCCCAGGAACGCGAAGGAGGTCGAAGTTGCCGAGGCGCGCGATAAAGCGCAAAGACTGGTGAACCAGGGGAGAGACGGAACGGATTTTGCCGCACTGGCGCGTGAACACTCAGACGATCCCGGTTCCGCCGGGCGGGGCGGAGATCTCGGCATTATCCGGCGCGGCACGATGGCGCCTGAATTCGAGGCGGTGGTCTTTGAATTGAATCCCGGTGAGATCAGCGATCCCGTGCGTACCGATTACGGCTGGCACGCGGTCATGTTGACGGATCTTCGGGAAAGTGTCATCAGTCCTTTTGCTGACGTACGCAGCGAAATCAGGTCATTGCTGGCGCGCGAGTGGGCCGAGGGGCAATTCATGGTGATGGCGGAGGACTTCCAGAATATGGTCTTTGAGCAACCCGGTTCGCTTGACGCGACTGCTGATTTTCTTGGTCTTCCGATCCAGCGCACCGACTGGTTTTCGCGTAACGCCGGTGAAGGGATCGCGACTCATACGGTGGTTCGGGAAGCGGCATTCAGTGACGAAGTCCGCGTCGATCGTATGAATAGCGAGATGATCGAGATCGACAGTGATCTGCTGGTCGCGGTGCATTTTGCTGATTATCGTGACCAGCGCCAACTGGATTTTGAGGAAGTCAGCAAAGAGATTGCGGATTCTCTTGCGGCGCAGGGAGCCATTGCGGGACAGGAAGATGCCGTTAACCAGTTAATAGATCGTCTTCGCGCGGGCGCGCCGTGGGCAGGAGTACTGGAGGAGGCCGGCTTGCCCGTCTATGACCTTCCACAGGACGCTAAAGACATTGCCGATCCTGATGACCAGAGCGTGGCACAGGCCGTTTACGCGGCACCGGTGCCCATCGCGGGGCAGGCGGTTTACGGGGGCGCTCGACTCGGTGCAGGCCGTTATGCTGTGTATCGGCTGGCTGAGGTGGTTTCAGGCAATCCGGACGAGATCAGCGACGAGGAACGCGAGCAGGTCAGATCGCTGATAGGCTCGCGGATCGGAGAAGAACTGTACACAGGCGCAAGCCGTGCCCTGCGCTCGGCTGCCAACGTCGAAGTCTTTGAGGAGAACCTGTAAGGCCAAGACCGGTTCGGCTTTTCCGGTTCAGGCCCCGCCGGCTACGTTCGGGCTGATTCCGACGGTATTGAACCCGCCGTCAACATAAGTGATCTCTCCCGTGATGCCGGATGCAAGATCAGAACACAGGAATGCCGCGGTATTACCGACCTCCTCGATGGTCACGCCGCGTCCTAGTGGCGCCGTATCTTCATAGAAATTCAGCATCTGTTTGAGACCTTTTATGCCGGCCGCTGCCAGCGTTTTGATCGGCCCGGCCGAGATACCATTAACCCGAATGCCCTCAGGGCCAAGGGACTGCGCCAGGTAGCGCACATTGGCTTCCAGGCTCGCTTTTGCAAGACCCATGACGTTATACCCCGGCATCGAACGCTGTGATCCGATATAGCTCAGGGTCAGCATCGATCCCCCGGGCGCCATCATCGGACGCAATGCGCGTGCCAGTGCGGTGAAACTGTAGGAACTGATTTCGTGGGCAGTGGCGAAACCGGACCGGGTTACGGAGTCCAGGAACATGCCTTCCAACTCTTCCCTGGGAGCAAATGCGATGGAATGCACGAGGATATCCAGCTGCTCCCAATGCGTCTGCAGCGTTGTCCGCAGGGATTCGATATCACTATCCTGCGATACATCACAGCGGACGGTTTGCTCAAATCCCAACTCTGCTGCAAATTTTTTCGCACGGTCACCCAACTTGTCATTTTCGTAAGTGAGTACCAGTTCTGCACCCTCTCGGGCCATAGCTTTGGCAATACCCCATGCGATTGAACGGTTGGAAGCCACCCCCGTGACCAGCGCCCGTTTGCCTGTGAGAAATCCCATCCCAAGAAATGTCCGTGGTTAAATTGGATATGACTATGGTTTTTATCCCAACCTCAGGAAAGAGTCAAAAGTCGTTGATATCACAGAACGAGAACGTGTCCGTTGTCGCGCTGAATGCGCAATCGATCCCCAGGGCAGAGGCACTCGCTTTGCGTCTTGGAATAAAGGTATCCTGCGATCCCAATGCGGTCTCAGGACTGGTGCTCGAAGTGTCTCAAGATAGACTGGGATTGCGGGATACGGCACAGCCTCGTGCTCGAGCCCTGACCATCGAGACAGCAAAAAGACGATACCCGGCTGCGGGGAAAGACCTGCTCTCGCGTGCCCTCGGACGCCAATGCGAGTCCGTTATTGATGCCACCGCCGGATTCGGTGCCGACACGTTTGATTTTGTACGGCGCGGCAAAAACGTGTTCGCCATTGAGCGGGTCGAGGTGGCTGCGATAATGCTGGAGGAGGCCGCGTCGGCGTTTCGCCCCGGCCGCGAAGGGGGCGCGCTCGAAGTGGTTTGCGGTGATGCTATTGAAAGAATCGGTGCACTGGCAACGGTCGACGTGATCTTCCTGGACCCGATGTTTCCAGATCGAAGTCGTCATACTGCGCAACCCCGTAAAGCCCAGCAGCTGTTACGCCGTCTTGCTGGGGAAGATCCTGATGCCGAGACATTGCTTCAAGTGGCCCGCATTCAGGCCCGACGGCGCGTGATCGTCAAGCGTCCCCGACATGCGCCGCCTTTGGGTGGAACGCCCGACATCGTTCACAGTGGCAAGGCAGTGCGATATGACGTCTATCTTGCTGATGGAGGGGCCTCATGACCCACTGGCTTTATCTGCCACAGTTGGAATCGACTGGCGACACCGCCGTTTTGGAGGAATCTGAGGCAGTCCACGCTGTTCGTGCCCGCCGGCTGCGTGTGGGCGACTCGGTATCGGTTTTTGACGGTGTCGGTCGTACTGCGGTGGCGCGGATCAGTGACGTGATCAAGCGGCCCCTTGAGGTGCATCTGGCCGTTGGCACGCATCAACACTGGGCACCACCGGCGGTCCGGATTCACCTGACCAGTGCCCTGCCGAAAGGTGACCGCCAGGTTACGATGCTGGATATGGCGACGCAGTTGGGCATAACGGACTTTACCCCGGTGAATTTTGAGCGAAGCGTCAGTCGGACCCGTACGAACTTGCAGGATCGATGGCGCCGGGTATTGATCGAATCCTGTAAACAGAGCCAGCGACCCTGGTTGCCGCTTATACATTCCCCAGTGGGTCTCGATCAGTGGATCAGCCACCCGACTGATGGCGGCGTCGTCAATGTTATTGCCCACAAACAGGGAGAGTCCTGCAACGACATCATTAAGGAAAGTCTATCGGGCGCCAAGCATATTCGCCTTCTGGTGGGTCCGGAAGGCGGACTCTCTGAGGACGAACTTGCGCGACTGGATCATACCCAGGCAATAATGGTGTCTCTCGGCGAGGGGGTGCTGCGCGTTGAGGCAGCTGCCGTCGCGTTAACGGCATTGGTGGGCCGACTGCCGGTTGCCGACCGGACCGGATCCCAGCCCGCTACGGGCTCAGTTTAAGCGGGCGATGCGCTGTTGACGGGATTTCAACTCCTCTAGATCCCGGCCAATCTGTTCCGCGCGGCCACGCTCTTTGTCGACGACATCGGCCGGGGCTCGATCAACAAATTTGGGATTGGACAGTTTGTCCTCACAGCGCTTGAGATCGGCCGCTAGTTTTTCGACTTCCCGGGTCAAGCGATTCAATTCGGCGTCGCGATCAATAATGGATCCCAAAGGAACCAGCACTTTCATGTTGCCGACGAGCGCGGTAGCGTACTCTTCAGTCTCCTGCGCATTCTCAGGAATGTGTTTAACCTGATCCAGTTGGGCGAGTGCAATGAGCAAACCGGCGAAAGCCTCGCTGCGTTCTCCGTCTTTGATATCCCCACCCTGCAGTGTGACGGGAAAAGAGACCTTGGGCTCGATATTCATTTCACCGCGAATGTTACGGATACCCCCGACTACGGCCTGCACCCACTCGAGATCTTCGACCGCTGACCCGTCAATGAGCTGTTCGTTCCGTTGCGGGTAGGGCTGATGCATGATGGAGTCCCCCTCACCCGTTGTGCGCGATCGCAGTTGCTGCCACAACGCTTCTGTAATGAACGGCATAACAGGATGGGTCAGGCGCAATGCGCTGTCCAGGGTATTGACCAGCGTTTGTCGAACGCCATCTTTGCGCGAGTCTGAGAACCCAGCATCGGAAAGTTGGATTTTGGCGATCTCAAGGTACCAGCTGCAGTATTCATCCCACGTAAAAGCATGCAGCGTCTGTACCACCTGGTCAAAACGATACACCTCCATCGATTTGCTAATCTCGCCCGCGACCTGCTGCAGCCGCGAGGTAATCCAGCGCTCAGCTGGACCGGTTTCAAAGTCACGGAGAGGATGGCCGGACAGAGATTCGGTGTTCATCATGACAAACCGTGACGCATTCCACAATTTGTTGCAGAAGTTGCGAAAGCCTTCGATGCGTCCCAGATCAAAGCGGATATCACGTCCCTGGGTAGCAAGGCTCGCAAAAGTAAATCGCAGGGCATCAGTCCCGAACGATGGAATGCCATCAGGGAATTGCCGGCGCGTGGTCTTCGCGATCTGCTCAGCCATCTGGGGCTGCATGAGTCCGGTGGTGCGCTTTTCCACCAGTGCCTCCAATTCAATCCCGTCAATCAAATCGAGAGGGTCAAGAACGTTGCCTTTGGATTTGGACATCTTTTCGCCATCGGCATCGCGAACAAGGCCGTGGACATACACCTCATGAAAGGGGACCTGGTCGGTGAACTTGAGACCGAACATGATCATCCGGGCGACCCAGAAAAAGATGATGTCAAAGCCTGTCACTAGCACGCTGGTGGGATAAAAGGTGGTCAAATCTTGAGTTGCCTTGGGCCAGCCCAGGGTTGAAAAGGGCCATAACGCGGAAGAGAACCAGGTATCCAGCACATCATCGTCTTGGCGCAGCACGACATCTTTACCGTGATGCTGGAACGCCTTTTGTTGCGCTTCATCGGCATCCCGTCCGACAAATATGTTTCCGTCGTCGTCATACCAGGCGGGAATCCGGTGACCCCACCAGATCTGCCGAGAGATGCACCAGTCCTGGATGTTTCGCATCCATTCAAAGTAGGTTCGGCTCCAGTTTTCCGGAACAAAGCGGATCCGGCCGTCTTCTACCGCTTTGATGGCGGGCTCGGCTAGAGGACCCGCCCGAACAAACCACTGGTCGGTGAGATAGGGTTCGACGACAGCCTGCGAGCGATCCCCTCGAGGCACCATCAGGGTGTGGTCGTCGATTTGCTCCACCAGGGCAAGCACCTCCAGATCAGCAACGATCCGCTCACGGGCGGCATATCGGTCCAGGCCGTGATAGGGTGAATCCGGCAGATCAATCGCAGCGCTGGGATCAAGGACATTGATTAGCTGCATCTTATGGCGCAAGCCGACTTCGTGGTCATTGAAGTCATGGGCAGGGGTAATCTTGAGACAGCCGGTGCCAAACTCCGGATCAACATAGTCGTCAGCGATGATCGGGATTAACCGATCGGTCAACGGCAACTGGATTTGCTTGCCGACCAGATGACGGTAGCGTTCGTCATCTGGGTGAACGGCGACTGCCGTGTCGCCCAGCATGGTTTCGGGTCGGGTGGTGGCAACAACAACGTAACCGCTGTTGTCCGCCAGCGGATAACGAAGGTGCCAGAGTGAACCTGCTTCTTCTTGGGACAGGACCTCCAGATCAGACAGAGCGGTATGCAGAACCGGATCCCAGTTGACGAGTCGTTTGCCGCGATAGATCAGGCCCTCCTCATACAACTGAACAAACACTTCGCGCACTGCAAGTGAGAGGTCGTCGTCCATGGTGAAGCGTTCGCGGCTCCAATCGAGCGAGGCGCCCATGCGGCGCAACTGCTGGGTGATTGCGCCGCCTGATTCCTGCTTCCATTTCCAAACCCGCTCGATGAAGGCGTCGCGACCCAGATCGTGGCGCGTTTTCCCGATCTGGTCGAGTTGGCGCTCGACCACCATTTGGGTGGCGATTCCAGCATGGTCGGTCCCGGCCTGCCACAAGGTTCTGTGGCCTCTCATCCGGTGATAGCGGATCAGAGCATCCATGATTGTGTCCTGAAAGGCATGTCCCATGTGCAGGCTGCCCGTTACGTTCGGCGGGGGAATCGATATGCAAAAGGCAGGCCCGTCACCGGCAGGTTGGAATGCGCCCTGTGCTTCCCATATCTCGTACAGGGTGCGTTCTATCGTGTGCGGATCGTAGGTTTTGCTGAGGGCTTCTGTGCTCATCGTTGTATCTTTCAACGCCGTAAGAAAAGGGCCAGACTCAAGGCGCAGGAGTATAGGCTAACGGGCACCCAGCCAATGAAGGAGTAAGCCTGCGTCAGGATCAGCCTTCGCTCCACCAGGGAGAAAGACGATCCTTGATATCACGGGACAGTTGGTCTCGCAACGATTCCGGGAGCGATTCGCCTGATTGCAGCGAAAGCCGCTTTTCGACGGCACCGACCAGTTCATCTACCAGCTCATCCAGATAGTCGCCCGAGTCTCTGGAATCCGTTTTATTGGATAGGGCATCCGGGTCAGTGTCAATCGTGGTCGGTCCGGAGGCGGCCGGTTGGGCAGTCTGTGTTATGGCCGGGCCCTGATCCTGCCCTTGATCATACGGTTGTGGCGCGATTTCCGGGGCATCACTGTTAGTCGCGAGGAGGATCTCCCCGGGTGGGCCGTCAGCAACGAACATGTCAACCGTTTCGGGTCCTTCGTGGACATCGGCTTCCTTGGTTTGTGCAGTAACGTCGTCATACGTGTCCGTCACAGGCTTGGGTAATGGCGCAGGGCCATCAGGCGGGTCAGCCTCAGAGGGGCGGCCATCGTCTGGCGCGATCAATTGTCCGAGATCCTGCAATTCCCGGATCAGTTTTTCACGACTTTCTTCTTTGCTCACTGTATCCAGATCCTGTTATAACCGGATCTCATGCGTGACAGGATCAAGCCCCTGTTCACGATAAAACCGAAACCGCTTTCTTCCGGATTCGCGCTGTGTGTTGTCGTGCCCCACAATCTCTGCTACCCGGGCGAACCCATCCACGTCAGGAATCGGTTCGTCAGCCAGCGAGACAATCACTTCCGCGCTCTTGGAACTGGGGGGAGTGTGTCCAATCGTAACGGGTGCATCGGACCGGCCGGAAGAGGACAACTGGTGCGGCACAAAACTGCTTTGCGAGAAAGTCCAGAGCAATTCATCCAACTGAGCGGCCTGTTGTGCATCTTGGCATCGCAGGTAGATACGGTGACCTGCCTGGTACGCTTTTTCAGTTACCCGGCAGGCCAGCGTCAGATGTCCCTTCGGGGCATCGGTAGCCTGGACATAGAAATCGACTCGGCAGGCCATTCTCCACGCGCTCCTTCAACGCTCCGCGCGGTTGATCAGGAACCGTGCCAGCATCGGCACCGGGCGTCCTGTGGCTCCTTTGTTTGCGCCTGAGTGCCACGCCGTGCCGGCGATGTCCAGATGAGCCCACGTCATATTCTCGGTGAACCTCGCCAGGAAGCAGGCAGCAGTGACCGCACCAGCGGTGCGCCCGCCAATGTTGGCCATATCCGCAAAAGGACTGTCGAGTTGTTTTTGGTACTCGTTCCAGATGGGCATCCTCCAGGCCCGGTCTCGCGCAACTTCACCGCAGGAAAGCAGTTCATCCGCAAGATCATCATCGGGACTGAACAGCCCTGTTGCCGGATGACCGAGGGCTACAACGCAGGCACCCGTCAGGGTGGCGATATCGATCACTGCGGCGGGTTTATATCTCTGGGCATACGTCAGGGCATCACAAAGGAGGAGACGGCCCTCGGCATCAGTATTGAGAATCTCAATAGTCTTTCCCGCCATGCTGGTCACGATGTCGCCTGGTTTGTTGGCAGCGCCATCAGGCAGGTTCTCACTGCTGGGTACGATGCCGATGACATTCAGTTTCAGGTTAAGTTCCGCTGCTGCCACCATGGCACCGAAGACGCTGGCACCGCCGCACATGTCATATTTCATTTCATCCATGGCCGCAGCCGGCTTCAGGGAGATACCGCCTGCATCAAAAGTAAGACCTTTGCCTACCAGCACCACCGGCGGATCCGAACGCTTGCCGCCTTGATGCTCCATGATGATGAGTCGGGCCGGTTCCCGGCTGCCACGGGAAACCGAAAGCAATGCTCCCATGCCCAGGGCTTTCATCTTGGCCTCATCCAGCACGCTCACCATTAATTTGTGGCTTTTCCCCAGTTTTTTCGCTTGATTGGCAAGATAGCTCGGAGTACAGATATTTCCCGGCAGATTGCCAAGATCTCTGGCGAGCGACACTCCATTGGCGATGGCACAGGCTTCCTGGATACCCTTGCGCATGGATGCATCATTTTTTGCAGAGCCCCCTGCAAGACTGACGCGTTTAACCGTGCATCGCCGGCGTGCTGCTTCTTTTCCCTTGGCAGACTTAAGCTGGCTGAACCGATACCCTGCTCCCTGAATCGCCTGAGAGACTATCCGGGCGCGTGCCGCCGGGTCGGTGTCTGTGACCGCAATCTCAGTCAACGTGACTATCGCGCTGACCGATCGACTGCTGCAGAGTTGACGCGCTGCCGCGAGTGAGGCGCTCGCAAAGTCATCGACATCAGGCTTATCACCCACCCCGACCAACAGTAGACGCTTCGCCTCGATACCGGCAGGGGAGGGAACCATCAGAGCGTTTCCGGGTCGCCCATCAATGTCACCCGAGCGCATCAGGGCTCCGATGAGCCCATTCGCGGCTTTGTCGATTTTTCGTGTGCTTGGCGGCTGCTGCGCATTTTCCCGGACACCGACGACGAGACAGTCAGTTCGAGCACGAAGCACATCTGGGGACGAGAGTTGAATTTTCATAAGTTTCCTGGACAGGTGGATCGGACAACTAGGGGGCCAGTAGGAGACGATCGCTGATTAACGTAAAATGAGGCCGTATTTTGGTTGGTGATCGAATGCGATGTCAAAACCCCGTTGGCGGCGTAACCCATGATTCTGCGCAGGGCGCTGGCCCGGGAAGTCCTTTCGACCAGCTTTGCCGTGACGGCGGTGATTTTCTGCATTTTTATCGTCGTCCGGGTTTTGGGATTTCTTCGCCAGGCCGCTGAAGGCGTCATTCCGGTAGACAGTATCTTCGTGCTGCTTTTCCTGAAAGTGATCGCGTATATGGATGTCATTTTGCCGCTGATGATGTTTGTCGCGATGTTGCTGGTGCTTGGCCGCTGGAGCCGTGAAAACGAGCTGACTATCATGGCGGCATCGGGCTTGGGGCTCTCTCACCTGCTGCGACCCGTGGTATTTCTCATTCTCGTAGGCGCCCTCATTGTGGGTAGCTTTTCTATGGTGGTCGGTCCGATGGCGGTGCGGTCGGTCGGCGCAATCGAACACGAACTCAAGTCCAGGACTGATATCGTTGGCGTGAGCCCCGGGGTATTCATGGAAACCCAAGCCGGCCGGGCGGTTTACTTTGTGGAGCAACTGAACAAGGAAAACGGTCGGTACGAGGGGGTCTTTGCCTGGGGTTCCGATGCGGGCCGGGAGGGCGTGGTCCTCGCTCAGTCGGCACACCGTCACACGGACCCTGAAAAAGGGCAGGTCTTTCTGGTGTTGGAGAACGGTGTGCGATATGAAGGTGCGCCGGGTGACAGTGTCTATCGCGTGATCAATTTTGAGCGATATACCCTAAGGGACAGAAACACGATGGCAACGCCCGTTAAGTTTCCTCTTCATGGGTGGAAGACGACGCGTTTGTGGCGAAGCGGTGGACCCCATGAGAGGAAAGAGATTGCCTGGCGGGTCTCCAAGATAATGGTTTTGCCGGTACTGATGATGTTTGCGCTGGGACTGGGCCGAGTGCAGCCGCGCAGCAACCGGTACGTCTCCATGTTCAGCGCCCTGATCGTCTATTTTGTCTATACCAATCTCGTCACAATGGCTTGCGCAAGGATTCCTAACGGGAGCGCAAGTGCGATTGCACTGCTGGTGCTGGTCCACTTGGGTTTTGCAGTTGGCGCCGCCTATCTCTTGTGGTGCCGCTCCCACGATAAGCCGTTATGGTCCTGGGCACGCCCGCGCGAACGAACGGCCTGACCCAATGAAACTTCTGGAACTTTATCTTGCACGCGTGCTGATGGGCCAGATTCTGGTGGTCCTTGGCGTGCTCGCCGGCATTTTTGCGTTTGTGACGTTTATTGACCAGGTTTCATACCTGGGTACGGGAAATTATTCTGTGCTCGATGCCTTGCGCTACGTGCTTTTGAGCACACCCAGGATCACATACGAGATCTTTCCTATGGCGGTTCTGATCGGAGCGATTTTGGGCCTTTCCCTGCTCGCTTTGGATTCCGAGTTGATCGTGATGCGCTCAAGCGGCGTATCCATTGGGCAAATTACCTCTGCCGTGCTCAAACTGGGTTTGTTGCTCGCATTCATCGCGCTTCTTGTCGGTGAGTTCTTGACACCCTGGACTGAAACGTTGGCGCAAAGAGGGCGCGCTCAGGCGCTTGAACAGAATATTGAGCATGAATCCAATTCTGGACTCTGGATGCGCGATGGCGGTACGTTCGTGAACGTCCGTGAGGTATTGCCTGATCTTTCTCTGAGAGGTATCCGGGTGTTTCAGTTCGACAACAGCAGCCAGCTTCGGGCGTTGGTGCATGCCGGTCGAGGTTACTTCTCCGAGACCTTCTGGGATCTTGATGAAGTCAAGCAGACTCTGATCGATGAGCAAGGCTTTACGACCGTTGCAAAGGCGCCCAAGGCGCGTTGGACCACCTCCGTCACGCCCCAAACCATGTCAGTGTTTCTGGTCCAGCCCGATCAGTTGTCACTGATGCAGCTGCGAAAGTACATCGCGCATCTCGCCACCAATGTGCAGGATACGCGGAACTTCGAGCTGGCCTATTGGTCAAAGCTCAATCTGCCGTTTGCAACAGGTGTCATGCTGCTGTTAGCGATACCGTTTGTATTCGGCAGCATCCGAACCGACAGCATGGGGAGAAATCTCTTTATCGGAATCATGATCGGGATTGCGTTCTTTGCGGCAAGCAAGGCGCTGGGTTACATCGTGCTGGTCTATCGACTGTCGCCCATTCTGGGAGCGACTTTGCCGACGGTGACCTTCGCGATTGCGGCAGGATTACTGTATCGCCGGATACCTTGATTTCAGCCCATGCCCAACACAAAACTGGTTGAGGTAGTCGAAGCCAGACGTTCAGCGTTGGCGTCGCCTCAGGGATTGATGCGCCGGCTCAGCCGGGGCGTCGGGATTTCCTGAGGCTCAACTGCCGGCAAGGGCAGCCGCGGGGTCTACGTACTCGTAGCCAAGATCGTTCGCTACCTCAAGGTAGGTCACTTTGCCCGCATGGACGTTCAGTCCCCTGCAAAGATGCGGATCCTGCTCGAGTGCCGCCCGATAGCCGTTGTCGGCTAAAGCAAGAATGTGCGGGAGGGTAACGTTGTTGAGGGCAAAGGTTGACGTGCGCGGAACGCCGCCGGGCATGTTGGCGACGCAATAGTGCACCACATCGTCCACAACATAAGTCGGCTCAGCATGAGTCGTAGGTTTGGATGTCTCGCAGCAGCCCCCCTGGTCAATGGCCACGTCGACGATAACCGAGCCCGGTTTCATGGCGGCCACCATCTCCGCCGTGACGAGTTTGGGTGCAGCCGCACCCGGGATCAGCACGCCGCCGATCACGAGATCGGCCTCAAGCACATGCCGTTCAAGTGCATCACGGGTTGAAAAGACCGTATTGGTAGATCGCCCGAACTGCTGCCAGTGGGCTTCGATCACCTCGGGGCTTCTGTCAATGACCCAGACATCCGCACCCATACCGACGGCGATGTGAGTCGCGTGCGTACCCACCACACCGGCTCCGATTACGACGACTTTGGCTGGATCCACACCCGGCACGCCTCCGAGCAGCATGCCCAGGCCACCGTGGGGATGTTCCAGGCAATACGCCCCTGCCTGGATCGCCATTCTGCCGGCAACTTTGGACATCGGTGCCAAGAGCGGCAGGCCGCCGTGCGGAGAGGTGACGGTTTCATAAGCGATACAGGTGGCGCCGCTCGCGACGAGATCCCGGGTTTGATCAGGATCCGGTGCGAGATGCAGATACGTAAACAGGATTTGCCCCGGTGACAGCATGGCGCGTTCGTTGGCCTGCGGCTCTTTGACCTTTACGATCATCTCCGCCCGGGCGAAGATATCTTTAGGGTCTTCGATAATCTCGGCACCGACTGACCGATACTCGTCGTCTGAGGCGCCAATCCCTTCACCAGCCTGAGACTGGATCATGACCTGATGACCGTGTGCCACGGCCTCCCGGACGCTAGCGGGCGCCATGCCAACCCGGTACTCGTGATTTTTGATCTCCTTTGGAACTCCTATCAACATGTCATTCTCTCCCGATGTTTTTAGCGTGAGAGGAAAGGGTAATCAGGATCACCCTCGCCATACGCGTCGCAACAGGGAGTCCCCCGGCTCCCGTTCTGTACTTTTAATCCGCCTGCTGAGTACGCATATCGGAACGGTTGATTCCGGCAACAGCAACCGGCGCCTTCATCGCATCCCGGCGAAACGGCTCTCCCAGTTCCTGATTCAGGACGACTTCGATGAAGGTCGTGACATTGCCGTTCATCTGCTCTTCAATGGCGGTATTGAGTGCTTGGGTGAGTGCTTCGGCGGTCTCGACCTTAATGCCGTTGACACCGCATGCTTTAGCCACCTCCGCATACTCAACGCCCACATTGAGTTCTGTTCCAACGAAGTTGTCCTCGTACCAGAGTGTAGTGTTGCGCTTTTCCGCACCCCACTGGTAGTTACGGAAAATAATCATCGTGATGGGAGGCCATTCATTTCGTCCACAGGCCGTCATTTCGTTCATGGAGATGCCAAAAGCACCATCTCCTGCAAAGCCAACGACCGGTGTATCGGGGCAGCCAATCTTGGCGCCGAGAATCGACGGGAAACCGTAACCGCAGGGACCAAAAAGCCCGGGTGCAAGATATTTTCGGCCCGCTTCGAAATTCGGATAAGCATTGCCGATGGCACAGTTGTTGCCGATATCCGAGGAGATGATCGCCTCCTTGGGAAGCGCGGCCATGATGGCCCGCCAGGCCTGCCGCGGAGACATCCGCTCAGGTTGGCTGTCGCGTGAGCGCTGGTTCCAGGTAGTGCCAGGATCGTCGTCTTCATGATCCATGGTGGCAAGTTCTTCGGACCAGGCAGTTTTGCTGCGGGCAATCTCGGCAAGTCTGTCTTCGCGACCGCCGTTTCCGGCGTCGGGCGACAACTGCTCAACCAGTTGCTGTGCAACCTGCCTGGCGTCTCCCTGAATCGCAACCTCAACCCGCTTGGTGAGGCCGATCCGGTCGGCATTGATATCCACCTGAATCAGGCGGGCATCCTGCGGCCAGTAATCAATACCGTAGCCCGGCAGGGTCGAGAAAGGATTCAGCCGGGTACCGAGCGCCAACACTACGTCTGCCTTCGAAATGAGTTTCATCGCAGCTTTTGAGCCGTTGTAGCCAAGCGGCCCGACCGAGAGTGCGTGTGAGCCGGGGAAGGCATCGTTGTGCTGATAGTTACAGCAGACCGGCGCGCTCAGTTTCTCGGCAAGCACCGCCGATGCCTCGATGGCGCCACTCAGAACAACACCGGCGCCGTTCAGGATGACGGGAAACGTTGCCTCCGACAGCAGCTTTGCCGCTCGAGCAATGGAATCCGCGCCACCCGGAGACCGCTCAATGCCGATGACCTGCGGTAGTTCGATATCAATGACCTGGGTCCAGAAATCGCGCGGCACATTGATCTGGGCTGGCCCCGAGCCTCGATGTGCCTTTTCAATCACGCGGTTCAGCACCTCTGCAATGCGTGTTGGGTCACGCACCTCTTCCTGATAACAGACCAGGTCCTGAAAGATCGCCATCTGCTTGACTTCCTGAAAGCCGCCTTGGCCGATGGTTTTGTTGGCCGCCTGGGGCGTGACGAGCAGCAGTGGAGTATGGTTCCAGTAGGCCGTCATGACCGGAGTGACAAAGTTAGTGATACCCGGACCGTTCTGTGCAATGGCCATACTCATTTTCCCGGAGGCGCGGGTGTAACCATCGGCACTCATGCCCGCGTTGCACTCATGCGCGCAGTCCCAGAATTTAATGCCCGCAGCCGGGAACAAATCTGAAATCGGCATCATGGCGGAGCCGATAATTCCAAAGGCGTGCTCAATGCCGTGCATCTGCAGGACTTTGACAAACGCTTCTTCGGTGGTCATTTTCATCAACTTCACTCCTGTTATTTCACTTCATCGGCCCGTCAGGCCGGGATACGTTCTAGGTCGAAAAATAAGGGCTTGATGATGTCATCACCATTTGCCCGTTTTGGGTCCGCCGTCTCTGACTGCCCCTTCCATCGTGGTCGGCAAAACGGCATGTCTTCAGGTCGCTTGAGTGCGGTTTCGCTTGGTGACTCGATGAGCGGCTGGGGAGGCGGGTATCATATAATTCTTCGCCTGGCAAAACCACCATTTTGGCGCAGTCTTTATTAGGGACAAATCATGAAATACGATCCGGAATTCCTAGAGAACTATTGGATGCCCTTCACCTCAAACCGGGACTTCAAGGCCAACCCACGGATTGTTGTTCGCAGTGAAGGGGTTTACATGTACAACGATGCTGAGGAGCGGATTCTGGACGGGTCCTCTGGACTGTTCTGTTGCGCGGCGGGACATAGCAGGCCTGAAATTGCCCAGGCGGTGCATGACCAATTAAAGGCCTCTGCCTATGTGCCTCCTTTTCAGCTTGCCCAACCCTTGTCTTTTGAGCTCGCCCGCCGGGTGGCGAAACTGACCCCAGACGGTCTTGACCATATCTTTTTTGGTAATTCGGGTTCCGAAGCAGTCGATACGGCAATGAAAATTGTTTACGCGTACCACTACGCCCGAGGCGAGGGGCAGCGACAGCGTTTTGTCTCGCGCGAAAGGGCATATCACGGCGTGAATATGGCAGGAGTCTCTTTGAGCGGCATGATCAAAAACCGCCAGGCTTTTGGTCCGGGGATCCCGGGAGTGGTACACATGCGCCATACCTGGCTTCCGGAAAACCGCTTCGTCAAGGGACAGCCGAATGAGGGGCTTGATTTGGCCGAAGATCTGCTGCGCATCGCAATGAACTACGGTCCGGATACCATAGCGGCCTGTATCGTTGAGCCCGTTGCAGGATCCACGGGCTGTCTCGTTCCGCCCAAGGGCTATCTGGAGAGATTGCGCCAGATTTGTGACGACCACGGCATTCTTCTGATCTTTGACGAAGTGATCTGTGGTTTCGGCCGGATGGGAACGCCGTTTGCATCACAGGCCTTTGGTGTCACGCCTGACATCATGACAATGGCCAAGGCATTGACGAATGCAGCGCAGCCGATGGGGGCGGTAGCGGTCAGCGATAAGGTGTATGACGCAATCATGGACAGTTCCGCCGAGGGCGCGATTGAGTTCTTCCACGGGTATACCTATTCAGCTCACCCCGGCGCGTGTGCAGCTGGTATTGCGACGATGGATATCTTCGAAAAAGAAAACCTGATCGGCCGAGCGGCAGATCTTTCGGAGTATTTTCTTGAGCAGGTGTTTGCGCTCAGCGACCTTCCGCTCATTACGGATATTCGGGGTTACGGGCTTTTTGCCGGCATTGATCTGGAGCCGATGGGAAATCCCGGTGTTCGTGGGATCGATTTCCAAAAGCGCCTTTTTAAAAACGGCCTGCACATCAAGATGACCGGCGACGCGGCTCTCGTCGCCCCCCCTCTGGTAAGCGAGCGACACCATATCGACCGGATCTGCGAAGTGATCCGCGAAACCCTCGCCGAATACTGACTGGAATAGGCAGCCCAGCAAATCCCGTACGGAGGGTCTTGGCGTGTGGTTTGGGCCGAATTGCGTTGATCCGGGAGGTTTTTGGGTGGTCGGCAGGGCCGATGGAACAATGCAACAAATTTGAAATATCTTTATATTAGGGTTTGGTATTCCATGATGGGTTGACCAATCGGTCATGGTTTCCGAAAGTATCCGACCCGGGGGCAGACCCTAGGAAATCGGAAGTTGTTAAAGATCAAACCACTCAGGAGGATAAAGTGTCAGATCAAAAACTAAATCACAGTAGAAGATCATTTGTAAAAAAATCCGCTGTAGTCTCTACAGCAGCCGCAGTGGGCCCGTGGATCGTCAGCCCCAAAGTGCTGGCCTCGTCTGGCGAAGTCAATGTCCTGCTCTGGTCGGACTACTGTCCGCCGGGATTTCTTCAATCGTTCAAAGAGAAAACCGGAATCACCGTTAACTTCACCGGTATCGGTTCGAACGAAGAAATCATCAACAAGATGAAAGCCACCAAGGGTAAAGGCTTTGACGTTTGCAGCCCGACGAACATGCGTTCGCTCCAGTGGGAACCGCTGGGCCTGCTCCAGCCGATTGATTACGGCCGTATTCCCAACGTGAAAAACCTCAACCCGGCGATGCTCGCGGTAGGCGACAACGAGTGGAGTTTTGGCGGCCAGGGTTCCCATTGGCTGCCGCAGATCTGGGGTACGGAAGGCATCGCCTGGCGCTCAGACAAGTGGACGCCGCCGCGTGACGGCGAAATGCCCAGCTACGGAGACGTCTGGCAGTCGGATGTTGAGGGCAAGACCATGATGCGCCCGCATTCTGGCATGTTGGGAGCAGGTCTGTATCTCGAAACGACAGGAGCCTTGGATCCGGGCGCGATGCGAGCCGCTTACGGTGACGAAGCGACCATGCGTAAGACCTGGCAGGTCGTGACAGACTTCTGCATCAAGCATAAAAGCCAGATCAAACTGTTCTGGAACGATGCCGACAGTCAGAAGAACGGCTTCATGAGTGGCGGCGTGGTGGTTGGCCAGACCTGGGACGGCCCGCCCACCGTGCAGATGAAAGAGGGCAAGCCCGTCATTTATCGTGCGCCGATCGAAGGATCACTGGCGTGGGTGGACGGCCTCACTATCTCTTCAGCGGCCGAAAACATTGACGAGACCTATGCATTCCTCGATTACTGCTTTGATCCGGTCGCGGCCGGACGGTCAATCGACGGCGGTGGCGTAGATGGGTGGGGTCAGCATGGCTACAACTCTGCTGTGCTCGGCGCGGATAAGCACGCCAGTGCTGATTACGGCAAGTGGTTCAACCAGATCTATCCAGGGGATTCCCTGGCTAACCTGTGGCCGTGGCCCAAAGAGCCGCAGTGGTATGCCGACGTCCGGACGGAGTACCGCAACAAGTTCGTGAATGCCTAAATAGGCACTTTCGCCCCTGGCCTTTAGGCCGGGGGCACTCGTTCTTTCATTACGCCATGGTGCTGATTTGATCAGCGCCATGGCCTTTATATGATATACGGTCCATCGATGAGCGCAGACGTCCAACTCGATAACGTATGGGTGCAATTCGGCGATTTTGTCGCGGTCCGGGAGGCGAGTCTGACCATCGAGGGTGGCGAATTTTTCAGTTTTCTCGGGCCCTCCGGCTGCGGCAAGACGACTCTGCTGCGGGCGATCTCCGGTTTCCAGGCTCCCAGTCAGGGTCGTGTCCTGATCGGCGGCAAGGATATGGCCGGTATCGGCCCCAACCACCGACCCACAGCGCTGATCTTCCAGAATCTCGCATTGTTTCCCCTGATGCGCGTCTGGGAGAACATCTCTTTTGCGCTTGAAGTCAAGGGAGTAGACAAAGCCGCTCGCCGCAAAAAGGCCGACGAGCTCCTCGAACTGGTGGCACTGCCAGATCAGGGAGACAAGATGGTTCATGAGTTGTCAGGTGGGCAAAAGCAAAGAGTCGCGGTAGCGCGGGCCTTGTGCGCTGAGCCGGAAGTCTTGCTGCTTGACGAACCATTGTCCGCACTGGATCTCAAACTCCGTCAGCACATGCGCACCGAACTCCGCGCGATTCAGCAGCGGGCAGGAATCACCTTCATCTATATCACCCATGATCAGGGTGAGGCATTGACCATGTCCGACCGGATCGCAGTGATGCGCCAGGGGGTGATTGACCAGATCGGAGACGGCACGACCGTCTACGATCATCCGCAAACAGCCTTTGTCGCCTCTTTTGTCGGGGAAAACAATTTCTTCTCTGGGCGGGTTGCTGAGGTTTCAGGTGAGACCGTTGCGATAGAAACTCGAGCGGGCCGTTTTGGTGCCCGACTCTCGGGCGCAGCGCCTGTGACCTCTGGTGATGAAGCAATTGTCTTCGTTCGTCCAGAGTCGATCCGCTTCGCCGATGATCCGGCTCAAGAAAACAGCCTGACCGCGGAGCTTACGCAGCAGGAGTTTGAAGGTCATTTCTGGCATCTCGTGCTGCGCACCGACTCGGGAGAGCAAGTCCGGATGTCGGTGATGAATGATGGCAGCAGCGGAGCCCACGAGGTCGGTTCGCGTATCCATATCGGCTTCTCGGCGCAAAGCGCAATGGTGCTCGCCCGCGGCGAACTCGCGGCTGACTGAGTTTTGAGGGCTTAGCGATGTTGGGCTGGCTCCGGTGGTTCTTGGCCAGAAACGGCGTCGCGCTCTCGGTCTACATGCTGGGAGCGGTCGCCCTCTGGGTGATCATCATGATTGTCCTGCCCCAGTTGTTCATGCTGGATTTCTCTTTCCGGCATAACTGGCAGCAGATTGACCCGTCCAAGATGGGCGGGCCCGAAGATGTCTACACTTTTGTCAACTACCATTTTCTCGCGTACGGCAGTCCTAACAATCCAGATCCGTTCAATGTTGTTGATGTCACGGTTTTCTTCCGTACGATCATCGCTGCCGTTTTTGTTACGATCTTTGACCTCGCGCTTTGTTATCCCATCGCCTACTACCTGGCCCAGGTAGCTCGAGGCGGCAAGGCAAGATTACTGGTGCTCTCTCTGATTATCCCGTTCTGGGTGAATGAACTGCTGCGGGCATTCGCGTTCAGAATTCTGTTTGGCGAAGAGGGCACCATCAACGCCATTCTCATGGGGCTCGGTCTCCTGTCCCAGCCCATCGACTTTGTCCGAGAGGATGTAGCGCTGTATGCAGGGCTCGGCTACGCCTACATCCTGCTTATGATCTTTCCGATCTACAACGTGGTGGAGAGTCTCGACAAGAATCAAATTGAGGCCGCACGGGATATGGGAGCCTCCTGGTTCAGAATTCACCGCCGAGTGGTGATTCCTTTTGCCAAGCCGGGTATTACCTCCGGCTGCACCATGGTTTTCATGCTGTCAGCCGGCGCATTAGCCGCACCCCAGATTCTGGGAGGGCCAAGCAGTCTCTGGTTCACTCAGATCATCTATCAGTGGTTTAACACCGGCAGCAATTGGCCTAGAGGATCGGCTTACGCGATTGTGCTGATGCTGACCTGCGTGCTTCTGGTATTGGCCGTGATGAAGATCTTTAAAGTCAAGATTGGAGAGATCGGCCGATGACCTCCGCAGGTGTCATGCGGATAGCAGTCGGGTTCTACATTCTGCTGTTTTTCGCCTATCTTTTCGGTCCCTTGGTCGTGATGTCTTTTACGGCGTTCAACAGTTCCGAGTTTCCGTCGATTTCGCCCTGGAACTGCATCACAGGCGAGTGGTTCGATGTTTTGGTCAAGGATAAGCATCTCATGGGCGGCCTGCGCAGCAGTCTGTTTGTGGGTATCGGGGTGGTGTTGTTCGCTGTGCCCATAGGCCTCGCGGCATCGCTTTTGCTGACGCAACTCCAAAAACGTGCGCGTTCGGTGATGTATACGGTCACCATTTCACCCATCCTGGTTCCCGGCGTGGTGCTGGGTATCTCGACGTTGGTATTCTGGGAAAGGATCGACCGTGTGGTGCTCGGCGCGGAGGACGGCTTTTTCTACGATGGCTACTTCATGACCATCATCGGCCAGTCGACCTTTATCGCGGCGTACGCCATGCTGGTCTTCCTGGCCCGGCTACAGCGTTTTGATCCCGGCCTTGAAGAGGCGGCATTGGACTTGGGGGCAACGCATACCCAGGTCTTTCGAAAGATTCTGTTGCCGTTCCTGAAGCCGGCTATTGCCTCAGCGGCTGTCCTGGCATTTTTGGCCTCATTTGAAAACTACAACACGACCGTATTCACGATTGTGTCTGAGAGTACGCTGACTACTGTACTGGCCAGCAAGGTGCGTTACGGGATCAACCCCTCGATAAGCGCTCTCGCCGTCATCATTATCGGGCTCACGCTGATTGGCGCAGTGGTGCATGAGTACCTCAAGCGCAAAGAAGAGAAGGCAGCCAGCGCTCTGGCTGCGGAGGGCTTGGCGGGTGTCAGCGCAGCGTCAACTTCACGTCCAATGCGCATCCCCGTCGGTGCGCTGACCGGACTCATCGCTGTCAGTCTGCTCGCTGGCCTTTGGTTTGCTCAGGGTTATGATGTAGATGAGTGCAAGGTCAGAGTCGCTGAGGAAAATCGGGTGCGCTTTGAAGCACTCAAGCAGCAAAAACTTGCCGAGGCAAAAGCCAAAAGGGAAGCGAGCGGCGAAAGCGCAGAGGCTGCGGTTGAGGCAAACCAGGAAGGGCGCCAATACCAG
>CEUY01009242.1_pt1 | contig 21579 bp, 20 predicted proteins | sample 361481 | NCBI WGS metagenome assembly CEUY01 (sample SAMEA2622737, study PRJEB7988) | marine metagenome | isolation source: saline water (ENVO:00002010), including | reverse complement strand
TAGCTTGAATCGGCTGCCGACCAAGGACTTGTGTAAATTCTAAGGAAATCTTAAAGCAAGACAGAAGCCCGCAATCGGTAGCGATTGCGGGCTTTTTTTTGGTTTTGCTAATAAATTGAAACGACAAATATTACAACATAGAGGTTAAGCAATGGGCAGTCAAAAAAGTCACGTTCAAGGGTTAGGATTTTCTTCAAACCATCTTTTTAGCCCCTTGGAATTAGTAGATAGATTACCAAGGTCGGATAAAGCTGCAGAAACAGTGAACAATGCAAGAGAAACGATAAAGAATATCCTACATGGAGATGATGCTAGGTTGATGGTAATAACGGGTCCTTGCTCCATCCACGACGAAGAAGCTGCCTTGGATTACGCTAGAAGATTGATTGAATTAAGAGATCGCCTTGGGGATAAATTATTTATCGTGATGAGGGTTTATTTTGAAAAGCCCAGGACTACAGTGGGCTGGAAAGGGCTTATTAATGATCCAGAACTCAATGAAACTTTTGATATCTCTCAAGGATTGCAACGCGCCAGAAGATTGTTGCAGGAAATTAATGATATGGGGATGCCAGCAGCTTGTGAATTTTTAGATCCAGTAGTTCCACATTATTTTGAAGATTTAGTATCTTGGGTAGCGATAGGTGCAAGGACAACTGAGAGTCAAACGCATCGGCAGATGGCCAGCGCAATTGGAATTCCAGTGGGATTTAAAAATGGTACTGATGGAAGTTTTGACACAGCGGCAGATGGTATCATGGCTGCCAGGAACCAGCATTCATATGTTGGCACTGGGCCTGACGGACATGTATGTGTACTTAGAACTGACGGTAATCCGGATGGTCATCTAGTACTAAGGGGTGGAAAATTGGGCCCAAATTATGATTCTGAGTCAATAGGTTCAGCCAGAGAGGTATTAGCAAAGGGTGACTTGGATCAAAGATTAGTTGTAGATTGCAGCCATGGTAATTCCAATAAAGATCATGAAAGACAGCCTTTAGTATTTGAAGATTTGATTTCACAGAGAGCAGAGGGAGATACAGGAATCGTGGGGGTTATGCTGGAAAGCAATATAAACCCTGGAAGTCAGAAACTTGGAGCAGATCCGAGTACTTTGGAATATGGGGTATCAATTACTGATGCTTGTGTTGGATGGGATAAAACCGAAGAAATAATTCTATGGGCTGATAACACTCTCGGGTAGTAGTAACCATTAATGCTCAAATTGATTTGATGGTTATATTCGGCAATGAGAAATCTTCACTGAGAAGGTTTTTTAAGTTTGCCCCATACGTACATGCCAAGGTTTGTGCCGCCAACCAGGTGAATATGGGCATGCTTCTGTGATTGCATCCCATCCTCCCCAAAATTAGAAATGATTCTGTATCCACCTGGGCATCTTTCCTGGCCCATTTGGTTGGCAAGATATCCCATTTCAGAGATCAAATCCCTTGTTGACCACAGATCAGACTGTGTCATGTGATTTTTTGGCACGAAGAGCAATTGTGTTGGAAACCAGCCGAGATTATTCTCAAATACTACGAAATCAACCTGTTCATAGTGGAATTTCGCGGGTTCGGTTCCGGAAATAATTTTACAAAATATACAATCAGTTGCGGTGCTCATTTATTAGGCCTTATCTTTATTTATTACTTGTTCTGCCTAATCTATAATCAGGGGCATTGATAGATAAGATTTGACCTATATTAGGATCTTGGATTCGGGAGGCTTGAGCACTACGGTCTGCTTCACTGCTAAAATCTGTCCTGGTTGTAATCACTGTGGGTAGTCTATGATTGTGCCGATAGACTAACAAATGGTAGATCGTTTTTTGGGCCCAGTCTGTGTCATGTTCGTTTCCGAGGTCATCTAAAATAAGTAAATTGGAATCCTTAACTCGGTCAAACATAGCGGACGAATTAATGGAATTATCAGGAGAGTACCCTGACCTTAATCGGTCCATTAATTCTTCTACAACTGCAAAAAATACTTCATCACCTATAGATAGTCGGTAATTTGCTATAGCAATCGCTAAATGTGTTTTCCCGACCCCAGAATTATTGCTATAAAAGGTAAGCCAACCGTCTGGGGTTTGGCTATATTTCCTAGCACTTTCCAAAATGGGTTCGAGATTAGAATTCCCTCTTCTACCCTTTGGGTTAAAGGTTTCAAAATTCATTAAGGATAGGTTTTTAGGGATGGCTCCAAGGCTTGGGTCCTCCTCGTCAATACCAGGCTGAGAGCCAGTTTCGACCAGGTCGCAAAGGCTTTCATCAAAGATTCTACTTTTAATAAATGGATCTAAAGAGATAGGATTTTCAGACGTGGTAAGAACCGTGGGGAGCCTTCCGTTCGATCGGTGGTTAAGTATTTGATTTAATTTTTCAGAAGCCCAATTACTTGTATTGTTTCCAGGTATTCCATCCAGGATCAATATTGGGGCGTTTTTGACTTGGTCAAACAGATCATCGTACTCAAAGTCCAAGTTGTTTGTATAACTTGATCGGAGATGGTCCATTAAGTCTGGTACATATATAAAAAAGGCCGGTTTCCCCGTCGAAATACATCGATTCGCGATGGCTGCTGATAGATGAGTTTTTCCTGAACCATGGGGCCCATTGATCATCATCCAACCACTAGGTAGTTCTGAGTAATTTGAGCAACTTATAAACGCTTGTCGGAAAAGATCTTCCTTGGCATTATCCACATTCAAAGTTTCAAATGTGTATCTCGCCAATGAACCAAGATTACTGTATGAAAGGAGTCTATTGGTCATTTCCTCTTGTTTTATATTCTGCCGGCATTCGCAAGATTTTATTGTTCCAAAATCAGGATGCCCTGTCGGCAGTTTTGGGGTGAGCCAGCCCTTGTCATGGCATATGTCACAACTCACTGGGGAATCTAGTTCCTCATCTTGTGGGAGATCGGAGTCTCTGTTGGCTTTAAATGTATCTAGCTTTGCCAGTATGCTTCCTAGATTTTCCATCTTCTTTTCCCTCTATTTCCCATCGCTCCAATATTCTTGAAATATATCGCCAACTTCTTGAATTAAGAGAAACGGCTTCTGATATCGCTTGTTCTATCCATTCCACAGGATATTTTTGTTCTGCCTCACCAATTTTTTCAGCAACTATTGGGGTTAATATACCAATATTTTGTTCGTATAGAGAATATATATTTGCCCTATCCTCCTTTGCCTCCCAAGGTTCGTGATCTGATTGAGTTTCAGATTGCTTTATTTTGTCTATTGTTTGTCTTTCAAATTCGGTGTTTAAAAAATAAGTGGCAGTGGGATTGGTTTCTCTATCTACTCTGATCAAGATTTTTCGTTTTACTGAAGCCTTTAAAGCACGAAAAATTTCGGTTTTTCTTGTTTCAACATTTGAAGTACTTATTCCGGAAGCTAAAATTCTATCAGCAACTAGCTCATCTAATGTTATATACCTTTCCAGCCCTCTTTTGTTATGGAGTAGGCGTATAATTCTAAGAACAATTTTTAATTCTGTTATGTCTTGTATCTCTGCTAGTAAATCGCCAAATATGGGAGCAGGAACTGGTATATAGCGGACTCCTTTTATAAAACCCTGAAAAGCCATTAGGCACCTATAGGGTTTTGCTGGTATATCTCAAGGTTTTCGAATTTGACAAATCTCTCCTGGAAATAGAGTTTTATACCCCCAGTGCGGCCGTTTCTGTGTTTTGCAACAATTATGTCAGCTATGTTGGCAGGGTATTCTTCAGTTGGATATCTCTTTTCCCAGGCTTCCGGGTCCACATATCTATCCTCTCTGTGTATGAATGCAACAACATCCGCATCTTGCTCTATGCTGCCACTCTCTCTGAGGTCTGAAAGCATAGGACGATGGTCGGGTCGTTGTTCGATTGCCCTACTTAACTGCGAGCAAGCTAGTACGGGAACATTCAAGTCTCTTGCCATTCCTTTTAACGATCTCGATATTTCTCCCATCTCTTGAACCCTGTTGCTGTTTCTTCCACCGCTTCCGTTTATTAGTTGCAAATAATCAACTATTATGAGATCCAGACCTCGCTCTGCTTGAAGTCGTCGTGCCTTACTTCTCATTTCGACGATTGTTTGGAATGGAGTGTCGTCGATATATAGAGGCAGATCCGAGAGTTTGCCGATTGCGTCAAAAAGTCTTTGCTCTTCCATTTCATTGATCAATTGCAGTCGTAACCGATGGCTGTCGACATGGGCTTCACTTGATAGTAGTCTTAGAGCGATTTGTTCGGCACTCATTTCTAAGCTAAAAATACCGACCCTGCTCCCGTTTGCCGCCGCCGCCGCCGCCATGTTGAAAGCTAGAGTACTTTTGCCAAGGCTTGGCCTTGCTGCCACGATCAAAAGATCTGATCGCTGCATTCCACCTCCTAGAAGTTGATCAAACTGGTTGTAACCGCTTTGAATAGGAGCTAATGTACTTATATCTGGCTGAAGGCTTTCGGCCATGTAATTGTCTAAAACGTCGCGTAGAGCTGCAAAGTCTCTGGTTCCACGTTCAGAACGTATGCCAAATAGGAGTTCCTCTGCTCTATTTAGAGAATCGTCTGTGTCAGGGGAGCTTTGATACCCTATTTCTGCAATGGAACCTGCTGCATGCACTAATTGGCGCATTATTGATGTCCTGTGAACTATCTGAGCGAAATGCAATATATGAGCTGGACTAGGGACCCCGTTCGCTATATCTGAGAGATGTCCGGATCCTCCGATAGAATCCAATTTCTCTTGTATAGATAATTCGTGCGCTACAGTGACTTGGTTTATTACTTCATTTCTACCTGCCAAATCTAAACAAGCTTCGAAACAGTAACGATTTTTTTCGAGATAAAAATCTGTTGCTTTGAGTATTGAAGAAACTTTGGAAAGGGAATCCCCATCGAGCAATAATGATCCAATTACTGAATGTTCAGCTTCAATATCGTGTGGCAACATTCTATCGGTGTACAACCCAATCTCCCGAGGTACAAGTTGGTGTGAGTTTCCGATTATCACATGATCTGTTTGAAGCTAGCAAGTCGTGATATTTTCAAGAAAATATTATGTTATTCTTGAGGAGTTTCTTCAGGATCGTCCTCTACGGTCTTGCCTTGTTCTGAATCTGTAGACTGAGAGATAAGTTCCCCCGAATCTACAATCTCGTCATTTTCAATAACATCCTCTGGGGTGTCGGTGTCTTCCGAAATTCTTGTTTGTTCCTGGTTTTCATCCTCTTCAGCTACCATTTCGAATGGATCAGTACCAGTTGCGTAGACCGTTAATTTTATCGACGCGCTAACCTCTGCGTAGAGTCTAAGGGGTATCTCATATGTTCCAACCTCTCTAATAGGATCATCGAGTTGGACTAATCTTCTTTCTATGGACACTCCGGTTTTCTCTGCCAGTACGTCCGCGACCATCGTCCCAGTTACAGAACCGTATAGACGGTTATTAGCCCCTGCTCTCATTTCGATGGTTACTTCAGTTCCTTCAAGGGTATTTGCAATTTCTTTCATGTCGTCTAGTCTTTGCGCCCTTGATACTGCCGCATCCTTTGAGAATTTATGCATTCTTTGCAAGTTGTTATGAGTAGCGGGCGCAGCTAGGTTTTTCGGGATAAGATAATTCCTGGCAAATCCGTTTTTTACCTCTTTGACCTCTCCTCCTAGAGCGACTCCCTCAACATCTTCTATAAAAACAACTCTCATCACTAAATTCCTGTAGCCCCTTATTTGAGGGACCTATTCATCGCCTTTTTTTGAATTTTTCCTGAAGGAAAATTATACCATATCGTCTTCCTGGTTTTTCGTTCGTTTAGTGTCATTGTTTTCATCTATAATCCTATATTCACCTTCGACGATGTTTTTCTCAGGCTTTTGATCTTTTCGGGTATCGGAGTTTTTTAGGGTGCTAGTGAATTTCCCGATGGGACCAAATATCAAAAAGAGAATGACAGAACCTATCAGTACTAAAATATCGTCGATAAATCCAAATAGAGGGAACATGTCTGGAATTATGTCAAATGGTAGTATGACGTAAGCGATGCCGATTGCAGGAAGCAATTTGTATTTAAATGGAATTTTTGGGTCTAATAATAGCCGTAAGAATATGATTGGTAGTTTTCCCATCATGTTGGTGCTGCTTTGAACTTAATCTATATTTCGTTTACTTTATAAAGTTAATGATATTTCCGAATATAATTCTCGTCAAAATAGTGTGTTTGGTGAAAAATTGATAGTTGTGCTGGAAGGTCAAGATGAGTTCCGGATTTCTGAACGAGTATCGGAATTTCGGCTCACTATTAGTCCACCTGAAATGATGGATATCAATATAACTTCCTTGGACGGGAATTCTGTGACAATTGGAGAATTGATAGCTTCAGTATCAACGGTTCCATTTATGGCAGATCGAAGATTAGTTATAGTGTCAGGGCTACTGAACAGACTGAGTAAATCCTCAGGGAAAGATAGGTCGGAGTGGTCAGATTTACCAAAGTTTCTGTTTGATAGCCCTGACACAGCTACTCTTCTGATGATCGAAAATGAGACATTGCCTGCTAGCAGTTTTATCGCCGAGATTGTTAAGCACGTCAAAATCGAAAAATTCCCTCAATTGAGGTATCGTGAACTGCAGGATTGGATAAAAAGCCGATGCTTAGAATTAAGTATTGAAATGGAATTGCAGGCTGTTTCTCTCATGGCAGATTCAGTGGGGAATGAGTTGAGGCTGCTTGATTCAGAGTTAAAAAAACTGAGAATTTATTCGCGTGGAAATTTAATAACCGTGGATGACATTAGATTGATGGTTCCCTATGTGAGGCAACAGAATGTATTCAGGGTGGTCGATGCGGTGGTTGAAGGTAGATCAAGAGACGCCATGGTCGCCTCTTCTATGCTTATAAGTCAAGGTGAATCCACCTCCGGAATCGTAAGGATGATAGAACGACAGCTTCGGTTTTTAATTCACACGAAATATTTGCTGAGTGAGAGGGTATCTCCTACAGATATCGGTAAGCATATAAATTTGTCAGGTTATCCTCTAAGAAAGACGTTGGAAATGGAGAAAAAGATTTCACAAGGTAAAATTGTCGACATGCATGAAAAGCTTCTCAACTCTAATATACGGGTAAGGGAAGGGAAGCTTACAGAACAGGATTCGTTCGAATTATTATTATCAGAACTTCGGTAATTAGATCTTTACTTTTCGGTACCTAATTTGATGGCTCTATATCGGCCCGATTTTATGGAGACAATTAGGTCTTGGAGGCCGTTAATTTTATCGTAGAACTCCGTGGCAAAAGTGCCGATATCTGATAATTTGTGCGCGTCACTGGCCCCTGTTCCAGGCATATTTAGTTTATTCGCGAGGTTACCTGAAAATTCATTCTCCTTATCAGTACCTCTACCATTTTTGATTTCTATTGCGTCAACTATGTTGAACACATTATTCCTTAATCCGCGGGCTATCATTTCGGAATATGAAATTTCATCTTGAGGGGCGGTCTCCCGGTAGACTCTTCTGTATGGATGAGCTACCACTATTGCGCCTCCTGCTTCATCCACAAGGTCTTTCACAAATGCTGATTTATGCATACCAAATATGTATTCATTCAAGCCGTAAACCAGTAAGTGGCCCTCCTCCGTGGTCACTTCACATCCTGGGATTACTAGAAAATCGTTGTCTTTTCCCAGTTTTTCGACATCTGCAGGATTCCAAAAGCCGTCGTGGTCTGTTAAGCAAAGTCCATCCAAACCTATTGCTTTTGCTCTGGAAATAAGTTCTTCCGGGCTTAATGTACTGTCATCGGAGGTCGGGTATGTATGGGTGTGGATATCTATAAGCATGCCTATCGATTGTATTACATGTTGATGCTAATGACCCTATTTCTTCATGCTATAGACGTATTTAGCTGACTATATTGGGCGGCCTAGAGATAATATGAATAAAGTTGAGTTGAATCGTATCAACCTTATTGATATTATATAAGAGAATTGACAATGCTTTTCTCTTACGGGGATGAAAAATATGGTTTTAAGTCCAGATAGGTTTACGGAACAAGCTCAGGAGGTTATTGCGGCCTCTCAGGAAATACTAAATAGGTATAGGCATAACCAATGGGATTGCGAACATCTCTTCATGGCCTTGATCGAACAAGAGAAAGGGGTTCCTTCGGAAATTTTCAGTGCTTTACGGGTGAATCTCGATAGTCTGCATGCTAATTTGCACTCTCATCTTGAAAAAGATGACAAAGTAGCAGGCCAAGTAAATCAAATATTTATCACGCCTAGATTGTCTGAATTGTTTGAAAGGGCGGCTGACGAAGCTGAAAGGTTGAATGATGAATTTATCGGGACAGAACACATTCTAGTTGCCTTAACGGAGGAAGGCACAGGGTTATCAGCTGATCTGTTAAGCGGTTTTAAAGTGACAACTGAAGAGGTCTACAAAGCCCTCCAAACTATTCGGGGATCCCATAGAATTACTGATCAAAGAGCTGAGAGCCGATACAAATCCCTAGAAAAGTTCGCAACAGATTTAACCTTATTAGCTGAAGAAGGCAAATTGGACCCCATTGTTGGCCGCGATGTTGAAATATCAAGGGTAATGCAGACTTTGATAAGGAGAACTAAAAATAATCCTGTAATGATTGGTGGTGCTGGAGTTGGTAAAACAGCTCTAGCGGAAGGACTTGCTCAAAGAATCGCATCGGGGGATGTCCCATTTGAATTGCGTTCGAAAAGAGTCCTTGCTTTAGATATGGGGTCTTTACTTGCCGGATCTAAATTTCGAGGTGAGTTTGAGGAGAGACTGAAGGCTGTGATGGATGAAGTGAGACAGTCGAATGGTCAAGTGATGCTTTTTATAGATGAAATTCACACTGTTGTAGGTGCTGGGTCAACCGATGGTAGTCTCGACGCTAGTAACATGATGAAACCTGCTCTTGCCAGGGGTGAACTTCAGTGTTTGGGGGCGACCACGGAAGAAGAATACACTCGATATATAGAGTCAGACGCAGCCCTAGAAAGGAGATTCCAGCCAATCCTTGTAGAGGAACCTAATATAGATACAAGCATAGAGATGCTAAAGGCTTTACGGCCAAAATATGAGGCTCATCACAAATTAAAAATACAAGACAAGGCTATAGAATCATCTGCCATTTTAAGTCAACGGTATATATCAGGCCGACTGCTTCCCGACAAAGCTGTGGATTTGATAGACGAAGCAGCGAGTAAGATACGAATAGATCAGCAACTACATCCGATATCCCTCAGAGAGAAAGAAGCTGAACTGCGTCAACTAAAAATAGAAGAAGTAGCTTCTTCAGAGATGAATGATTTTGAGAAGGCAGCTCAGATAAAAGCAAGGATAGCACGTATTGAAAAGAATTATGGAGATGAAAAGTATAATTTGGTTGATGAGGGATCTTCTGATCGGGAAGTGACGTCGGAGGACATTGCTGCTCTTATTGCGACATGGACTGGTATTCCTGTCGAAAGACTTTTGGAAAGCGAAGCAGACAAACTTATGAATATGGAATCTCGTATTCAAACTAGACTTGTTGGTCAAAAGGACGCAATAAAGGCAGTTTGCGAGGCGGTTAGGAGAGGCCGTGCTGGCATTAAAGATGAAAATCGACCTATAGGAAGCTTCATATTTTTGGGGCCTACTGGGGTTGGGAAAACCGAACTGGCACGATCACTTGCCTGGTATTTATTTGATGATGAAGAGGACATGGTTAGGGTTGATATGAGCGAATATATGGAGTCTCATTCAGTTTCTAAAATGATTGGGTCTCCACCTGGATATGTGGGTTACTCTGATGGAGGCCAATTAACTGACGCGGTAAGAAAGCGACCTTTCAAGGTTATATTGTTTGACGAAATAGAAAAGGCTCATCCAGATGTTTTCAACATCCTCTTACAGATTTTGGAAGATGGACGATTAACTGACGGACAAGGCAGGGTTGTAGATTTTAAAAACACGATAATAATTATGACTAGTAACTTGGGATCTGCATTAGAAGTATCTGATTCCTTGGGGTTTGTAAGAGAATCAGATACTTCAAAGGATTCTGAAAAATTGCGGAGATCTATAGAAGATGCTTTAAAGAAATCTTTTAGGCCCGAGTTTCTGAATAGAATTGATGATATTTTGATTTTTCAATCTATTTCGAAGGAGGATCAAAGGGAAATAGTTGAAATTATGATAGGTAACCTTCAAGGCAAACTTGTTGAGCAAGGCATCGTGATAGAACTTTCAGAGGAGGCTAAGTCTTGGATAGCTGCGGATGGATTTGATAGAGAATACGGCGCTAGGCCTTTGAGAAGAAGCATTCGGAAAAATATTGAGAACCCTTTGTCATCAGGTTTGATTAGAGGAGATTTTAATAAAGAATCTCATATTTACATTGATTTGGTTGATAATGGTATTGTTCTAAAAAATAGGGAGTGAGAGGATCTATCGCAATTTAGAAAGCGATGTCATTATTGATCCATTGAAAGTATCATCTTATAATCGGAGTTGAAAATCATTATTTTAAGGTGTTTATATGGATCAAGTATCTCGGAAGAAAAAGGCATTTAGCCGCAGAACATTCTTGAAAGGTATTCCGATTGGTATCATGGGTGCTGCTGCAATAAGCATTGTAGGATCAAAAATGCTATCGTCAGTTTCCCATAGAAAGCCGCCTAGCCCAAAGAAGGGATCCATTTTCTCCCCTAGAGATGTTTAGACTTGCTGAGTGGCAATCTTAACCTTACTGAGTAGACAATTGCCCAGCATTTTTGAAGAGGTTTTGGTCATACAAAGTATCGATCAGAGTTCTAAACGCCATAGTCGCCTGTTTTTTCATTCAGTCGCTGATATACTCGGAGGCTAAAACTGGGAGAGATGGCCGAGTGGACTAAGGCGCTGGTCTCGAAAACCAGTATGAGAGTAATCTCATCGTGGGTTCGAATCCCACTCTCTCCGCAGCAGACGGGAGAGAACACTCATGGAGAGGTGCTAGAGTGGCCGAATAGGCGCGACTGGAAATCGCGTGTTCCCTCACAAGGGGAACCGTGGGTTCGAATCCCACCCTCTCCGCCATGCATTAAGTATTGGGATCAGGGAATAATTGATGTCACATCGTATTGACGACTCAGTATTTCTTTAAAGTATTATGGTGATCTGAAAATTAATGCTTATGGGTAATCTTGATTAATTAATTCGTAATTAAGTGTAAATTTGGTGAAAAATAATGGCAAAAAATCTCGTGATTGTTGAATCTCCTGCCAAGGCTAGAACTGTCGGAAGGTTCCTAGGTAAGGATTATGATGTAAAGGCTTCAATGGGCCATGTAAGAGATTTGCCTCGTAAAAAATTAGGAGTAGATATAGGAGAAAACGGCTTTATACCTACCTACACAGTGGCTTCAGATAAAAGAAAAATAGTTGCTGAGTTAAAAAAGGCTGCCGCTAGTGCAAGCACAGTTTACCTGGCGACGGACCCTGATAGAGAGGGGGAGGCAATATCTTGGCACTTAGTCGAGGCTGCGAAGATCGACATAGATAAAACGAAAAGGGTTGTCTTTCATGAAATAACGAAACCAGCAGTCGAAGAGGCTTTTGCCAATACTCGCGATATTGATGTGGATCTCGTAGATGCACAGCAAGCCCGACGGGTGTTAGATCGCTTGGTTGGTTACACGTTAAGTCCAGTTCTATGGAGCAAAGTAAAAAAAGGTACTTCTGCTGGCCGGGTCCAATCTGTAGCATTGACAATGGTAGTTGATCGCGAAAGGGAAATCGAATCCTTCCAGCCTGTGGAGTATTGGTCAATCCATGCTTTACTTGGACTTACTTCTGATGAATCCGTGTTAAAGGCTGCATTGGCATCAATTGATAAGGCAAAAAAGAAGCCTGAGGTAAATAATCAAAAAGAGGCTTCTGAGATACTCGATGACTTGAAAGGCACTGGATTCACGGTAAGTGGCTATGTAACTAAAGAAAGCAAGCGTAGACCTTCGGCTCCGTTTATTACCAGTACATTGCAACAAGAAGCCTCTCGGCGACTCCGATTCTCAGCTTCACGAACTATGACTTTAGCGCAACAATTGTACGAAGGTATAGATATGGGCGCTGATGGGGTCGAGGGCTTAATAACTTATATGCGGACGGATTCTACTAACGTCTCTGCTATCGCACTCACCGAGGCAAAGGAATATATCACCGGCAAATATGGTTCAAACTATGCATTGGAGAAGCCTAGGACGTTTTCTAAAAGAGTTCAAGGTGCACAAGAGGCCCATGAGGCCATTAGACCTACTTCAGTACTGAGAACCCCTGAATCTTTAAGAGATAAATTGGATAGAGATCAGTACCGCCTTTACGATCTAATATGGAAGCGTCTTGTTGCAAGCCAAATGGCAGAAGCTGTTTATGATAGAACCACGATTGATTTGGATTCGAATGGCTCAGCCTCATCAAAAGTCTACACTTTTAGGGCGACGGGATCTGTGTTGAAGTTTGATGGTTTCAGGATACTGTATACGGAAACTAGAGATGATGAAGATGAAGAAGAGGAAAAAGGCCTTCCTTTACTTTCCAAAGGGCAAGAAATGTATTGCAATGATCTCATTGAGGAACAGCATTTCACTGAACCTCCTCCAAGGTTTACAGAAGCATCCTTGATAAGAAATTTAGAAAGCGAAGGTATAGGCAGACCCAGTACTTATGCATCGATAATAGGAACCATTCAGGAAAGAGATTACGTGAGGCGGGAACGGGGTAGGTTCATTCCTACTAAATTGGGAGTCGCTGTCACTGAATTTTTGAAAGAACATTTCAAGGATATTGTTGATGTTGGATTTACTGCTGGAATGGAGAAACAATTAGATGACATAGCAGAAGGATTAATCCAATGGAACCCCATGTTGCAAGAATTTTATGAGCCTTTTGACCAGGCCATAGAAACAGCCAAATTGGAGGCAGTTAGGGTTCCAAGAGAAAAAATAGATGAAGAAAGTGACCAAGTATGTGAAAAATGCGAGCGGCCAATGGTGATAAGGGGTGGTAGGAATGGCAGATTTATTGCATGCTCAGGTTTCCCGGATTGTAAAAATACCAAGCCACTTACAATAGGTATTAAATGCCGGGAATGTAATGTCGGGGAATTAGCGGAGAGGAAAAGTAAGAGAGGGATTTTTTTTGGTTGCACCAATTATCCAGATTGCAAATTTGCAGTTAATACCAAACCAATACCTAATCCATGTCCGGATTGCGATGGAGTGCTTCTTCCATCGGGCAGAGACAATGTGAGGTGCCCATCCAAAGAATGTGGATTTAGAGGGTCTATTTCGGAATTTGAAGAAAACTCAGAGGGCGCGGACTTAGAAATAGCGATATGAAGCAATCACTCTGCTTTATAACTGAGCCCTCAACTGCTGGCTAATGAGACAATTCATTAATATCCTAGTAGTATGGAGAATGCATACAAAAGTCGAGATATTACATCGTATATAGAGTCATATCTGCGATATGTAAAAGGCCATCGAGGGTTATCTGAGGCAACCGTTAAAACCTATGCACAGGATCTATTCACATTTGCAAATTTCCTGGATGTGGTCGAAGTTGCTAGCTTTGAGGAAGTGGACCGTAGGACAGTCAGAAGCTTCCTTGCATTTTTAGTGGATAAAGGCTATCAGAGATCAAGCATATCCCGAAAACTTTCTGTGCTTAGAGGATATTATAGATGGATGGTTTCAGAGGAACTTATTTCAATAGATCCTATTCCGAAACGGTCTGCCATGAAGAAAGAGACTAAACTACCACGTTTCCTATCAAGCGATGAGGTTTCTAGGTTGATTGAGATACCTAAGATGACACCTTTAAATGAATCCTTAGTAAATCGAGATGTGGCCCTCCTCGAATTAATTTATGCCTCAGGCTTAAGAGTTAGTGAAGTTCATGCACTAGATCTAAAGGATCTGGATTTGAATTCTAGGGTCCTAAGGGTTATGGGAAAGGGGAATAAAGAGAGGATAACCCTAATCGGGACCACCGCTAGTAAGGTGCTGTCAAAATACATAACTGAAGATAGAATTAAGATTGATGGAGCCGATAAAAATAATGCTCTTTTTCTCGGCAAACGAGGTACTAGATTTAGCATAAGGTCAATACAAGATATGGTAAAAAAATATTCCAGATTGGCTGGTTTAGGGAATGAAGTACATACCCATACTCTCCGGCATTCATTCGCTACACATTTATTAAATGGGGGAGCTGATTTACGGGTTGTGCAGGATTTGTTAGGACATTCCAGCCCTGCAACTACCCAGATATATACTCATGTGACGGGTGTGGAGGCAAGGCGGAGTTATTCGAAAGCACATCCTTTGGCCCAAGAATTAACAGAGGAGATATAGATGAAGGTGCTGGTTATCAACGGTCCTAACCTTAATAACTTGGGTAGCCGAGATAAGTCTTTTTATGGTTCTGAATCCTATCAGGATGTAATCCAAAATATCGAAGAATATGCCGAAATTCTACAGGTAGAAGTTACTTTCTTTCAGGGTAATTCAGAAGGAGAATTAATCAGTTTCATCCAAAAAGAAGTTGATGAGTTTGATGGCATTGTTATAAATGGTGGCGCATTGACCCATTATGGTTTGTCTTTGAAGGATTCTTTGATGGATGCAGCAACCCCTTTAGTGGAGATACATATATCCAACATACATCAAAGGGAAATATATAGGAGAAATTCTGTTGTCGAGCCGATATCCATAGGCCAGGTGGCAGGTTTCGGCACGTCGGGGTATTTGTATGCTTTGGAATTATTAGTTAATTATCTTAGAAATGACATCCATACATAAACAAAGACGCGAGCGGATAAAACAAACGGTCTGTTCATTGAATGCGGATGCTTTTTTGGTTTCTTCCCTCGTGAACGTCAGGTATTTGTGTGGATTTACTGGAAGTAACGGTTTTTTGGTGATATCAAAGGGCGGGGATTTTCTTATTACTGATTCCCGATACCTTGAACAGGGTTCCGAGGAAACGAATAACGAAATTGCTATTTTTCTGTCATCTGGGGTCAGAGGATTAACAGAGTTACCAGTATTTAATCAAATTAAGACCTTGGTAATTGAATCTAGTAACCTAACCTATTCAGAATTTAAATTTATTGAAGAGTTGGTAAGTGATCGGTTGGATTTGTTACCAAAAAACGGTTTAATCGAAAAAATTAGGGCGATCAAAAATAAAGATGAAATAGATAATATAAGAAGAGCTGCTGCTCTGGCGGATGAGGCCTTAAAATATGCTTTTGCAGTTTTGCGGCCCGGAAACACTGAAGCTGAGGTATCGTGGATTATAGAGAAGTTTTTAAGGGAAAATGGAGCTGACGGCCTTGCCTTCGATAGTATAGTTGCGACAGGTGCTAATGCATCTAAACCACATCATCGTGCTGATAACACGATGATTCAATCTGGTGATCCCTTAGTTATTGACATGGGTGCTTCCCTAAATGGTTACAGGAGTGATATAACTCGAACTGTTTTAGTTGATGGACAGGATGAACAATTTGAGAGTATCTATGATACTGTCCTAGAAGCTCAGATGGCAGCTATAGGGGCAATCAGAGAAGGGATTAGCGGCAATGAGTTGGATTCAATAGCTCGAGAAGTAATCACTAGTCATGGATTCGGAAAAAATTTTTCGCACGGGTTGGGACATGGAGTTGGCCTCGATGTTCATGAGTTACCAATGATAGTGCCTTCATCTGAAACTCGGATAGAAAATGGGATGATTTTTACGGTCGAACCCGGTATTTATATATCTGGTTGGGGCGGAGTTAGGATAGAGGATATGATTTTGCTTGAATCGGATCAAGTATCTTTATTAACTAATTACCCTAAGTGAATGGATACATTTTTCAGTTAAAAATTTTGAAGAAGGAATATCAAAATGACGATAGGATACGGTGAGCTAAAAAAGGGAATGTCCATAGAGCTTGACGGCGAGCCATATTCGGTAGTGGATTATGAAAGAAGTAAAATGCAACAGAGGGCTCCCGTAATGAGAATAAGATTTAGGAGTTTGAGGTCGGGTCGGATCGTTGATAAAACTTTTTCTGGATATGATGTGAGTTTCACTCCGGCTTCAGTTGATAGGCGAAGTGCTCAGTATATTTATCGGGATGGGGACTTTTACTACTTTATGGACAATGATACATTCGATCAATTTCCTATGAGTTCGGATCAAATAGCAAATTCATTGAATTTCATGGTTGAGCAAACTGAAGTGGAATTAATCTTCTATGAAGACAATCCCATTTCGTTAGAATTACCCATTACCGTGGATTTAGAAGTTAGTGACTCCCCTCCTGGGGTTAAAGGAGATACGGCAACCGGAGCCACAAAGTTAGCTACCTTGGAGACGGGTTTAGAACTTCAGGTTCCTCTTTTCGTTAACCAAGGAGACACTATCAAAGTGGATACGAGGACAGGGACCTATATTTCTAGGACTTAAATGAATGACAGCTTTAAGTGTTTCCCAAGTTATTTTACATCTCAATAACCTACTAGGGTCGGATGTTGTACTGAGTGATGTTTGTGTATTAGGTGAGGTTTCAAGGATAACTACTTCGGCTTCTGGGCACTCATACTTCACTTTGAAGGATGAAGAAGGGGTATTAGATGCCGCATTGTTTAGAGGAGGCGTTGGTTCAGAACATTTGGAAATGGGTGTTGAGGTCTTCGCATTTGGAAGAGTCTCAGTATATGGGCCCAGTGGCCGATTGCAACTCATAGCTAATTTAATCGAGCCTTCAGGGGCAGGACTGCTTCAAGCAAGGTTTGAAGCGATGAAAAACAAGTTGGAATCTGAAGGTCTTTTTGATGAAGCCAGGAAAAGGATCATTCCCTCCTTCCCAGCTAAATTGGGAATTGTGACATCCCGGGATGCTGCGGCATGGCAAGATATACAGCAGACTATAAACAGAAGATTTCCGAGTGTAGAATTAATATTGGCACACACACCTGTTCAAGGAAATACAGCGGCTCCTCTCATTGCTGGTGCCATTGCTTCTTTAAACCAATTAGCCGACATTGATATCATCATAGTCGCTAGAGGTGGAGGATCCCCGGAAGACTTGTGGCCATTCAACGAGGAAGTTGTGGCAAGATCTATATTTGCATCCCATACCCCGATTATAAGTGGGATAGGGCATGAGTCGGATTGGTCGATAGCTGACTTAGTTGCCGACTTGAGAGCCTCAACTCCTACGGCGGCAGCGGAACGATCGGTTCCAGACATTGGAGAAATAAGAAACAGGGTGAATTTCAATGTCCAGCAAATTCAACAACATGGCTTGTCCAGGATAGAAAATGGAAGGAATGGTTTGGTATATGCGGTGGGCCGACTTGATCGAGCTATGCCAGATTTTGTAAATCATAAAATTAGACTTGATGATTTAATAAATAGGGCAAACTCAAATGTTTCCCACTCCAATGGGTTAACAAAAGAACTTCTGAGAGGGATAACTCAGAAGATAGCTGCTTTGGCTCCCAACGCAACGATAGCAAGAGGATATTCGGTTTTACAGAAGTCGTCAGACGGTAAAATTATAAGCAGCGTGGGTGATGTAGTGGCTGGAGAAGACATATCGATCACTGTGAGTGATGGAGTGATCGGCGCAAAAACTGTCGACATGAATAAGGGATCAGAAATATCTGAAGATCATCAACTGAACCTATTGTAGCTTAGATTTGTAGGAGTCTGTAAAGATACGATGCCAGAAAACGAACTAGAACATATGTCATTTGAGGAAATAATGGACGCGCTGGAGAAATCAGTTTCTGATTTAGAAAATGGGAAATTGCCCCTCAACGAGATGACGGCAGTTTATGAAAATGGAATGAAGTTGGCGGAAGAAGCCAGCAAAAAACTGGCTGACACAGAACTTAAAGTGACTGATATAAAAAAGGCTTTTGAAGAGAAATTGGGAACCGATCCTGAAACCGAATCCGATTAGTTTATAAGCTTAAACTTCTATTACATCGTTTTCAAGAACACCTAAATTTTCTATTGAAATGATTACCTTGTCTCCCTCCTTAAGGGTGAAATCTGGTGGTGGAACTATAGATGTGCCGGTTAGAACTGTGGTCATGTCTGGTACAAAATTACTTTTAATCAACCATTCGCATATCTCTTCGCAAGTTCTGGCCATTTCGGAGGTGGAGGTAGATCCCGAAAACACCTCTTTTTCGTCCCTGGCTATTACGCATTCTACTTGGAGATCTTGAGGGTTTGGGATTGTTTCCAGAGTGGCAAAGCATGGACCAATCGAACAGCTGTTATCAAACATTTTTGCTTGAGGTAGGTATAGCGGGTTCTCACCTTCTATAGATCTGCTGCTCATATCGTTTCCAATGGTGTATCCAACTATTTCCCCTTTGTAAATAACAAAAGCGAGTTCAGGCTCAGGTGCATCCCAAGTGGAATCAGACCGTATTCCAACATTATCGAAAGGCCCCATGCATCTTTCGGATGTGGATTTAAAAAAGACCTCGGGCCTGTCCGCGTTGTAAACATTTGAATAAATATCGGGGGTATCACTTTCCCTGCGACGTTCCAGCTCACTGTTTTTGTATGTAACTCCAGCTGCCCAGACCTCGGGGGGGTCAAAAGGCCTATCAAGAACCCAGCCTGAACTAGTTTCTGATATTGACCGAGTTACTTCAGCGAGCGATATTTTTTCAGAATCCCCTGAGTCCAAGATTCTTCGAGTCAAGTCATCTATTGATTCCCCGGAGATAAATGACGCCTTCATCAAATCCAGAATGTCCGTTACCTCGTCTTCTACTGAGGTGATATTTTCTAGGATTCCTTCTCCTGTTTCTGCTGATAGGCAAACGTCGCCTATTGAATTAACTAAACGGTAATAGCGCAAGGTTTTACACCTCCTGTTTCTTTATGTGTTTGAAGAATTCTACCAATTTAAATGGGATTGTGGTGATGTGTGCATTGTTTGACATACAAAAAAGAGCGTGACTATACTACAGAAACTGGTAAAGGGGTTGCTCACTTATCATCTATAATCAGGTTCGTTTTTCGGAAATTTTTTTGGACCGGGAATACACCCTTCGGATCTTCGCCCCCCCTGGAGTTTGTTGTTTCTTCTTAAAAATGCTCCTAACATTGTTTTCAACCAGCCCTAGACTTAAAGGGCGAAGGGATGCTTTAAATGGGATTTCTTTTTATTCGTCGCGGAAGGTTTATCGATGACTAGATTTGTATTCGTAACCGGTGGTGTGGTGAGTTCGGTCGGCAAAGGTGTTTGCGTAGGGTCTATAGGCAAGATATTAAAGTCTCGGGGTTTGACGGTCTCTCTGTTGAAGTTGGACCCTTACTTAAATGTTGATCCAGGCACTATGTCTCCCTACCAGCATGGCGAAGTTTTTGTTACTGACGATGGTAGTGAGACCGATCTAGATCTGGGACATTATGAAAGGTTTGTCGACGTTGAATTAACTAAGGCCTCTAATCTCACTGCGGGTCAGGTTTACAGCGATGTCATTTCAAGAGAAAGAAAAGGTGAATTCCTCGGAGGTACTATTCAGGTCGTACCTCATGTGACAGACAACATAAAAACTCACATACTAGATTTGGCTGCATCCAGTAAGGCTGATGTTATTGTAGTCGAGGTCGGAGGCACGGTTGGTGACATAGAAGGGTTGCCTTTTCTTGAAGCTATAAGGCAAATGAGGAATGAAGTGGGCAGGGATAACGTTTTCTATATGCATCTGACTTTCCTTCCGCATATTTCATCCACTGATGAACTCAAGACGAAACCCACTCAACATAGCGTGCGGGAACTAAGAAGTATAGGTATTCAACCCGATGCTATTGTTTGTCGGAGTGACCAGGAAATTCCGGAAGATTTGAGAAAAAAAATAATGGTTCATTGTGACGTGCCATTGGAGGGGGTACTTATGCTTCCAACAGTGTCCAGTATTTATGAGGTTCCATTAATATTGGAAGAGCAAGGCCTTGCCTCTCTTATTACCGAGGCAATGGCAATCGATGTAGAGGATCAAAAATTTGGCCTGAATGGTTGGTCTGATCTCGTAGATTTAATAAAAACCCCAAAAAAGAAGATCAAGATAGCCGTGGTAGGAAAATATGTCGATCTTCATGATTCCTATATGTCAGTTAAAGAAGCATTGATACATGCTGGCTTGTTTCATGGTAGGGATATAGATATTGAATGGATAGGTGCTGAGGATGTTGAAGAAAAAGGGGCATCTGTTTATTTGGATAAAGTGGACGGAATAGTAGTTCCCGGGGGATTTGGCTATAGGGGTGTTGAGGGCATGATATCTACGGTTAAATATGCGAGAGAAAAAGATATTCCGTATCTTGGTTTATGTTTGGGAATGCAGGTAATGGTAATTGAGGCCGCTCGCAATTTATTGGGCAAGCAGGGAGCCAATTCGTCGGAATTTGATGCAGATACAGAACATCCAGTTATAGATTTGATGGTTGATCAGGTTGGGGTTAAGGAGAAAGGGGGTACTATGAGGCTTGGTGTATATCCGTGCGTAATAGAGGACGGAAGTATCACAGCGAAAGCATATGGTTCAAAAACTATAATGGAAAGGCACCGCCATAGATTTGAATTCAATAATGAATATCGAGATGAACTCAAGTCAGTGGGCCTAGTTCCAACTGGAATTTCTCCAGATGGTCAGTTAGTGGAGATTGTGGAATACGAATCACATCCATTCATGACTGGGACTCAATTCCATCCTGAATTTTTGTCACGACCAACCAGGCCCCACCCTTTGTTTAGAGAATTTATAGGTGCTTCATGTGCTGCAGAGATTAATTCTAAGTAATAACCATAATTTTATTGTGGACGCTTTACTCGCTTAATGATATTATCTTTAAGGTGCTCCCGCTGTTATGTGGTGGCTTTCCCGACGAAATTCCCACTGTTTAAGTGAATCTCGTTTATGGATTGGTAGCATATTTCTATACAAGAAGCGTAAGAAGCGCAAAGATACACTTTAAAACTCTATTGCATGAGGAGCTATTTCGCCCATAGGCGAGGCTAGTATTCCGAAAATGCATACAGAGTACATCCCAAGATTTAATTAGGGTGAGGTAGCGTCCTCTTCCGATATTTTTTCAAAAATGTTGATGTAAAACAAAATCAAAACCACAAAATATTAAGAACATAAAAAATTAGTGTGAAATTGAGGTAGAGAGATGAAGTTGGCTGAACTTCAGGAAAAAAACGATCAAGAACTGCTGGATTTTGCCATTAAAGAGGGGGCCGTTGAGGATGGGGCTACTCCTCGAAGAATGGACATATTGAGGAAGATGTTTAAGTCATATTCTGAAAAGGACGAGACGGTTGACGCTGATGGGATTCTATCTATTCTCAATGAAGGTTATGGGTTTCTTCGGCAAAATGGTGACCAAAGGGGATCTGGGGATGTTTATGTATCTCAATCTCAGATAAGGCGTTTTAGTTTGCGGCCGGGAGATTACGTCGTTGGCAATGTAAGACCTCCTAAGGATGGAGAGAGATACTTTGGT
>CEUY01029672.1_pt1 | contig 21646 bp, 20 predicted proteins | sample 361481 | NCBI WGS metagenome assembly CEUY01 (sample SAMEA2622737, study PRJEB7988) | marine metagenome | isolation source: saline water (ENVO:00002010), including | reverse complement strand
TCAAGCAGTACTTCAAAGTGGGATTTCGCCTCATCCCAAAGCACAAGGCCCTGACTCAGTATCCCGGCGGCATAAAGCGCGTCGAGATTTTGCGGATCATGCGCAAGCAGTTTCTCAAACTGCTCGAGCGCTGAGACGTTGTCATTCCATTCTGCCAGCAGCCTGCCATAGGCAAGCCGCAGCCGCAGGCGGTCCGGATAACGCTCCAGAAATTCATCAGCAAAAGCGGCAACAGCCTCGTTGTCGTTGCCCTCCCTGAGACGCGAAAACTTCAGTAGCGCAACCTCTTCCCAGCCGGGTTTAAGCATCAGTGCACGATCCAAAGCCGCCTGTGCGCGATCAGTCTGACCGGCACGGTAGGCCAACCAGCCAGCGGACAACTGCGCCCAGGCGTTGCCGTTAAAGTGGGCAGCGACGCGCTCGGTCACCGCCAACCATCGACTGGGTTCGGCGGTTCGTCCCAAAGTCTGGGCAATGTATTGGGGCAGCTCTGACTGATCCGGCAAGGCGTCAATCAATGCGATAAGCGCCGTAAACACGGCTTCCTCGCGATCCAGCGCAATCAACGCCTGCAGGCGCAATGCCAAGACATGCTCTTGCTGGCCCGTATCAATGGACTCAAGCAGTTCGCTTAACTCAAGTGCCTGCTCATAATCTCCCGACTCCATGGACATGGAGAATGCCCGCAGGGTGATCTGAAGGTTGGAGGACAGTTCAGCAGCCCGGGCCATCGCCTCGGCAGCGGTACTGGAGTCACCACGCCGAGCGGCGATATCCCCGAGGAGGTATTCGTAGATCAACTCCTCAGAGAGTCCGGCGACGACCAGTTTCTCCTGTTCCGCATGGACGACGCCGCCCGGGTCCGTTACCGCTGTGACACAGCCGCTCAGCACCAGAGCATTGAGGAGACCCAAAGCAGATAAAACGCTAAGTTTTTTCACGAAAAGTGCTTTTCCAGGATGTTTTACAGACTTAAGTTCAGAATAGCAGAATCACTGTCAATAAGGTGAAAGGCAGATCGGTCCACCTGAGTTGGTGCGGCAGCGTTTTCCATCCGCGATAAAGTCTTGGTCTTTCACTGAAAATTGCCCGAAAAACGCATAAAATATTTATTAGATGCATCTTCTTACATTAGGCCTTAATCATCGCACCGCGGCTGTCGATCTGCGGGAACGTACCGCGTTCTCGCCGGAGCAGCTGCCCGATGCCGTGCGCTCGCTGACGGCATCCTCGGATGTTGCAGAAGCCACTATCCTGTCCACGTGTAACCGTACCGAAATCTACTGTCGCCAGGAAAATCCGGCCAGCGCTCCCGTGCTTGACTGGCTCAGGGACTACGGCGACCTTCCCTCCGACGTCCTCAACAGCTCAACTTATGAGTTGCCGGGCGAACAGGCTGTTCAGCATGCCTTCAGGGTGGCTTCTGGGCTGGACTCAATGGTGCTCGGCGAACCACAGATTCTGGGGCAGATGAAGTCGGCTTTTTCTGTCGCGCATCAGGCCGGAACCACCGGTAAGATCCTGAACCGGCTGTTTCAGCATACCTTCTCGGTAGCAAAACAGATCCGGACCGACACCGCCATTGGTGCGAGCGCGGTTTCAGTAGCGTTCGCGGCTGTCGATCTCGCCAAACGCATCTTCTCGAGTCTCAATGAACAAACCGTGCTCCTGATCGGCGCGGGGGAAACCATCGAGCTCGTTGCGCGTCATCTCAAACAGAATGAGGTTCGTCACATTATTGTGGCCAATCGCTCCATCGAGCGGGCGCAAGCCTGGACGGAGCAACTGGGTAGCGAAGCCATCTCTCTGGCGGAGATACCGGAACGCCTTCACCAGGCAGACATCGTCGTGGCATCCACGGCAAGCACTCTGCCGATTCTGGGCAAAGGCACGGTGGAGGCCGCCTTGCGTCAACGCCGTCACCGACCGATGTTTCTGATTGACCTTGCAGTACCACGCGACATCGAGGCCCAGGTCGACGAACTGGAGGACGTCTTCCTTTATACCGTTGACGATCTGCATAAAGTGGTCGCCGAAAATCAGGCGTCCCGGCAGGAAGCCGCGGTTGAGGCGGAGAAAATCATCGACTTCCAGGTACTGCGCTTCATGCACTGGATGCGCTCGCTGGACTCGGTACCCACCATCCGGTCCTTGCGCGATCAGGTTGAAACGCTGCGCGAGGCAGAACTGGCTGACGCCAAGCGCCGGCTGGCCAACGGTGAGAATCCCGAACAGGTGCTGGAACACTTCTCGCGCAACCTGTCACGCAAGTTTTCCCATGCCCCCAGCCAGGCGCTCAAGCAGGCCAGTCAGGAAGGAAACGCGAGCCTGATCAACAGCACGCGCCGGCTGTTCAAACTCAAACCATAACCATGAATCCCCAGATGCGGGCCAAGCTCGAGCACCTGCTTGAGCGCCGGGAAGAAATCAATGCACTGCTGGCTGATCCGGGGGTGATCGGAGATCAGAATACCTTCCGGGACCTGTCTATCGAACTCGCAGACATCAGCCCCGTGGTGGACCACTTTGAACAGTATCGGGCGCTGGACACCGAGCTTGCAGCAACACGCGAGATGGCGGAAGACGACGATCCTGCGATTCGGCGTCTCGCCAGTGATGAGATACCGCGACTGCAGTCTGAACTTGAGGAGAGCGTCCAGACCCTGCGCAAGCTGCTGATCCCTAAAGACCCCAACGACCAGCGGAACATCTTTCTTGAGGTGCGGGCCGGCACGGGCGGCGATGAAGCCGCGCTCTTTGCCGGCGATCTCTTCCGAATGTATACCCTGTACGCTGAAAAGCGCGGCTGGCGGGTTGAGATCATGAGCCAAAGTGCCGGAGAACACGGCGGCTACAAAGAAGTCATCAGCCGCGTGGCGGGACGCGGAGCCTATTCGCGGCTCAAGTTTGAATCAGGCGCCCATCGGGTACAGCGGGTTCCCGAAACCGAAGCCCAGGGGCGAATTCATACGTCAGCCTGTACCGTTGCGGTCATGCCCGAAGCCGATGAGATCGACGATGTCGAGATCAATCCGGCTGATCTCAAAATCGACACCTACCGAGCGAGCGGCGCGGGTGGCCAGCATGTTAACAAAACGGATTCGGCCGTACGGCTGACCCACCTGCCCACCGGGGTGGTAGTCGAGTGCCAGGATGAGCGCTCACAGCATAAAAACAAAGCCCGGGCCATGTCGATCCTGCGATCCCGCTTGCTGGAAGCCAAGATCAGCGAACAAAAAATCGAGGAAGCCCAGAACCGGCGCAACCTCGTTGGCAGCGGCGACCGCTCTGAGCGTATCCGTACCTACAACTTCCCACAGGGCCGGGTCACCGACCATCGCATCAACCTGACCTTGTACAAACTTGATGAAGTGCTCACCGGCGATCTTGAACAGGTCATCGAATCGCTGGTCGCCGAGCATCAGGCTGACGAACTTGCGGCTCTGGGCAGTGACTGAGCTGACCGCCGCTGCGCTGCTCCAGGGCGGCACCACCCACCTGACCGGTCGCAGCGACTCACCCCGGCGGGATGCTGAAGTACTGCTGCAGGCCGCATGCGGTATTGACCGCACGGCTCTCGTCAAAAATCCCGATGTGTCCGTCAATACGGCCGCGGCTGACACCTACTTCGACTTTCTGAACCGCCGGTACAACCACGAACCCGTTGCGTGTATTCTGGGTCACAAGGAATTCTGGTCGCTGGATATCGAACTGAATGCATCGACGCTGGTGCCCCGTCCCGAAACTGAGCTGCTGGTGGAGACTGCGCTCGAGGCGATCCCTGCCGGCACTGCCGTTGAGATTGCTGACCTCGGTACGGGCAGCGGCGCCATCGCGCTAGCACTTGCTGCCGAGCGTCCGCGCGCCGGGATCACCGCAACAGACATCAATCCTGATGCCCTTTCGCAGGCGCGCGACAATGCATCGCGCTTAGGTCTGGCAATACACTTTGAGGAGGGCGACTGGTTTGGACCGCTTGTGGGCCGGCGCTTTGATGTCATCGTCAGCAATCCCCCCTACGTGCGAGACGATGATCCATTGCTTCAGACGGGACCGGCGCTTTTTGAGCCCCCGCTCGCCCTCTTTGGCGGCCAAGACGGTCTTGCCTGTATCCGTACCCTCTGCACTTCTGTTAAAAACTACTTGAGTCCAGGCGGCTTCGTCGCGCTGGAGCACGGTCATGATCAACAGGACGCCGTCAAGGCATTGTTGTCAGAAGTGGGTCTCGAATCTATAGTGGGACTTAAGGATCTCGCGGGATACCCCCGAGTGACGACGGCGAGAATGCCGCACTGAAAGCGCATCTACAATTAAAGGGAAATCTTCTACTGGAGCCGCCATGTTCTCTTTTCAGCCCAAAGTTGCTAAGGCGGGTGATCTTCTGCCCGGCCGTAGCGAAGCAATGACCATCACCGACCGGCACTATGTCAACGGCAGAAACCTCAAACCGCCCTTCGAAGCGGGCACTCAGCAGGCAGTCTTCGGACTGGGCTGCTTTTGGGGTGCAGAGCGCTGTTTCTGGCAACTTGATGGCGTCATCACCACTGCCGTCGGGTATGCAGGGGGATCAACCCCAAACCCGACCTATCACGAGGTCTGCTCTGGTATGACGGGCCACACCGAAGCTGTGCTGGTCGTGTTTGATCCCGTGCGAATCAGTTATGAAAAACTGCTTCAGGTATTTTTTGAATCTCATGATCCCACGCAGGGGATGCGCCAGGGCAACGATGTGGGCACGCAATATCGTTCTGCGATTTATACATTTGATGACAGTCAGTCAGAGGTTGCCAAAAACTGTGCGGGAGTTTATGAGGCAGCGCTGAAACGCTCCGGGTACCACGCTGTCACCACGGAGATCGCCGCGGCTGGGGAATTTTTCTACGCCGAGGACTATCACCAGCAGTATCTTGCCAAAAATCCCGGCGGCTACTGCGGGTTGGGCGGGACAGGTGTCGCCTGCCCCGGAACGGAGTCCGCCAGCGCCGCCTGAGCGTCAGTCAGCCGAGGGCGGCTTCATCGGCATGGGGAAAGGAGACACGTTCCCTCCTTTCGACTCGCCACCCGGATGGATTTTCGCCTGGCCTTCTTTTTCAACTTCGTCGATCCGCACAATGGCGTGGAGCGGAATGTAGGTCCGCTTGACCCCGGCAAACTCGCTTTTGAGTTTCTCGTCGGACGGGTCGACTACCAATTTCGAGCGCTCGCCGAACGTGATCTCGCCCACTTCAACGAAAGCATACATTCCGCCCTGTGACACCTCATGGGCGTAGACCTCGTAAATGCTTCCTTGATTATGGAAGATAATGCGGAAGATACTTTTGGATGCCATCGTGTTTGAGATTCGATATACCCGCAATGTGGGCGCGCGATTATAGCAACGACCCCATGAATCACAAATTTACCGGATTCACTGAGGCAATGACAGCCACCCTGCTGGGATCTTGCCTACTGCTTTTCGCGTTTACGATCCCGGTAAGGGCCAGCGAAACGGGCTTGCCATCCTCTGTGGCAGCACTCATGCAGGCCCGGGGCATCCCCGAAAGCTCTCTCAGTGTCGTGATTAGAAAAATTGGCTCAAAGCAAAGCACGATAAGCCACTATCCTGCCAAAAGCCGAAACCCTGCTTCCGCCATGAAACTCGTCACCACCGCGGCAGCGCTGCAACTGCTGGGACCACAGCATCGCTGGCGCACACAAGCGCTGGTTGACGGCGAAGTACAAGGCAATACGCTCGACGGTGACTTGATACTCAAAGGTAGCGGTGACCCCTGGCTTGTGATCGAAAGATTCTGGCTGCTGGCAAGGCAACTGCGTGACCGGGGCATTGCCCACATCCGGGGCAATCTGGTTATTGACGATACGCTCTTTGACCGTCGGGCTATTAACACCAACGCCATCGATGGCAAATCGACCCGGACCTACAACACACCCCCGAGTGCATTGCTGGTCAACTTCGGTGCTACCGCCATCACCATTGCCTCCAGCCAGAACGCCGTGAATATCAGCGCGAAGCCGCCAGCCACCACCCTCAAGATTCATAACACCGTGGACCTTAGTAACGCTGATTGCGCTCACAAAGGAAGGCAGATTCAGTTTGATCTCAAAAAGACCGCATCGGCCTCACAGTTATCAGTCGGGGGGCGCTACCCTGCGGGCTGCGGTGCCAGCACATACCGCCGCACACTTCTGTCCCACGGGCCGTATGTCTTTGGCGTCTTTAAGGCGCTTTGGCAACAGTTGGGCGGAGCGCTCACGGGCGGCTGGCGTTACGCCACGACACCTGATAGCGCGGTCACGGCAGCCGAACTTGAGTCCGTGTCGCTGGCGGAGATCATCCGATACATCAACAAATACAGCAACAATGTCATGGCACGCAACCTGCTGCTGACTCTCGGCACTAACCATCCCCCCGCAACTCCTGATAAAGCCGCAACCGTGATAAAGAAGTGGCTGGATCAATCCCAGGTCATAATGCCGCAGCTCAACATCGATAACGGCGCCGGGCTATCGCGTGACGCCAGGATCAGCGCTCAAGGTCTTGCTGCTTTATTGGAAACTGCAGTCCAACTGCCTTGGTGGCCTGAATTCCTGGGGTCTTTGCCGATCGCCGAAGTTGATGGTTCCCTGAAGAAGCGGTTTCTTAATCTTGCCCAGCCCGGAAGACTGAGACTAAAGACCGGTTTGTTGAAGGATGTCCGCGCACTCGCTGGATATGTCATCGACCGCAAGGGCGATATCTGGGTAGTGGTCATTCTGCATAACGGCCCTCGCGCGGCACAGCCTATCGGAATCGAAATTCAGCATCAACTACTAGAGACTCTTTTTGAATAGCGCCGCATGGGGACCGACCGCGGTGCTACGCAAACTGCGATAGAAATTCCCTCGCCGCGTTTGCGATTACCTCGGGCTGGTCCATATGCAGGTGGTGAGCACCGTCGAACCAGCGCACATCATTCGAATCCAACGCCTCGAGTCTCGGGCCCAGGGTATCCCGTTCGGCCAACAAGCCCTCGTTGCCAAGCAGTACCTGAGTGGGCTTTTCTATCGCTTTAAGACAGGCCAGCACCTGGGGCTCGGTCAGAAAGACGGGAGAATCCAGTCGCAGCCTTGGATCGCTGCGCCACCGGTAGCCGTCACCCTCCTCACGTACATTGCGTTCAATCAAAAGCCTGGCTGAGGTTTCATGCATCGCGCCGATGCGGGCCCGGGTCGCGACCAGTGCTCCGATATCTGGATAGACCGGCGACGATCGCGTTTGCGCCCTGGCGTAACCCGCGACCGAATTGCGCAGCCGGCCGGGCAGCTTGGTTTCGGACTCGGAAAGCGGACCAAGCGCCTCTATCAGAATCATGGCCTTGACCCGCTCCGGCGCCGCAATAGCCACAAGGCCCGCAATCGCTCCGCCAAGAGAGTGGCCCATGATCAAACCGCTTTCAAAACCGAGGGCTTCTGCGGCCTCAAGCACGGCCGGCACGTAATCCATCAAGTGATAGCGCATCCCGGGTGGTCGATGCTGGGAATGACCGTGACCGGGAAAATCCAGGGCGAGCAACTGAAACCCGGCAAGATGGGCGGCGAGAGGAGCGAAACTTGAAGCGTTGTCCAGCCAGCCGTGCAATGCCAGAACAGGTGTATCGCTGGCTGAACCCCAGCGAAGCCCGGTCAATGTGCCTGAGGTTTTCGTATCAACCGCGAACGCGTCTGCTTTGCACAAACCGGTCAAGTCGCTTCTCCTTGCTCAAAAGAAAGGGTCAAAAAATCAGTTTTATCTAGAAAACAGGGATATTTCGCACACATTGCCTTCCCAAGGTGACGAGAGCATGCCGGTCTTTTACACTCCTTTGCTGATGTCAAGACTATCATTTTGATCCAATAAGGTATAAAACTAGATAAAGATAGTTCTATAAATTATTAAAAAATCCAATACTCACTATTGGACCGAGAGGAACCTGTTATGTCCCAAGCCAATCAGCAAAAGACGAATGACCTTGCGCAATCTGTCCGGCACTCATTCACGCTCACGGACAACGAAACCGGTGAATCGTGGGAACTGCCTACGCTGCACGGTACCATCGGCCCCAAGGTAATCGATATCCGGAAGTTATACGCCCAGACCGGGGCGTTCACGTACGACCCGGGCTTTACCTCCACCGCATCGTGCTCGTCAGAGATTACCTATATCGACGGTGAGGCCGGCGTCCTGCTGCATCGCGGCTATGCGATTGCAGAACTTGCCAAGAATACCGACTTCATGGACGTGTGCTACCTGCTTCTGCACGGTGAACTGCCCTCCCCTGAAGAGAAGGAACAATTCGACGGCGATATTACCAGACACTCCATGCTGCACGAGCAGTTGGTCCGCTTTTACAGCGGCTTTGTGCGCAGCGCCCACCCCATGGCCATCATGGTCGGTGTGGTGGGAGCGCTCTCTGCCTTCTATCACGACAGCACCGATATCAACGATCCGCTTCAGCGTATGAGTGCTGCGCATCGGCTGATTGCCAAAATGCCGACCATCGGCGCGTACGCCTTCAAGTACTCGCTGGGTCAACCCTTCATGCAGCCGCTTAACAATCTCTCTTATTCAGAGAACCTGCTGCGGCTGATGTTTGCGGTGCCGACCCAGGACTATGACGTCAATCCCGTGCTGGCACGCGCGATTGACCGGATTCTAATCCTCCACGCTGATCACGAGCAGAATGCCTCGACCTCTACGGTCCGCCTGGCCGGATCCTCCAATGCCAACCCCTTCGCCTGCGTCGCTGCCGGAATCGCTTCACTCTGGGGCCCGGCTCACGGCGGTGCAAACGAGGCCGTCCTAAATATGCTGAATGAAATCGGCACCCGGGACCGCATCCAGAAGTTCGTTAAAAAAGCCCAGGATCCGGATGATCAGTTCCGGCTGATGGGCTTTGGCCATCGGGTCTACAAGAACTATGACCCCCGGGCTACGGTGATGCGTGACACCTGTCACGAGGTTCTTGCGGAACTCGGCATCAACGATCCGATGCTGGATCTCGCACTGGAGCTCGAACGGATTGCGCTTGAGGATCCCTACTTCGTGGATAAGAAACTTTACCCGAACGTGGACTTTTATTCGGGCATCATCCTTCGGGCGCTCGGTTTTCCGACCAACATGTTCACCGTGCTCTTTGCCATCGGCCGTACTGTTGGATGGATCTCACACTGGAAAGAAATGATGGAGTCCTCCGAAAGCCGAATCGGCCGACCACGCCAACTTTATCTCGGCAAGGAGGAACGCCCCTTCACGCAAGTGGCCGAGCGCGCACATACGGAGAAGCGGTCCGGGTGGGCGTGGCTGTGGGGCGGCAACCGCTAGTCAGGCGGCGCGTTCTCCTTGAAGTGCGAGGTCTACAGGAGTAACCGCAAAGCAAGAACGTACCTATTCGTTGCGGATGCCGAGGACCTCGGCAACTTGCCGGACGGCCTGACAGCCCGGCTGGAGCCGCTGGAGTGGGTGATGGCGATCGATCTCGCCAAAAGGGAAACTCTCGCCGCGACCCGTCCCGCAACAGTTATCGACAGCATAGAATCACAGGGATTTTTCCTGCAACTGCCTCCGGGCGAAGAGACTGATTCTTGCTGACTAAAATCCTATTCACGCTCGCGGTCATCCTGGTGGTCGCATTGGTATTTCGCGTCAAGAACACGCCGGCGAAGCCAGTCAAGCCAGAGGCCGCCCAAACCCAAAACAACAAGGGCGGTGTGTCGGCAGCCATGGTCGCCTACACGCTGCTCGGACTGGTCATCGCCATCTCGGCACTGGTTTTTGTACTGTACTGGCAGGATCAGCACCAGGTGATTGATATTCAGGTGACCAACAGTCAGGGCAACGCCCTGAAATACCAGGCCTACAAAAAGGCCATCGAAGGTAGGCGCTTCACCACCATAGACGGAGTCTCCGTAGACCTGGCAGACAGCGATCGCATCGAGATCCTCGAGAACAAAGACTGATCGGATTTTATGTTTTTGGTGCTGTTGTTGCGGTTCGGATCAGGCCGCCTGCCGACCTCAACCTGCATCCTCGATCGACGCCGAGAGCATTTTCTCCGACCAGCGGAAGTCATGCAGGTTAGCGCCCAGCTGCACATCCTGGCGCAAGCTGACCAGACGATGCATCAAGGGCAAGGTGTCGATGGCTTCACGCAGTTTCTCACCCAGTTTGCCCGGGATGTCATCGGCATGCGCAATGACAGCATCAAGATTACCGAATTCACCGATCAGCCGGGCGGCCGTGCGTACCCCCACCGAGCGGATGCCGGGAATACCCAGTGATGGATCTCCCGCGAGGCTCATGAGATCCGCGACCTGCTCGGGTGCGACACCATAACGGTTCTCGATCCAGGCGCGGTCGCGAACCGTATTGTTGAAGTGATCTACCAGCGTGATCCGGCCGCTGACCAGCTGACAGAAACTTTTGTCCGTAGAAAGGATCACGACCTGTAATCCGGAATCACTCGTGCGATTTGCAATCGATGCAATCACATCATCTGCCTCAAATCCCGGGGCAGCCAGTTCATGAACACCGATCTCACACAGGGCGTCTTTGATCTTGGGTAATGCTGCTGACAGATCGTCCGGCATGGGTGGACGATTTTTCTTGTAGTCCGGATACTCACGCGACCGCCAACTGGGGCCGGCCTCCTCCATGACCAGCAGCGCGTGGCTGGGCAGATGCCTACGCAGCGCCCGGCGCATCGAAGCAACGCAGGCATTCAGCACCGCATCATCCCGGTCTTCTGATACCTCCGGAACGCCGGCGTGAACCCGACGGATGAGGTTAAGGCCATCAATAAGCAAAATGGACATCGGTGTCCCCCCTTTGGGCAGGGTGGACAACCCAGTATACGACGACCGGTGAAGGCCTGCGCGACAGACGCTAGAGAATGTAGCGCGAGAGGTCCTCGTCTTCGGCGAGCTTGCTGAGATTAGCGTCAACGTACTCCGGATCAATCACCACCGTCTGCCCCGAACGGTCTGCTGCGTCAAAAGAGATGCCCTCCAGAAGGCGCTCCATCACGGTATGTAGACGCCGGGCGCCGATATTTTCCGTCTGTTCATTGACCCGCCAAGCCACCTGGGCAATGTGATTGATCCCTTCGGGGGTAAACTCCAGCGTCACCTCTTCGGTCGCCATGAGCCCGGCATACTGCTCGGTCAGCGACGCATCGGGCTCGGTAAGAATACGGACAAAGTCGTCCGACCCCAGTGCATCCAGTTCCACCCGGATCGGCAGCCTGCCCTGCAGTTCCGGAATGAGGTCTGAGGGTTTGGTCAGTTGGAACGCGCCCGAGGCAATAAACAGAATATGGTCTGTTTTGACCATACCGTTTCGGGTACTGACCGTTGACCCCTCAATCAGCGGCAGCAAATCACGCTGCACACCCTCGCGGGAGACATCGGCACCTTGGCGCTCAGAGTGCCCGACAATTTTGTCTATTTCATCCAGAAAGACAATGCCGTCCTGCTCTACCCGTTCCAGCGCTTCATGCTTAAGGTCGTCATCATTGACCAACGCGGCGGCTTCCTCATCGGTGAGCAGGCGTGTCGCCTCGCGGACCTTGACCTTTCGTGTGACCTTGCGCTGTGCACCAAGATTCTGAAACATGCCTTGCAGCTGGTCGGTCATCTGTTCCATGCCCGGCGGACCCATGATCTCTACGCCGACAGACGGTGTGGCCACTTCGATCTCGACTTCCTTGTCATCCAGCTTGCCCTCGCGGAGCAGTTTACGCAGGCGCTGACGGCCAGCGCCTTCGTCCTGATCCCCGCCGGACCCATCGCCACCCCGGGCGGGCGGTAACAGCAGATCGAGCAGGCGCTCCTCTGCAGCATCCTCGGCCCGGGGGCGAACGCGGTCCATCGCCTCCTCCCGGGTCATCTTCACCGCCATGTCCACCAGGTCCCGGATAATCGAATCCACCTCGCGCCCAACATAACCTACCTCAGTGAACTTGGTCGCCTCGACTTTGATAAAGGGGGCACGCGCCAAGCGGGCCAGGCGGCGGGCAATTTCAGTTTTACCGACCCCGGTCGGCCCAATCATCAGGATATTCTTGGGCGTAATCTCGTTTCGGAGGAACTCGTCAGATACTTGCTGGCGACGCCATCGGTTACGCAGTGCGATTGCCACGGCACGCTTCGCCATGGACTGGCCAATGATATGTTTGTCGAGTTCCTCGACAATTTCGCGAGGGGTCATTTCAGACATGGCTTAGGGAAATCCGGGTTGTTCAGTCAGTTCGGGCGCCGGGGCGGCACACGCGGTCAGTGTCCGTTACGCGGAGGGAATCTCGAGCTCTTCGATGGTGAGTTCCTGGTTGGTATAAATGCAGATATCTGCCGCAATGCGAAGAGACTTCTCAACTATAGTACGGGCATCCAGATCCGTTTCATGGAGCAAGGCCTGGGCTGCTGCTTTGGCATAAGACCCGCCCGATCCGATCGCCATGATGCCCTCTTCAGGCTCAATCACGTCGCCCGTGCCGGAAAGGATCAGCGATGCAGAGGCGTCGGCTACGGCGAGCAGCGCTTCCAGCCGTCGCAGCATCCGGTCGGTGCGCCAATCTTTGGAGAGTTCGACAGCGGCGCGTGTGAGATTACCCTGGTGCTTCTGAAGTTTTCCTTCGAACCGCTCAAACAGCGTAAAGGCGTCTGCCGTACCGCCGGCAAACCCGGCAATCACGTTGTCGCCGTGAAGTCGCCTGACTTTCCGGGCATTACCCTTCATTCTGGTATCACCCAACGTGACCTGACCGTCTCCGCCAATCACCACCCGGTTTCCCCGGCGGACTGACAGGATAGTGGTGCCATGCATTCTTGCTGTACTCATGAATCTACTTCCCTGGATCCTTCAGGATATCGGGGCTCAAGCTGACACTTTCAAGGATCACTCGACCAGCTTGAGATTGGGTTTTTTGGGCGGCTCGGTTGGCTTCTCGCTCTTTGCGTCATCCTCGGGCGCCGAGGCAGCCGGAAAGGACATACCCTGACGGCTTTCCCGGTCAAAGACGGCGAGCACCGCGTCGACCGGCACCAGTACGGACCGGGACGTACCACGAAAGCGCGCAGAAAAAGAGATGTATTCGTTGCCCATCTCAAGATCATCTACGGCTTGCGGGCTGATGTTGAGGACAATCTGACCATCCTCAACAAATTCTGTCGGGACCTCCACTTCATCCATCTCAGCATTGACCAGCAGTTGCGGCGTCAGGTGATTGTCGATTGCCCACTCCCGGATCGCCCGAATCAGGTAAGGGCGATGGGAACTCAACGCAGTGTCCTCAGTAGGCATCCGGATGCGCTGCGTCAGTCGGTACGCATCTCCCGCTCGACCGTACTCAGGCTTTCCTGGAAGGCGGGTTTAGCAAACATCCTTTTCCCGTAATCAAGCATCCTGCCGCCCTGACGGGGAAGATTCACTTTCAGGTGGGGTAAACGCCAAAGCAGTACGGCGAGGTACGCATCCACCAGACTGAACTCCTCGCCCAGAGCATGTTTGTTTTCCGAGAAATGGGCGGACATGGCTACCAGGCCATCCGACAGACTGCGATTGAGACTTTTCTCGAGTTTTATCCCCGTAGCGATGGAGTTCTGGACGCCATCCAGCCAGTCCCGACGCAACCGCGCCATCATGACCCTGGCCTTGGCACGGGTAGTCGGATCGCTCGGCATCAACGGAGGATGTGGAAACCGCTCGTCGAGATACTCGTTAACCACCATTCCGTCGTAGAGCACCAGATCCCGATCCGCCAGCATTGGCGTTTCGCCATAGGGATTGAGTTCAGCGACCGTCTCTTCAACCTGCTTATCGTTACTGAAGACCACATTGCATTCGATGTCTTTTTCCTTCAGCACGAACCGGCAGGCATGACTGAAAAGACATTGGGTTCCGGAGTAAAGCTTCATAGTTGACTATCTCGTGCAGCTGAGAAATCTCTCGCGCGTGGCGCTAAAAAATACCCGCCCGGGTGCATCAATGAACGTCGCGCCAGTATTCTTTTTTAAGCAGGTAGCTCAAACCCACGAATACCAGCATAAACACCATCACCCAGAAGCCGATACGGTAACGCACCAGTTTTGCCGGCTCTGCGAGATAGACCATGAAGTTAGTCAGATCACGGATCGCGCTATCGTATTCCTGCACACTCATGGTGCCGGGGCTCAACCGGTCATACCCTGCCAGGACTTTGGCACCGTCCGATGAAGTCTCGAAGTTGGCCGTGCGCATCCCCTCCCACTCGTACAGCACGTGGGGCATGGCGACGTTCGGATAGAGCGTATTATTCCATCCCGTCGCCGTGCCCTCATCCCGGTAAAACCCCCTGAGATAGGTATAGATCCAATCCGGCCCACGCGAACGCGCTGTCAGGCTGAGATCGGGTGGCACCACACCGAACCAGGCTTTGGCGTCCTCGTCCGACATATGCACCGTCATCAACTCACCCGGCTTCTTGGCAGCAAACATCATGTCCCGCTTGAGGGTTTCGCGGTCGATTCCGAGATCCTTGGCCATCCGGTCATAGCGCATGAACGAGGCTTCGTGACAGGACAGGCAGTAATTGACAAACGTATGCGCACCGTTGCGCAGTGACGCCTTGTCGGAAAGATTGATGTAGGCGGAATCGAGATTCTCGTTACCGCCCCCGGCCGTCATTCCGACAGGTGCCCAGAACATGCACAGCAGCGGCAGCAGTCTTTTGATTAAAGTTTTTATTGTCATCGTCATCTACCCCACGCGATCCGGCTCAGGTTTTGTCGGATCCAACCGCGTGTAGATCGGCATCAACAGGAAGAAAGCAAAATACAGCACCAGACCGATCTGGGCCCAGATCACGTTCTTGAACAGGAAGAGATCCACGTGACCGGGATTCTTGGTGCCAAGATATCCCAGCATGACAAACGTCACCGCAAAAATCGTGAGCGCCGTTTTATACATCCAGCCGCGGTAACGGATGGAGCGCACTTTCGCTCGATCGAGCCACGGCAGGAAAAAGAACATCACAATCGCCGCACCCATTGCGATGACACCCCAAAGTTTGGCGCCGCCCGGCAGCCACTCAAAGGTGACGGCCCGAAGAATAGAGTAGTAAGGCGTGAGATACCACAAAGGCACAATATCCGGGGGCGTCTGCAGAATGTCCGCCGGTGCAAAGTTGTCTTTCTCCAGGAACCAACCACCGAACTCCGGCACGAAGAACACGATCCCAAGAAAGATGGTCATGAAAACTGCTATCCCGAATGTGTCCTTCACGGTGTAGTAAGGATGGAAGGGCACGCCATCTACCGGATTGCCGTCTTTATCCTTGTTCTTTTTGATTTCAACGCCGTCGGGGTTGTTGGAGCCCACCTTGTGCAGCGCAACGATATGCAGATACACCAGCAGGGCCAACAGCAGCGGCAGCAAAATCACATGGAAGGCGAAGAAACGGTTAAGGGTCGCATCAGACACCACAAAGTCACCGCGAATCCATTCGGCCAAAGGTTCTCCGATAACCGGGATCGCACCGAACAGCGAGATGATTACCTGCGCTCCCCAGTACGACATGTTGCCCCAGGGCAGCAGATAGCCAAAAAATGCCTCGGCCATCAGTGCGACATAGATCACCATGCCCAGCAGCCAAATCAGTTCGCGGGGCTTACGGTGTGAACCATAGAGCATGGCCCGGAACATATGCAGATACACCACCAAGAAGAACATCGAGGCACCCACCCCGTGCAGGTAGCGCACAAACCATCCTGCGGGGACATCCCGCATGATGTACTCGACCGACGCGAACGCGAGATCGGCGTCGGGCTTATAGTGCATAGTCAGGATGATACCGGTGACAATCTGCAGCACCAGCACCACCAGAGACAGAGCGCCGAAGTAATACCAGAAGTTGAAGTTCTTAGGCGCATAGTACTGCGCCATGTGTTCATTCCAGACCTTGGACAGCGGGAAACGGTCATCGATCCAGTTGATCAGGCTCATGCAGTCGCCTCCGTTTCGTCAATACCGATTACGATGCGGTTCTCGGAAACATAGGCGTGAGGCGGCACCTCCAGGTTGGTCGGTGCCGGGACGTTCTTGTATACGCGGCCCGAGAGATCAAACTTGGATCCGTGACAGGGGCAGAAGAATCCACCGACCCAGTCATCTCCCAGTCCGGACGATCCCCCTTTGTCGAACGCCTTACTCGGGGCACAGCCCAGATGTGTACAGACACCGAGCACCACCAGCACATCCGGTCGAATCGATCGATGCGTATTCTGGGCATACGCGGGCTGCTGCTCCACCACCTGCGAGTCCGGATCGGATAACTGACCCATTATCGAGGCCATCTCCTCGAGCATTTCGTCGGTGCGGCGCAGAATCCAAACCGGCTTGCCGCGCCACTCGACCACTTTCATCTGGCCGGGTGCCAGATCATCGATCTCAACCTCGACTGGCGCGCCTGCAGCGAGTGCACGCGCACTGGGTTTCATACTTGCAACCAGTGGTACCGCAAGCGCCGTCGCTCCGGCAAGGCCAACACCCGTGGTTACAGTTGTAAGCAGGCGACGCCTGCCGCTGTTTACTTCGTCAGTCATGACAACCTCTGTGTAGATCAGCAAATGGATCGGGGGCAACAGCTGGAGACTCCCTGAAAAACGGAAGAATTATAGCAAATCGACGTCTTTTTCCCGTACCTTAAGAGCCTTTTCGAACGGCGATTGCGACTTCGAGAGCCCGGATCCGGGAAGGAAAGAAGAAGGCTTCGGCCTGCAGCTGTTCCTGGAATCGATTCAATGCAGAGCGGGCTTTTTCATCCAGCGTGGGGAGATTCATCTCGCGGGCCAGTTCAAGACTCACCTCAATTAACACGGCGTCGCCCGCCGGTATTGCCTCATCCCGCAGCACTTCGTGCAGTTCACTCCCCTTCAGGAGGGGATCCCGCTCCCGCTGCCAGCCATTTGATCGGTGAAAATCCCGCCAGGCAACCAGAACCACCTGATGGGCCAGCTCAAGTTCTCGAGCTGCATTGGCCCATCGACTGAATGCGAGCAAAGCCCGGGCGGTATAGGCGTAGTCCGACAGGGACACTGTGCCCAGCGCGACACCGTCAGATCGTGCACGAAAAAGTCGATCGCCGTCCCAAAGGGTGGTCTCGATATAGTGTTTGATCCGTCTGGCGGTATCTGCGTAGACCGCCTTGCCGGATTGGCGTGCTCCCTCAATAAAGGCCTCCAGTGCAAGCGCATTCCAGCCGGCCAGCAGTTTGTCATCGACCGGCAGCGAACGCTCGCTGCGCAAATCTTTCAGTTTGCCCATGGCCGAAGCAAGGGTGCTCTCAATATCATCCGGAGCCGACCTCAGTTGCACCGCCGCCAGCCCCGGAGGAGCCTGATTGACGAGCAGATGGCCGAAGTCAAATGCAGCCGCGTCGGGCAGGGACCACACTGCCTTCAGCGTGCGCTCTTCATCCGGAGTCAGCGCCTGCGCCAGCGCATCGTCATCAAAAAGATAATAGGCGCCTTCCCGGCCCAGTGCATCGATTGCCGATAGCGAAGCCACCATGACCCCGTTACCGCCCTGCATCGCAGTCAGCATGAAGTCGAGCGTGTCGAAACCCACCGCTGAGTAATCTGCCCGGCCGAGCACTCTGCCCGCTTTCAGATAAAGCTGCGCCAGCTGGGCATTGTCGTAAAGCATTTTTTCGAAATGGGGGACACTCCAGCCTGGATCCACCGTGTATCGGAAAAAACCCCCTTCCACATGATCGTGGAGTCCGCGTTGGGCCATTGCATCAAGTGTGGTTTCGAGAACCTCGCGGATCTGTGCGCTTGGTGCGTACGCGTAACGATGCAGGAGATAACGCAACTGGGGCACGTGCGGAAATCGGCTCTGATTGCCGAAACCTCCTTCAAAGGTGTCCGCCAGACCTAACGCCATTTTTTCGAAGGCCTTGCCAAGAGCCAAAACCTCTGCCTCATCGAGATCAGCAGATTTATCGGCAAAACCCTTGGGTCCGTGCTGGCGTGCGACTGCCGCGATACGCTCTGGATCCTCACGCCACAATGCGTGAATCTTGCCGATCACATCGGCAAACGACTCCGGCGGCACGTAAAGCACCGCGTACAGCGGATAACCTTCCGGCGTGAGAAAGACATTAAGCGGCCAGCCGCCTCGGCCCTGGGTGGACTGGACAAATGCCATCAGTGCTTCATCCAGTGCCGGCTGCAGTTCACGGTCGACTTTGACCGGAATGAAGTGACGATTCAGCATCTTTGCAATGTCCGGGTTTTTGTAACTCTCACCCTGCATCACATGACACCAATGGCAGGAAAAATACCCTACCGATACATAAACCAGTTTGTTCTCGCGCTGCGCGGCAGCAAAAACCTCCGGACCCCACTCCTGCCATGCCACCGGATCACCACCATGCAATGCCAGATAGGGTGAGGGATGGGATTCAAGTTCGTTGCCAAGCGCAAGTGCCTGCCCGGCCAGAGAAAACCAGAGCAGTAGGGCGACAACACGTTTCACGAATTCAGGCCCGAGTGGCGCAACAGGGCATCGATGGTCGGCGCTCTACCCCGGAACGCCGTGAAGTTCTCCAAAGGCTCGTTAACACCTCCTGATGCCAGCACGCTCTGCACAAAGTCGCGTCCGCTTTGTTCATCAAAGATGCCCTGCTCCTCAAAGCGGCTGAAGGCATCGGCTGACAATACCTCAGCCCACTTGTAACTGTAGTAGCCCGCTGCATAGCCTCCTGCAAAAATATGCGAAAAACTGTTCTGGAAACGGTTGAAATCCGGCGGAATCAACACGGCGACGTCTTTTCTCACGGCATCGAGTCGTGCTTGGATCTCCCCGGATGAGGTGCTGGGCCCTGCCTCGTGCAATGCCATATCAAACGCGGAGAACTCAATCTGACGCAGCATCTGCATCGCGCTCTGAAAGTTGCGCGCTCCGCGCATGCGCTCAAGAAGTTTCGCCGGCAGGGGCTCGCCGGTTTCGAAATGCCCTGAGATACTATTGAGCGCTTCGGTCTCCCAACACCAGTTCTCAAGAAACTGGCTGGGCAGTTCTACCGCATCCCAGGGCACACCATTGATACCGGCAACCGCGGGTTCATCCACTTGCGTCAACAGATGATGCAGCCCATGGCCGAACTCATGGAAAAGCGTAACGACATCGTCGTGCGTTAACAGCGAAGGCTTATCACCAACAGGCGGAATGAAGTTACAGGTCAAAAAGGCGGCCGGACTCTGGACACTGCCGTCGGTCAAGCGGCGTCGACCGATACAGTCCGCCATCCAGGCGCCCCCGCGTTTGTGGGCACGAGCGTATAGATCCAGGAAAAAACATCCCCGAACCGAACCATCCTCGTTCAGCAATTCAAAATACTGAACATCCTCATGCCAGGGGCTGGCACAGACAGCCTTTTGCACCGTGACGCCAAAAAGTTTGTGAGCAACAAAAAAGAGGCCCTCCAACACCTTGGGCAACGGAAAATAAGGACGGATGGCCTCATCGCTAAAGGCATAGAGCGATTGTTTCAGCTTTTCCGAATAAAAAGCGATATCCCAGGCCTCCAGATGTTCTTCGCCGTATTCCTCGAAGGCAAAACGTCTAAGCGCTTCGAGTTCTTTGGCACCGGCATCTTTGGCGCAACCGGCCAGCGTTCGAAGAAAGTCACCGACTTCTTTGGCAGAACCCGCCATCCGCCCCTCAAGCGCGTATTGCGCATAGTTCTCAAATCCTAGGAGTGATGCCATTTCGGCACGGAGTGTCAGTATCCGCACCATCAGGGGTCCATTATCAAACTGTCCGGCGTCAGGGCCCTGGTCGCTCGCCCGGGTGACGTACGCCTCGTACATCTTCTGCCGAAGGGTTCGGTTTTCACAAAACATCATGAAGGGGATGTAGGACGGCGCCTGCAACGAAAACCGCCAGCCGTGCAATGAAGCGTCCTCGGCAGTCTGTCGTGCCAACTCAACCGCACTTTGCGGCAGGCCTTCAAGATCGCTTTCGGCTTCAATATCGAGCACCCAATGATCCGTAGCATCCATCAGGTTCTGGTCGAACTGATTGCATAATGTGGATAGCTCGCTCACGATCTCGCGAAATCTTTCCCGGTCCGGCCCCTCAAGTTCAGCGCCGGACAAACGAAAATCCCTCAAGGCATTCTTGACAATTTTCCGGCGCGCCGCCGAAAGTGTGTTGAAGTCATCGCTATCCGCAATTTTGCGATAACCCGCAAACAGGCTGAGATTCTGTCCCACTTCACTGTGAAAGGCGCTCAGTTTGGGCAAGCAGGCCTCAACCGCGGCACGAAAGGCGTCGGTATCACGTACCGCATTGAGGTGCGAAACCGGGGCCCAGACCCTTTCGAGATATTCCTCTATGTCCTGCAGTTCGCTCGCCACGGATGTCCAACTCGCTGTCGGACACTGCGGCTCGACGGCTGCTATCCTGGCGCGGCTGGCCTCAAGGGCAGCATCCAGAGCCTCTTCCACCTGCCCTGCCCTGATCTCGGCAAATCTCGGCAGCCCCGATAGATCCAATAGGGGGTTTTCAGTCGTCAGTTGATCGTTTTGGCTCAAAAGTTCACCTCGAAAAAAGTCTCGATGATTTTCATATGGGGCTTTTCAAAGACTTTATCAAACACGCGCCGTCATCAGCCCCACCGCAGAAATGGTTTAGGCAAGACCACAACGGATAAAATGCGTCGAATGAGTACACACTATGATTTTCTGGTCATCGGCGGGGGCAGCGGCGGGATTGCCGGCGCGCGCCGAGCGGCCCAGTACGGCGCCCGGGTAGCGCTGATCGAGGCGGGACCGCTGGGAGGCACGTGCGTTAATGTAGGCTGTGTTCCCAAAAAAATCATGTGGAACGCCGCTCATTTCGCAGACGCTCTCGCCATCTCCCAAGACTACGGCTTCAAGTTGCCCGAAGCAGAATTTAACTGGGCTTCTTTCAAGGCGACGCGTGATGCCTACGTCGAAAGGCTGAACGGCATCTATCTTCGCAACCTCGATGGCTCCGGAGTTGACATCTTTCGAGGCTGGGCGAGGTTTGAGTCCTCTCACCAAGTCCGGGTGGGGGAGACCCTCTTGAGCGCAGACCATATTCTTATCGCAACCGGCGGCAGGCCCATGATTCCGGATCTGCCGGGCGCTGACCTGGGCATCACCAGCGACGGCTTTTTTGAGCTGACCGAGCAGCCCAAACGCCCGCTCGTGATCGGCGCTGGCTACATTGCAACGGAACTCTCCGGTGTTCTTCATTCGCTGGGCTCCGACGTCACGATGCTCCTGCGCAAAGACATGCTGTTGCGGGGATTTGACACCACACTCCGGGAAGCTGTCATGGATGAAATGCAGTCTGCCGGTGTCAACATCCTGACCTGCATCCAGATGGAAAGCATAGAACGTGAGGACAACGGCCGTTTGGCGGTGCGCCGGCAGGATGGAGAAGTCATCAGCGGTTTTGACTGCGTGCTGTTTGCCATCGGGCGAGATCCCGTGACCGACGGCATGGGGCTTGAGCATACCGGTCTTGAGACGGATCCAGCCGGTTTTATCCCCACCGACGAATGGCAGAACACGGCACACTCAGGCCTTTACGCTGTGGGCGATGTCACTGGCCGCGAGG
>CEUY01150758.1_pt1 | contig 21653 bp, 20 predicted proteins | sample 361481 | NCBI WGS metagenome assembly CEUY01 (sample SAMEA2622737, study PRJEB7988) | marine metagenome | isolation source: saline water (ENVO:00002010), including | reverse complement strand
CGCGATTTGCCGGTCATTAAAAAAGCGCTGGCCAGCAACCGCAAAACGGCGTTGCTCAAAGGTCGTGCTAATTACCTTTGTACCCATCGTCTTGGTCAGCATGGAGGCAACTCCACGCTGGTTGAAAGCGACGTACTCAATGAGTTATCCATCGTAAGGACTTGGGCCAATACCACTAAAACCGGTGATGTGGGTGAAATTAAAACCCTGCCTGAAGACGCCAGAGTCTTGCCGCTAGTGACCTCAACCGTAGACAATTGTCTGGGCAGAGACTGCCCGGATTACGAAGACTGTTATCTGGTGAAAGCCCGTAAAAAAGCCATGGACGCAGATATTGTGGTGGTAAATCACCACTTGTTCTTTGCCGACATGGCATTGAAAGACACGGGGTTTGGCGAATTGATCCCCGATGCCGAATGCATAGTTTTCGATGAAGCGCACCAAATCCCTGATATTGCCAGTGAGTACTTTGGTGAAGCCGTATCAACCCGACAAATTCAGGATATCAGTAAAGAAATTACGCTGTTGTATCGCACGGTGTTAAAAGACGCAGAGCAACTGGAAAAAGCAGGCGAGAAGATGCGAATGCAAGCGGCAGATTTACGTCTGTTATTTGCGGATAAACCTGCCAAAGGCAATTGGGTCGAACACCTGGAACGCGAAGAAGTCCGTACGCAAATGTCGCGTTTAGAAGATGCAGTCGGCGTGGTATACGACGTGTGTAAACTGCACATTGGCCGCGACAAAGATCTCGACAATCTGTTTGATCGCATTGTGCAGGTCCGTGAGAAGCTGGCACTGTTTATAACCGATCAACACGATGGCATGAGCTTGTGGTATGAAACCACTCCGAGGCACATTGTGCTGCACATGACACCGCTTTCCATCGCCGCTAAGTTTCGTCGCTTTGTTGAAAGCGAAGAGCGTGGTTGGGTGTTTACCTCCGCCACGCTGGTGGTGAATAACGAATTTACCCACTTCCAGCGACGTATGGGGCTGGAGAGTGCTAAGACACTGATGCTGGACAGTCCGTTTGACTATGCGAAACAGGCATTACTGTGTGTTCCCCGGTACTTACCTGAACCGCATCAACCAGCTATGCGTCAGTCGTTGGTAGAAGTTAGCCAGCGACTCGTGAAAGCCAGCAACGGGCGTTGCTTTCTACTATTTACCAGTCACAAGGCTATGCAAGAGGTGGCGGCTGCGCTGCAAGATAAAATCAGTAACCCGATTTTAGTACAAGGCAGCACCTCCAAACAGGCGTTGTTAACCCAGTACCTGGCTGACCCGGAAGCGGTGTTACTCGGCACAGGGGCGTTTTGGGAAGGCGTCGACGTAAGGGGCGACGATCTCGTTTGTGTCCTTATCGATAAACTGCCATTTGCAGCGCCCGATGATCCCTTATTGCAAGCGCGTCTGGAAGACTGTAAAAAGAACGGCGGTAACCCATTCGGCAGTATTCAGATCCCGCAGGCGGTTATCACATTGAAGCAGGGCGCAGGGCGACTTATTCGCGATCCCGAAGATGTCGGTGTATTGGTGATTTGCGATAATCGCCTGGTCACTAAACCTTATGCGCAGACTTTCCTGGGCAGCTTACCGCCAATGAAGCGCACACGTGATCTTGCCGAAGTAGAATCTTTTTTAGTTAAAACCCAACATCGTCAAAGCGATAAGAAGAAGACCAAATCATGAACATGTTAACCATAGATACGGCTACTGAAGCCTGTTCTGTTGCACTTCAGTACAATGGCAAAGTGTATACCCGTTATGAGGTTTGCCCGCAGCAGCATAGTCAAAAGATCCTAACGATGGTGGATGAGGTTATGCAGGAAGCCGGCGCAAAAATGAAATCGCTGGACGTTCTGGGTTTTGGTCGTGGACCTGGAAGTTTTACTGGCGTGCGTATTGCTACGGGCATCATTCAGGGGCTGGCGCTGGGTGCTAAACTGCCTGTAGTTGGTGTGAGTACGTTACACGCAATGGCGCAACAGGTTATCTCCAGCCAGTCCGCAGACAATGTTGCTGTAGCGATAGATGCCCGCATGAGCGAAGTGTATTTTGCGCGCTATCAAAACATCAATGGCATTGCTGAATTGCTGGGTGAGGAACAGGTACTGCCGCCTGAACAAGCGGCGACTCAGGTTACCGAACAAACCAGCGTATTCGCTGGCACGGGGTGGCAGGCTTACCCGGCACTGACCGAGGTACAGGGCGAAGCCGTGGTATCGGTAACATATCCTTATGCCAGACACATGCTGCCTCTCGTCGAGCGAGCTTACGAGGCCGGAGAAACAATGACTGCGGAATCCATTACGCCGGTGTATTTGCGCGACACCGTCACCTGGAAAAAGCTACCAGGCAGAGAATAGTCAGGCCTGAAAATTGCATTTGTTATTCAAATTAATTCGAGCGCTATTTGAAATACAGCAATCGTTATTTGAATCATTGCAAACGTGCCGATATCTCGTCGGTGTTTTTAACTCAGGCTAAATTGGACAACCGACAGACTTAACCCGATGGACATTCGTCATTCAACCCAGGCGCCGGTAATCGATCGCAGTGACAACCGGCCGAAGCCAGTCAAGCGCATTATCCCTGAAGCTGAACAGTCAGCTAAGCAGAAAGACAATGCGGTTGTCATCAGCGGCGACGAGGCTTCTTTTGCAAAAGCAGAGGCATTTCGTACCAAAGCGGGCTACGACAAACCTGCGCCTCACGCAGAGCAAGCCGTTCGTGAATACCTGAGCTTTGAGCGTGAAACTAAACGCGATTCTGTCCGTCAAATGATGGGCGTGGATATATACGCTTAACGACGCCAGTTTCAGTTTTAGTTACAAAAAATTCACATTTAAACCAAAAGTCTAATTCAGCTTTCATTCAGCTAACTTTCAGATAATATTAACAATGCGTATTAGGCCCCATTGTTCCAAGGGGACTAATATCTGTGATCGATAAAGGATTGACGGGGGTAAACAGGGAAGGGGTCTGAAAGGTGACGCTTGAGTTATTCTGACAGACGCGTGTTAAGTCCAGTTTAATTTAGCATTTATCTGGTACTTCCCTTATTATTCGTCACAACTACAAGGGGTGTTTTATGTTCTACCGCGCACTTATCATAGCGGCCGTGTTAAGCCTGTCTGGCTGTGCTATTGTTCCCGATCCTATCAAAGTCTCTGATGACGAATCTCTCGTTGGCTATTCTAAAGCGGTAGTTGCAGGAGAGCAGGTAATCGGTAAGCAGGCCCGTTGGGGCGGCATTATTACCAGTGTCGAAAACAAAGACAACAAGACCACCATCGAGATGGTGTACTTTCCACTCAATCATTACGCCAAGCCAATTACCACCGAGCAAACGCCTGGTCGCTTTAAGGCGGTGATCAATAATTTTGTTGACCCGATAGTCTTCTCAGAAGGACGGTTAGCAACATTTGTTGGTACGGTTTCTCAACCTCTTGCTGGTATGGTTGGTGAGCAACCCTATATGTTCCCGGCCTTAATGGTTGAGGACTATCACCTGTGGCGCAATCAGCAGTTGTATAATACGAACTCCATGTTCTTTGATTTCTACGGTGGCTGGTATTCACCCTTCTATCCACGTTACTGGGGTCCATGGGGACTCTACCATCCGGGCTACAGAGCGGGATTCAGTTTCTATCACTACAACCAAAATCGCCCTCGTCCGGTCATTCGTATCAAAGACAATGGCGCTAATCAAACGCAGGTCAAGCGCACCTATCGATCTGGAAGCAGCAATTCAACTGTTCGCAGTCGTAGTCAGGCTCACGAAACAAAAGTGATTCGAACCAGACACGAAAGATAGCGGCAATAACCCGCCTGTAAAAAGGAAGTGTATTTCCTTAACTAACGAAAAAGCGGCAATAGTTTGCCGCTTTTTTAATGGTGCGCCCCAATAATAGCGGCATAGAGTTTCATGCCGTAACTTTGTTACACTGGGTTTCTCTCGTTTTGGTATTTGGAAATACATTTATGCAAGCATGGCAGTGCGCGTTGTCTCAAGGCAACATCCAGGGGCTGACTAATGGCAAATCAGGGCCACTGATTCTTGGGTTACACGGATTCCTAGACAATGCGGCCAGTCTGGCTTGTTTATTCCCTTATTTCGATGATTACCAGTTTATCGCCATCGATTTACCCGGACATGGCAAAAGTTTCCATCGCTCGCCAGGCGCGCATTACCATCAACTGGACTTTATCCAGGATATACATGAACTGGTAGAAGTGAATGACTGGCGGGATATCATTCTGGTTGGGCATTCCCTTGGTGGCATCTTAAGTACACTCTATGCGGCAGTCTTTCCCGAACGTGTGGCTAAGGTTGTGTCTATAGACGCGTGTGGCCCATTGACGCTCGAGGCTGACACGAGTGTGGACCAGATCAGGGAATCTGTCCTCAGCCGGTTAGCGAAGAAAAGCACGACAAATATACCGCGAGAAGTGGATGTGAAAGCGGCGGTAACCGCCAGATGCAAAATCAGTGATATTAATGCTGAACATGCAGAAACCATTATATTGCGTAACCTGACAGACACCGACGAGGGTAAAAAAGTGTGGGGCAGTGACCCTCGATTACGTACCAAATCAACGCTGCGTCTGACCGAAGATCAGGCACAAAATCTGATGGGCGGTATTCAGTGTCCGGTCTGGTTTGGCGGCGCTACGGACAGTTTCAAGCACGTTGAATCGGTTTATTCAAAACGGAAAATATGGTGGAAAAACAGTCAGCTTGAACTATTCTCAGGAGGACATCATTTTCATATGGTTAAACCTTCAGCAGTTAGCACTGCGATTCGCCGCTTTGTTGAGGAAATGTAAACAACGTCATTTATCTTTTTGCGAACATCCGATACTATTGCAACAAATCGGACCAGTTTTGTGCGTATGCCGAGGCTGTGGCGTGGACTTTTGTGAACAATCATCGTCAAAGTAAAGTTGACAGGAGAGGTTGGTGGAAAAAAACTGGCTTAAGCATTACGACCCGAGAGTAACCCCGGAAATCGATCCGGATCGTTACTCGTCAATCGTTGATATTCTTGACGAATCAGTTGCCAAATATGGCGATAAGACGGCCTACATCAACATGGGTCAGGAAATGAGCTTTGCGGAGCTCGATACGCATTCTAAAAATTTCGCTGCATACCTACAGCACGCCGGTTTTGAACCGGGTGATGCCGTTGCCATCATGATGCCTAACCTGCTGCAGTATCCGGTAGCCATGTTCGGTATTTTACGTGCAGGTATGACCGTAGTGAACGTTAATCCCTTGTACACGGCCCGGGAGCTAAAGCACCAGTTAAATGACAGTGGCGCGAAGGGCATTGTGATTGTGCAGAATTTTGCGCACACCCTGGAGAAGGTAGTCGCAGAAACCGGCGTTAAGGAAGTGCTGCTTACTTCGCTGGGTGACATGTTGCCTGCACCGAAGCGTTGGGTGGTGAACTTCGTTGTGAAGCGCGTGAAGAAAATGGTGCCGGACTTTAACTTGCCGCAAGCCAAGCCCTTCATGGAAACGTTGCGAGCAGGTAGTCTGCTGGGGTTCGAAAAGGTCGAGATCGACAATCAAAGTCTGGCATTTTTGCAATATACCGGCGGTACCACGGGTGTATCAAAAGGCGCTATGCTGACCCACCGCAATATGATAGCCAATTTGGAACAGGTGTCGGGTATTCTGGCGACTGTGATTACGCCAGGAAAAGATTTGGTGGTAACGGCATTGCCGCTTTATCACATCTTTGCATTAACAGCGAACTGCTTGTTATTCCTGAAGTTTGGCTGTCCTAACCTGCTGATCACGAACCCCCGTGATATGCCTGGCTTTGTGAAAGAATTAAGTAAGTATCCGTTTGTGATTCTGCCGGGAGTCAATACCCTGTTTAACGGATTGCTCAACACCCCTGGATTCGCCGATTTGGATTTTACCAACTTCAAGTTCGGATTAGGGGGCGGAATGGCCGTGCAACGCCCGGTGGCAGAGCGCTGGCAAAAGGTTACTGGTACTGTATTGTTGGAAGGTTACGGGCTGACAGAATGTGCACCGGTTGTTACGGTGAACCCGCCGCAGCTCGATGCTTACAAAGGCTCGATCGGTATGCCCGTGCCGTCGACGGATATTATGCTGATGGATGAGAGCGGTAATGAAGTAGCGCCCGGTGAGTCGGGAGAAATGTGGGTAAAAGGCCCGCAGGTCATGAAAGGTTATTTCAACCGCCCTGAAGCTACCGACGAAATTATTCGCGACGGCTGGCTGGCCACGGGGGATATCGCCCGGGCAGACGACGACGGCTATTTCTACATTGTGGACCGCAAGAAAGACATGATTCTGGTATCGGGCTTCAATGTGTTCCCTAACGAAATCGAAGAAGTGGCTGCAATGCACGACGCGGTGCTTGAAGCTGCGGCTATCGGTGTACCTCATGAAGTCAGCGGTGAAGTTGTAAAGCTTTTCATTGTCAGAAAAGACGATTCGTTAACCGCGGAAGCGGTGATTGCGCACTGTCGGTCACATCTTACTGGCTACAAGGTGCCTAAACACGTAGAATTCAAAGAAGAATTACCTAAAACAAACGTCGGTAAGATTCTGCGTCGCGAGCTTCGTAATTAATACGATGCAAAGACCTGATAAAAGCCGGCGTTAAGCCGGCTTTTTTATTTATGGATTATATTTTTATACAGGACCAGGAAACCCTCGATCTGGTATGTGCGCGAGCGGCCCGTCACAAAGCAATCGCTATTGATACGGAATTTGTCCGCACACGCACGCTCGCCCCTGCGCTGGGGTTGGTACAGCTGTTCGATGGGCATCAGCTTGCGCTTATCGATCCCCTGGCGATTGACGATTTATCATCATTAACGTCGTTACTGGTAAATCCGGATGTGATTAAAGTCCTGCATTCCTGTTCAGAAGATTTGGAAGCCTTCCTGGCGACATTCTCGTTAGTCCCCACGCCTATTTTCGATACGCAATTTGCTGCAGGTCTTCTGGGGCTAGGCACGACTATGGGTTATGGGCGCATGATTGAAATGCTGCTTGAGATCACGTTGGAAAAAGGGGAGTCCCGCACCGACTGGCTGGCCAGGCCGTTGTCTGATAATCAGTGTCGTTATGCTGCTGATGACGTGTTGTATCTGCTGCCGGCTTTTGAGCAACTTTACGATATGGTTGAAGCCCGGGGGAAATTGGATTGGGTCTTATCCGAGTCGGCGTCCTTGAGCGAGAAGAAAAAAGCGACGATGCCGGCGGAGTATGCATACCTGCAAATCAAAAATGCCTGGAAGCTCTCTTCTCAGCAACTCACCGTGCTGAAGCATCTGGCTGCATGGCGGCTCACCCGTGCGCAGCAAAAAGACATGGCCCTGAATTTTGTGTTCAAAGAAGCGCACCTGTTTGAATTGGCATTACGTATGCCGCAGTCTAAGGGCGCGCTGTCGCGTATTCATTGTTTAACACCGCAAGAACGACGTTTGCGGCCTGAAATTCTACTGGACATCATTCGTCAAGGACTCGAGGAATTTGACAATACCTCGTCAGAGGCTCATATTCCGCGCATAAAGCGGCTGATAGATTTTCCGCATTACAAGCAAACGTTGGCCAGACTTAAGCATGCGGCGGCGGAAATTGCAGTAGAACAAGGCGTGAGCGAAGAAGTCATTGCGTCCAAAAAGCAGCTTAACCAACTTATAAAATGGCATTGGTTCGATATTGATGAATGCCGGGTTCAGGGCTTAAAACCCGATGTGCTGACTGGTTGGCGAGCGACGTATTTTGAGCCTGTCGCTCAGGCAGTATTTAACTGAAAAGAATAGGTAAATCATGTTAATTGCAGTATATAAAACCGCCAAAAAAGCAGGCATGTACCTGTATGTGGCGAAAAAAGATGATTTTTCAGCGGTCCCAGAAGCGCTGATGGCGCAGTTTGGCAAACCTCAATTGGTAATGATGTTACCTGTTCAAAAGCGTGAGGCGCTTGCCGGCGTAGACAAAGCCAGGTTAATTGAAGCGATGAATGAGCAGGGGTTCTATCTACAAATGCCGCCCAAAGAAGACAACTTACTCGAGAAACACCGGGAAAGCCTTGGCCTGGACAGTAAACCATCACAAGCATAAAGCCGCTATGAACAAGATTAAGCAATTCGGCATTGTGTGTTGTGCAATGCTGGTGTCGGCCATTAGCTATGCGGCAGACAGTAAAGAAGCAGAGTTTGAAACCTATAAAGCCGCGTTGAAGCAAGAAGCGGTCGCGCAAGGGTTTGGCAAGCAGTTTATTGATAACGTATTCGCGACGGTGTTTTATCGCCCTACCGTAGTGAAAGCCGACAATAATCAGCCAGAAAAGAAAATTACCCTGGACACCTACCTCACTACCCGGGTACCTGACTGGAAAGTGAAGCAGGCAATAGATCTGATGAAAACACATCAGCCTCTGTTAACGGAAATAGGTCAGCGCTATGGTGTGCAACCGCGGTTTATTGTCGCGTTGTGGGGGAATGAATCGAACTTTGGTAAAATTCAGGGCAAACACCCGGTGTTATCTGCGCTGGCATCACTGGCTTTTGAAGGGCGTCGTGAAGCGCTGTTTAAGAAACAGCTGTTGGCGGCGTTAACCATTTTGCAGGAAGGCCATATTTCGCTGAAAGATTTCAATGGTTCATGGGCGGGGGCCATGGGGCAAAGCCAGTTCATGCCAACCTCATTCCTAAACTACGCAGTAGATTACGATGGCGACGGTAAAAAAGATATCTGGGGCACGCCCGCCGACGTGTTTGCCTCAATTGCGAATTTCCTCTCGTCTGAAGGCTGGGTAAACGACGGCACGTGGGGCAGACAGGTATCGGTAACAGATAATTTTGATTATTCGCTGGCAGGGCTCGATAAAGCGAAGTTTAAGCCACTGTCATTCTGGCAAGCGCAAGGGGTAAGGCGATACGATGGTCGCGACTTACCTGATGTTGACATCAATGCTTCGTTTATAATGCCGGACGGTGAAAAGGGCCGGTTGTATCTGGTTTATCAAAACTTTCATACGCTAATGAAATGGAACCGCAGCAGCTATTTTGGCGTGTCGGTGAGCTATTTGTCAGAGCGGATTAAGCGAGGGCACTAATGTATCAGCATCGCAATTTACACGGCCTACCTTTTGGATTACCTACCGGCAAAGTGGTGTGTGTGGGGCGTAATTACCTGGATCATATTCAGGAGCTTAACAATGCAGTGCCTGGTGAACCGCTATTGTTTTTAAAGCCTGCTACCGCCTTGTGCCATGCCGATGACGTCATCAGTATTCCAACAAACCGGGGGGCGTGTCACAACGAATTGGAAGTGGCTATACTCATTGGTGAAACGTTGTCTGATGCCAGTGCCGAACAAGCCAAATCTGCAATGGCAGGGGTAGGGCTCGCGCTCGACTTAACGCTTCGTGATCTGCAGGATCAACTGAAGCAGGATGGCCATCCATGGGAGCGTGCAAAAGCGTTCGATAATGCCTGCCCTGTTAGTGCATTCGCCCCCATGAGCGAAGTTGCCGATGTACAGGCGTTGGCCTTTTCACTGACCATCAATGGCCAGGTTCGACAGTGCGGTAATACGCACATGATGATGCGGGATACCGTATCCTTGCTAGTTGCTATTTCCGAGGTGTTTACGCTGGTCCCGGGAGATATTGTTTTGACGGGTACCCCCAAAGGTGTTGGTCCATTACAACCAGATGACACGCTAACGCTGTCGATGTCGCCCTGGTTCGATATTAATACCCGAGTAGTGGGGAACTAATATGGAACGCTTTTGGGAGACCAAATCCCTCGACGAAATGAGCCGTTCTGAGTGGGAGTCAATTTGTGATGGCTGCGCCAAATGCTGCCTGCACAAATTCATTGACGACGAGGCCGTAAATGAAGCCACGACTACCGCCCATGTCCAGGCCGGTGAAGTGATTCACTTTACCAATATTGCCTGTGACTTGCTGAACACCAAAACCTGCAGTTGTACCCAGTACGCAAAGCGCACCGAGCTTGTGCCGGACTGTGTGCAATTGACCCAGGAAAACCTGAAAGACATCTTTTTCATGCCGCCAAGCTGCAGCTACCGTCGACTGCATGAAGGGCGGGGATTACCTTCCTGGCATCCATTGCTTAATCGCAATAAGAAAACGGCGATGCATAAAGCCGGGATGTCAGTAAGAGGGAAAACGGTCGCAGAGAGCGATGCTGATTTAGACAGGTTTGAAGACTATATCGCGATTTGGCCACTGGAGGACATCGACTGATCGATCGCCTCGGCTGTTTTGGGTTAAATCAGAAGGCTGAATAACAACGCATCCTGTCCAAATACCCTGCGCCTACACAACCCTTCCTTTTGCGCGCCCAGCGATTGTGCCAGTTTAATACTGGCGTGATTGTCGGGCAGCGTCAGGTATTCCAATCTGTTCAGTTTTAATGGCTGCTTAGCCAGGTCAATGAGCCGTTGGCAAAGGGTAAATGCGACTCCCTTGCCACGCGCCTCTGGCACCAGCCAGAGCCCCATATTAGCGGTCTTGTGAATAGGGTGAATATAGTTAACAAGGCCCATGCCGAGGCACTGCTGTTGCCATATGAGTAAATAGCATACGCCATAGCCAATTTTGCGTTGTTCTTCTAAGGTATCAAGTAGCTGCTTAGCCGTGCGGGGCGTCGTGGGAACCAGGCTGCTGCCCATCCAGGGTTTTACTGTATCCAGTGCCAGTTTGCCGGCTTCGGCAACGCTATCGGCATATTTACTGTTAGCGCGAATAAGATGAATTTGCCCCGCATCAGTGCGAATAGGGGCGAGTCGAATTGGAACGGTACTCAGGTCTATCAAAAGGCTTTCTTGTCGATAAGACGCGCAAGAAGCACCGCGGCAAAGACAACAAAATAAGCAGCAAAGATAATTTGCATCCAGTGCGCCATACCCATCGACAGAAACTGCCAACTGTTTTCCAGGCAGTCCCCCGGTGCTGCAAATACCGACGGCAACCACTCGTGAAGCGGTGCCCAGCTCGGGAAATTAGGAAAGATTTCACAGGTTGCAAAAAACGGGTCGTCCGCCTCAATAATTTCAATGTGCTCTGATGCTACCAGGAACCCCTGAACAGCACTGTACGCCCACAGGCCAAGTGCTAAGAATCGCGTGACGGCACGAATAAACAGCAGTACCAGTAATCCGGCCAGTACTATGCCCCACATGGCCGTACGTTGATAAATACACATAATACAAGGGGCAAACCCCATTACGTGCTGAAAATACAGCGCAGCGCATTCCAGGCCAAAAGACGTTAAAAACAACACCAGCCAGGCAGAGCGTTGCTCTGCCCACTGGCTCAATCCATGGATAAACTTCATCCGTAGTGACGCTCCTAGTGACCGCTATTGCCGGTCGGCAACGCAGAATGATGTTCAATCAGGTGCATGTCATACAGCCATTGGGTCGCGTCTACCAGTCCAATATAGGTGGCGCCCAGACCAACCAGCGTCAGCACAATGGTATAAGGCAGTGCCATAACCACCATGCGGCCATATGACAAACGCAATAATGGTGCAATTGCAGACGTTAATAAGAAAAGGAAGGCAGCCTGGCCATTTGGCGTTGCAACACTGGGTAGGTTAGTACCTGTATTGATTGCTACAGCCAGCAAATCGAACTGGTCGCGAGTGATTTGTCCCTGTTGCAGGGCTGTTGTGACTTCGGTGATGTAAACCGAGCCAACGAATACGTTATCACTCACCATCGACAGTACACCATTCGCCAAATAGAACATCACTAACTGGGTTTTACCCTCAAATGACAATACCCAGTGAATTACTGGCGCGAATAAGCCCTGGTCGATAATAACCGCAACCACACCAAAGAACACACAAAGCAGAGCGGTAAACGGTAGCGCTTCTTCAAACGCCTTACCTAACGCGTGCTCTTCAATGACACCGCTCATTGAGGTGGCAAGAATAATTACAGACAAACCAATCAGGCCTACCGCCGCAAGGTGAAGGGCCAAGCCTACAACCAACCAAACACCAATCAGCGCCTGGATAGCCAGACGAGCTTTGTCGCGCACTGAACGGGCTTCGTCCATGTGCTTGTCGTAATCTACCAGAATGTTACGCACTGCGGGTGGCAGTTTGGCGCCATAGCCAAAGGTTTTGGTTTTTTCCAAAATAATTGTAGTAAGTACACCCATGATAAACACCGGAACGGTGATAGGTGACATGCGAATAAAGAACTCAACAAAATCCCAGCCGGCTTTGTCGGCAATGATCAGGTTTTGTGGTTCACCCACCATCGTCATTACGCCACCTAACGCCGTACCTACAGCGGAATGCATCATCAGATTACGCAGGAAGGCGCGGAAATCATCCAGATCGTTACGACCCAACTCCTGAACTGTGTCGTCGGTGGTGTGGTCATGGTCGTGATGGAACTCTTTGCCTGACGCGACTTTGTGGTAAATCGTGTAGAAACCCAGGCCTACTGCGATGATAACCGCCACAACCGTTAAGGCGTCGAGGAATGCCGAAAGGAATGCAGATGCAACTATAAAGGACAGCGACAATATCGTCTTATTTTTTACCCGAATGACCAGTTTGGTAAACAGGAATAGCAGTAAGTCCTTCATGAAGTAGATACCTGCCACCATGAAGACAAGCAGCAATAACACGTCCAGGTTAACTTCGATTTCATGAAGTACATGGTCTGGCGTGGTCATGCCGATAAATAAGGCCTCAATGAGCAGTAAACCACCAGGTTGCAGTGGATAACACTTTAATGCCATGGCAAGTGTAAAAATAAATTCGATAATCAAAACCCAGCCAGCAAGGTATGGGTCAAGCATGAATAACAGGGGATTAGCAATTAAAAACCCAATGATGGTCTTTTTATACCAGTCCGGAGCATGCCCCAGAAAGTTCTTATAAATAGCCATGGTCATAGAGGTCTGCATCGAGTAATTTCCTTTTTTATCACAGGCTTAATTTGTTGTTCTCTGAGTAATAGTAGACGATGAAAGTTTGTTTTTATCAATATATATGTTACTTCTGGTATTCAGTGAATACACGTAGGTATCGTCTAAGCCTGCAAAGACTAACCGATAATCGGTAAGACAGGAAGCCGTAAAAAGGTCGTAGACGATAAAGACGAGGCTATATTCGTTATATTTATTGATTGTGTTAATGAAAATGCATCTGGTACAATCAGTTTAAAAGAAAAAGATGTTCAGCAGGCGAGCAAATATGATTTATAAGGCACAAAGTCCGGCTGGTTTTGCCGAAGAGTATATCGTTGAGTCAATTTGGAGCGGGCGTTTTCCTCCCGGTACCATTTTACCTGCTGAGCGAGAGCTATCTGAGTTGATCGGCGTTACCCGCACAACCTTACGCGAAGTGTTACAGCGCCTGGCGCGTGATGGCTGGCTAACTATTCAGCACGGTAAACCTACCAAGGTAAATAACTTCTGGGAAACCTGCGGCCTGAACATTCTGGAAACGCTGGCGCGGTTAGACCAGGACGGCATTCCGGAACTGGTGGATAACCTGCTTGCAGCGCGTACCAATTTAAGTGCCGTGTTTATTCGCAGTGCTATTCGAAATAATCCTCAAGAGTCGATTGAAATCATTGCACGTTATAAAGACGTGGAAGAAGACGGCAAGGCGTTCGCACAGTTTGACTATCAGCTGAACCACGATTTGGCGCTGGCATCCGGAAACAAAGTATTTGTGCTGATGATGAACGGCTTCCGCGGATTGTATTCACGTATCGGTGGTTTCTTCTTTGCTGAGCAACAGGCTCGCGACGTGGCAAAGGCATTCTACGCCAAATTACTCGCTGTGGCTGAAAACGGTGAATACGAAACCGTGCCTGCTGTAATCCGCGAATACGGGATCGAAAGTGGTAAGGTGTGGATGGACATCCGCGATACCATGCCGCAGGATCTAGTTGACTAAATTGAATTGAATAACTATTTGAAAAACGCCGGGTTTTTTAATCCGGCGTTTTTTTATGCAAAAAATATCGTTTTTAGTATGCGATTTCTAATTGCACTTCGTACACTACATTCAGACAGTTTAAAGGAGAGTTCACCATGACGACTAAAGACGATATCAAAAACAAAATCAATGAAGCCGAAGACTTTGCACGTAAAATCTGGTTAGCAGGTTTAGGTGCCTACGGCAAAAGTATTGACGAAGCGCAGGGCCAGTATGAAAAACTGACCACTGAAGCCAGCAAAATGTTTAACGACCTGGTAAGCAAAGGCGAAACACTGGAGACAGAAGCGAAAGACAAGTTCAAGGAAACCACCTCTGAAGTTGAAACCCGCGTGTCTGAAGTGCGTAAAAAATTAGGTCTGGATGCAGACGATACTGATCAGCGCATTGACGAGCTGTCAGCTAAAATCGACGCCCTGACCGAAGCCGTTGCAAAACTGGCTGCAAATAAATAAATCCCTGCGGGCAGCCATGCTGCCCGATTTTGGGTAAGGAATGATTATGTCAGATAAAAAGCCCACATCACCGCTGTTTGCCTGGTTTGAAGCGGGGTTAGGATTAGTGGCTGATCAGGTTACACAGGCAAATCAGCAAGTGCAGCAAACACTGAGCGATTCTCAGCAAACGCTCAACGAGTTTGCTTCTCGAGGAGAGCAGGTTGAGTCTCAACTGCGAAAAGCGGTGGATCCGGCGCAATGGTGCGAAGTGTGGCGTCAGTCACCACTTCATCACTGGATGCCAAGCTTCACCACGCCGAAGCAGAAACGTGCTGCTCAGTTGGACGTGTTGTCGAACAAAGTGGACTTGCTGGTAGAGCAGGTGGCTTTGCTCGCAGCTAAACAAGCTGCAGCCAAAGCCGAAGCGGCAGCCGCCAAGCCTGCACCGAAGACCCGACGTAAGCCTGCAGCCAGTAAAGGTGCTTCTGAGTCAGGCACGAAAACTGCAGCGAAAACCACCACGACGCGTAAAACAACCACGCGAAAACCAGCAGCTTCGAAGGCGAAAACGACGCCTCCCAAGCAAGACTGATAAATCAGTATGAATAAGAAACGGGCTTCGGCCCGTTTTTTATTTCATTGCAAATTAAGCACCACAATAATGGTAATTGGCGATGCAGCAAAACTCAGCCAACGAGCTGTAATCTTTCATAAAATCTTGTATAACTACCAACGTTAACAGGGTTTAGGATGAACATTATGCGTATCAGACAGATAGCGGTACACCTTAAGCAACAAAATTGGGTTGCTGTTTTTCTTGATTTCGTTATTGTCGTTAGCGGTATTTTTGTAGGTTTACTGGCCAGTGAGTGGAATCAATCACGGTTGGATAAACAACAACAAATAAATTTGGTACAGCGTCTTTATGATGAAATCGCGACGTCCATTCAGGATAATGAGCGGTATTTAGAGAGAGCAGCAAAAAGCGCAGAAGCCGGAAAAGTCTGTCTGGATAAACTCTACATCAAATCCCTGACTGAGGAGGAAGCAAGCACTTTCATAAAAGATTGCTTTTTTCCTCATATGTACGGGGAATTGGACATCGATGCGCCATTATCAATGCCCACTTTGCTCGAGTTGGTTGAATCCGGTTCATTCAAACAAATCACTGATTCTTCGTTGCGTAACCAAATTTCAAACTATATTCAGGAACTGGAGCAGGCAAAAGAGCAGGAGCTATTCATTCGCCAGTTGTTTTTGCCCAGCATGACTTATTTTCAACAGGAACTGCGACGCGCACCAGGTTATCAGTTGGACCTGAGTTACGAGGTATCGTTTGACATGTTGCTGAACGATGAGAAATTGTATAACCATATGAATAATACTTACACGCTCAGGAATTTCGCAATAGTGGTGTTTGATGACGGTCTGGAAAAGAAAAAAGCACTGCGGGACGCATTGAAATCCTTTTTAGAGCGTCATTAATTTGTTTCTGGCTTTTGCATAATGCATGGCGGGCCTGAAGATTCGCCAGGTTGCATGAATACTGCTACGCTCTATGGCGTTTCACAGACTTTCTATAATAACGATTACAAATACTACAAGGACTTTGCTATGCGCCTGTCTTTAATTGGCTTAATGGTAGCCGGACTCACTGCTTGCAGCGGTGAAGCGCCAACCAGCTCATCAACGACGACCGAATCACAAGTATCGACAACATCAGTTACACAGCAATATAACGTATTGTTTGGTGGCACCGATGTGGGTGATATGACTATTACGCAAAATGGCCCGGTTATCGACATTAACTACGGCTTTAGCAATAACGGCCGTGGCGCGAGTAGTGAGGAAACGCTGTTACTGTCTGAAGCCGGTATTCCCATTTCCTGGTCTATTGAAGGCAAAACGACATTTGGAAATGCGGTAAACGAAACCTATGAGTTAAAAGACGGGGTTGCAAGCTGGAAGGCCGCTGCGGGAGCGGGTGAAGAAGGCGTGACAGGGGATGCCATTTACATTGCACAAAATCCCAGTCCTTATGCATTATATCTGTACACCAAAACGGTACTTGATGCCGGCGGTGCCCCTTATCCAGCGCTGCCAGCCGGTCAGGTTACCGTTTCAGAAAAGCGCCGGTTAACGCTCGGAAGTGGGGAAAATCAGGTAGAAGCCACCTTGTATGCACTTGGCGGTATTAATCTGAACCCAAGCTACGTGATTTTAGACGACAAGCAGCAGTTTGTGGCTGTGGTGTCGCCACGTTTCGCTCTGCTTCGCGAAGGACTGGAATCGGAAGACAAGCGCTTACGCGAACTCGCGGCGACGCTTAACACGGAGCGTTATGAAGACATTGCCAAAAACGTAACTCATCAGTATGACAAACCTGTTCGTGTCAATAATGTGCGAATTTTCGACCCGACAGCACTGGCTTTAACAGAGGCGTCATCGGTCGTTATTGAAGGCAGAAAGATCACCGCGATTGAGCCGGTGCAATCATCGCCGGATGCAAACGAAGTGTTTATAGACGGTGAAGGCGGCACGCTGGTAGCCGGGCTTTACGACATGCATGGACACGTGGGCGACGACAGAGCAATTCTGAATGTGCTGGCGGGCGTGACCGGTATTCGCGATATGGGTAACGAAGATGAAGTGCTGTCGGCATTGATCGATAAAATCGACAAAGGCATTTTAATTGGCCCTAAAATCACCAAAAGTGGGTTCATTGAAGGGGTGAGTGACTACAGCGCCGCAACGGGTGAGCTGGCACCTACCAAAGAAGACGCCCTGGCACTGATCCGCGATTATGCCGAAAAGGGCTATTGGCAAATTAAAATCTACAATTCCATGAATGGCGACTGGGTGCCGGTCATGACTAAAGAAGCTCACCGATTAGGCCTTCGTGTTGCTGGTCACGTGCCTGCGTTTTACCGCGCCGACCAAATGATCGAGGGCGGTTACGACGAACTGACGCATATCAATCAGATTATGCTGGGTTGGGTGTTAAAACCTGAAGAAGATACCCGCACTTTGTTCCGGATCACAGGCATGAAGCGCTTTGTGGACTTAGACCTGAACAGTGAAGCGGTAAAACATACCCTGGACCTGATGGTAGAAAACAACATTGCACACGACCCGACAATGGTTATCCACGAATATGCCATGACTGGGCGTAATGGCATCACCAACAAAGCCGTGGCTAACTATATTGATCACATGCCGGTCAGCGAGCAGCGCTCAGCGAAGTCTGCCATGCTTAACGTGGCAGATGACGCGGAAGACCAGGCTTATCTCACAGCTTATCAGAAGATTCTGGATACGCTGTCACTTATGCACAAACGTGGCATTCTGCTGGTACCCGGCACAGACATGGGCGGGGCATTCTATCTTCACCGGGAGTTGGCGCTGTTTGAAAAAATCGGTATGACACCTGCCGAAGCGCTCAAGCGTGGTAGTTATGATATGGCCGAATATCTCGGTCATTCAGAGCGTGGCTCGGTCTCGGTAGGCAAAGAAGCGGACTTTTTCCTGGTACACGGCGACCCAACCGCCGACCTGGCTGTGTTGAAATCCATGGCCATGGTGGTAACCCAAGGTAAATTCTATTTCCCATCGGAAGTCTACCCTGAGTTCGGGATTAAGCCTTTTACTGATGTGCCTGAAGTGATTATGCCGAACTAAACTAGCTAAGACCCCGGATCAGTACTGCATACTTTCCGGGGCGACGGTAATTACGCAGTGATCATTAAATGCGGTTTTATTTACAAGCGTTGCCTAAGTATCCAGTGCAACAGCGTTTTCGTCAGTCTGGAATCATCCAGTTTCTGTCTTCCTAGAGTCGCGCAGCGATATTAAACTACCGTTATCCCTGAGCCGCGCAGCGATATTCGACTACAGTCGTCCCTGAATCGCGCAGCGATATTCGACTACCGTCGTCCCTGAATCGCGCAGCGATATCAGGGATCTATTTAAACCGGCTCGTGCTCAAACAAGCGGGCTTCGCGTTGCTTCAACGCTCTTAACTTGTTGCGTAGGGTTTCGCTGATCAGTGTGTTGCGCCTGATTACATCAAGTTGAGGCCATGTTGCACGCTCGCCACTCTCAATGAGTGTTTTGATGCTATCCAGCGTCGGGTTAGCCACCACTTGCATCAGGTTGCGAATTTGCTTGTCTGGCAGAATATTAATGTTGCCAACGTATTGCTGGTCGATCACTGAGCGAATTTTGTGAATGGCGAGCTTACCCCCGCGGTTCGGCACCAACTGCTCCATAATGTCGAAAGCAAAAATACTGTTGGCTTTGGCCAGCTGGCTAATATGCCTGAGGGTCATGCTGGTAAGGGTTTTCGCATGTGAGCGTGCACCGGTAAGAAACGGCACTGCCAGTGGATTAGTCTGGCTAACAATACTGTGATTAACCCCGTACAAACGCGCAAGTTGCTGAAACGGCAAATCAGCCATAATGGAGCCATCGGCAAACCGGCGGTTGGGAATATAAGGAACTATGTCACCATCAGCCGTTTTGGCTTTCAGTTGCACTGGCGTGAACAACATGGGCACGGCGCAAGACGCGCGAACGGCCTGGGTAATTAATGCATTGGGTGATGTTTTGGCGTTTAACAATCGCGAATACTGGTGTAGATCGGCGGGTGATACGGTTACCGTAACGTGGCGTCCGGTTTTCGCATAGGCCTCTTCGAACGTCATCAAATCAAACAGCGCTATAAGGGTGTTTTCCAGTGCCCGACTGTCGAGCAGACTTTTATTGCCAAGGCCGCCCCATAATCGCCAGTTCTTGAAGTGTTCGTAAATGAACTCAGCACTCAGTGACTCCAGCAGTTCGTCGTGTGTTCGGGTTGCCAGCATGCCGCCAATGATTGAGCCTGCACTGGCGCCAGAGATAACTGAAGGTAGTAGGTTCTGTTCATTCAGCGACTTCACTACCCCACAATGGAAAAAGCCTAACCCCGCACCGCCAGACAGCATCAGACAGCTGCGGCCATAGGCGTGAGCGGTTTCTTCAAAGAACGTGAGTTTATCGTAAAAGTCGACAACGTCCTCGTCGGCGGTATATATCTGCTCGAGAGCACTGACAACCTGGTCAATGAACTCCTGAATCAGGTGCTTGGTACCGATTTTGCTGTGCGTGAGTAGCTCAGGGTTGGCGATATTACCCAGATTGCCATGTAGCCCTTCGTGCAAGATAGACATAAGGGCAGGGATATCGTGTTGGCTTTGTGCCAGCTTAATGCGCTGCACGCGTTTGCGAATTAACCGGTAGTCATAGTCCCGGCAGGGATCTTTAGCTTTCCATTCATTAGCGCCAGACAAGGCGTCGTGTGCCAAACAGGCATCGCGGTACTCGGCGTAGCTGCTCGCTTGCTCGAGCGCTTTTTCGATATCCGAAAGTTGTGTAGAAAACAGAGACATACTTCCTCCCCGGCGTTGGGACTACCCGTTTACTGGCAGTGTAGGTAGCAAAATTAGAATCCGCTACCCAATATCAGTAAAACCCACTTATATTTGTAAAGTGTATGTGAATTTGTAACTTATAGCCACGAAAGCGCTAATTCGTTCAATTTAACTGCATTTTTACGCTTTTTTTGAACTAATCAGGGTTTACATGATTTATTTCATCTATAAATAAAGTTAAGTTGACCCATGCGTCAGCAGTCAGTAGCCTGAGTACGGCAAATACTAAAAACAAGATACGTAGCACCAACATGGACTGGAATTTACAAACATTGAGTTTGCTGTCTATCCCGCTTATCAGTGCGCTGGTGGGGTGGAGCACAAACTACCTGGCGGTAAAAATGATGTTTTACCCGCTGAAATTCGTCGGTATTCCGCCAGTTTTTGGCTGGCAGGGGCTAATTCCTGCCAAGCGAAAGCAAATGGCAGAAATCGAGGTAGAGTTGGTGTTAGGCAAGTTGCTGAGCGTGGAAGAGCTCGCCAATCGACTTGAACCTGAAGCCCTCACCAAAGCCATTGAACACCGGCTGCACCAGGTTGTGCGCAAAATCGTAAACGAGGTAATGGAGTCTTCAGCGCCCACGGTGTGGGCTGCGTTACCGGTGCAGGGCAAGAACCTGGTTTATCGCCGTATCGAAGACGACATTCCTTATGTGGTGTCGAAAATGGTCGAGGATTTCCAGCACAACGTCAATGAAATCCTCGATATTAAAGAGCTGGTGGTTGAACAGCTAGTGAACTCACCGGAGCTTATTAACGAAATCTTCCTGCGCTCGGGTGAAAAAGAGTTTCCTTTCATCGTTCAGTCTGGCTTTTATTTCGGCTTTTTGTTTGGCCTGCCAACCATGGCGCTCTGGTATTTCTATCAGGCGTGGTGGATCCTCCCGTTAGGCGGCTTGCTGGTAGGCTACGCGACTAACTGGATTGCAATTAAAATTATTTTCGAACCCAAACAGCCAATACGCTTTGCCGGTTTAACCATTCAGGGCATGTTCCTGAAACGGCAAACCGAGGTATCCCGGGTGTACGCCGATATCATCGAGCAAAAGCTCATTAACCCGAAAAACATCACCCATATGATCCTGCACGGTTCTGGTTCTGCCCAGCTATTAGAACTCATCGAGCTGCATGTTAACGACGCCATAGAACGCTATGTGGCCATTGCTCAGCCGTATTTCGCACTGGGCGTGGGTTCTGAGAATTACTTCAAAATGAAATCGATGGCCGTAAAACGCTTGTTCGAGGATTCAGACAAATATTTGTACTATGCTTTTGATTACGCAAACGAAGCGCTCAGAGTAGGGGACGATTTGTGTGAGCGTATGCAGGCGCTGAGCTCAGAAGAGTTTGAAGGTGTGCTCAGGCCGGCTTATCAACAGGATGAATGGAAACTCATTGTTACCGGGGCGATTCTGGGCATGGCGGCTGGATTTGCGCAGTTGTACTTATTGATGTTGGGATAAACACCATGGCTGGGAAAACCGCAAAACGGGTTTTAGTCACCGCACTTGCGCTATTTAATGAACATGGCGAAAACAGTGTTACGTCTGTCGATATTGCAATGGAAATGGATATCAGCCCGGGTAACCTGTACTATCACTTCAAGGGCAAAGAGCTCATTGTGGATGCGCTTATTGAATGGCACAACACTGAAATGCAACAGTTGTTTCGCCCCGCCACCCTCGACAAAGTCACCGTTGAAGACTTTTTCTATTTTCTTGCCATTGTAATCGACAAGCTA
>CEUY01034914.1_pt1 | contig 21658 bp, 16 predicted proteins | sample 361481 | NCBI WGS metagenome assembly CEUY01 (sample SAMEA2622737, study PRJEB7988) | marine metagenome | isolation source: saline water (ENVO:00002010), including | reverse complement strand
TGCTCCGATTCTTTCGACAGATCAAAAGCATCTCTGGCAGTTCCGGACCCTAACAGGTTATAGGCCTTTTGTGAGTGGAGACTAAAGTTTTGAACGGCATTTGCATCAGCCAGCCTGTTTTGCACTTTGTTTATTTGCGAAAGCAGTGACTGGCGATTGTTGACACGCAATTGAGTCAGTTCTTCGGGGAGTGTCATCCCGGGAACATCAAATCGGTTTTCATTGGGATAGCATTTGATTAGCCACGGATCATGCGCTCTGCCAAGGAACCCGGCATCCTGACCAGGCCAGGGAATGTTTCCGTCATTCCAGATATGCTCCGGAAGAACGATGGAAGAAGGTAAGCCCCTGTCTTCTCGTAAAGCTCGCACCACAGCAGCCAGGCTGGGATGATCGTTTGGTGGTCCCGGCAAGGCACTTTCCCGATTGAGCGGATTATGTTCAATCCCGGTTAACATCTGATAACCACTTGAGGAGTGGCTATTGTCGTTTGTGACGAGTGCTCGCAGGACCGCGATTTTGTCGGTCAATTGTGCGGTCTTTGGCATCAATTCGCCAACACGCAATCCGGGCGTTTTTGTGCTGGTCGTCCCAAATTCACCACGAACCTCTTCGGGTGCATCCGGTTTGGGATCCCAGGTCTCATGTTGAGGGATACCGCCAACCAATCCAAACACAATGACAGACTTAGCTTTTCCAAACCCCGGTAGTTCGGATGTCGCTGCAGGACTTGCTAACGCTCGATTTCTCAGCAGGCTGGAAAGGGAGAGTCCTCCTAAACCTATCCCACCAATGCGTAACGCCTCTCGACGAGTAAACCCGTCGCAAAGTTTTGTGCCTTGATCGTGAATAGACAGCATTTTGGAAATCTCTGTTGGTAAAGGAAGGATCTTATATTATCAGATACGTCTTCCGCTGAATCTATTATCGTCCGAAATTACCGATGAAGCTAGTTTAGGTGAAAAGTTGGAGCGGCTTATAATTGCCGCCGAGAATGTCAGATCGCCAGCCCATCCACTTTAGAACAGAAGCATAAACCTGGCGGAAATCGAAAGCATGCTTCACATCGCCCTGTTGCAGGTCGGTCAGTGATGGATGTTTGCCGATTAGTCCGGGTATCACAGAACTTCCGGCCAGGAACATTGGCCCGGCCGCTCCGTGGTCAGTACCTTTCGATGCATTTTCAGCTAATCGCCTTCCAAACTCACTAAAGACCATCGCCGTCACACGACTGCCCTGCCCTCGTTGGTCGACATCATTAATAAATGCTCCAATGGCAGAACTCAATTGCCCTAATAAACTTTGATGAGCATCTGCTTGCTGAGCATGGGTATCGAAGCCGTCGAGAGCAACGTAATACACTCGAGTTTTCAGAGGGCTATCGATCAACCGTGCAACGGTTTGTAGTTTCTGAGCCAGACGATGTTGAGGATAAGTCACGCCGTCATTTTCTTTGGTCGTATTTTGAGCAGATCGTAAGAGCTGTTCACTGGTCTTCAAAGCTGCAGAGGTTGAAGACTGCAGGAATCCAAGTAAATCGTTGGAGCCACCATCGGGTCTGGTAGTTTGTACAACACTGGAAATCTCTTCCTGATTGGCACGAAGCTTGAATTGTTCCAGCGAACGGATCGAGATCGATCGGGGATTTTTGGCTGTTAACGCGAGAGGCTGTTTTTCTGATCCAAGATGCAGGATGGGTGTACCATTATCGCTTCGGGTTAGATGTTGATTGACGCTGGCACCAATCCAGCCTTCGCTACGTTCAACGTCTTTGCGTCGGCAGGTATGCCAGATGTCCATGGATTCAAAGTGTGAGCGATTGGGATTTGGATAACCAACACCCTGGATGATCGATAGCTTTTGATTTTCAAATAACTCCCGCATTTCCCGCGTAGCTGGATGTAGCCCCAGATCACCATCGAGATCCAGAATCTGATCATTGGCCACCGCCAGACTAGGTCGATTTTTACGATAGATTGGGTGCTTATAAGGGATGACAGTATTGAGACCATCATTGCCACCACTTAGTTGAATCACAACAAGTACATTGTCAGACGGTACGTCTTCCCTGCCAAATAAAAATGACGGAATACTGGCGGTACCCGTTCCTAGGGAAAGGATGGTTCCGGATGCCGCAGATCGCGTCATCATTGTTCGCCGGGAGATTGCTTGTTTAAGCGTCATAAGATTAATTCAATTGGAATTGAGGCAATGTTGCGAGTTGATGGAGGATGTTTGTAAATTGCTGAACTGTATCGAGACCGTTTTGTGATGTCAGTATTTGTTGTTTTACGTCGTCTCCGATGGGCACGGCAAACAGCGTCTGTTCGATTCGATCGATAATCTGTTGCGGGGTCTGCAGCTTGCTTTTAGCCAGCATGGTTTGTAAATCGTCACCATTGAAAGTCGTGCTCTCAGACGTCACCATAGCATGGACCAGATTAGAACGTCCCAAAAGTGTGGACGAATTGATCCAGATTCGACCTCCTTCCCATCCTTTGACGTTGGGAGGATAGAAAACTGCCTGTCCGACTTCTCTAAGAGAGCGGTGCAAATCAGGTAACTTGGTATTAATCCTGAAGGACCTCATTAAACCAATGGCCAGTTCGATAGGCGATTTGATTTTTCGGCCGTAACTGTACTCCGAGTAAAAAAGGTTACTGCGTAAGATGCTATCAATGGTTCCCACAACCGTGAAGTTATCCTCTTCCAATTGATTAGCGAGTGGAGCGATCAATGCGTCATCCGCAAGTGGTTCATCCATCACAAGGAATTGCACTAGTTTCCGAGCGATAAATCGAGGGGCTGATTTCTGAGAGACGACATGCGCAACCGCTTCTTCGCCCGTGAATTTCTTTGAGGATCCCAAAAACGACTTTTCGTCAAAGTCGTGTTGATAACGGTTGAAACGGAACGCTCGATTCCTAACTTCCCATCCGGTAAAACAGCGGGACAATTCACGAATGTCAGCTTCGCTGTAGTTACCTTCACCGAGACAAAAAAGTTCCATTAATTCACGAGCGAAATTTTCATTGGGATGTGTTTTCCGATTTGTAGCGGAGTCCAGATACAGGAGCATCGCGGGGTCTTTGGAGATGCCCTGAGCGAGGTCGTTGAAATTGCCGAGTGCCAGTTGACGCAGCATCGTGTTTTGTTGCTGCATCATAAAAGCATCAGTCACTTTGTCGGCACCGGTGGCGAAATGCCCATGCCAGAACAACGTGATTTTTTCGCGCAATTGATCTGTTGTGTTGAGCATGCGATACAGCCAGCCCGATGAGAGGTTGTCCGGGTCGCTGGTGGCAACCAGAGACCGCGTCATGGCCTGCATGTCACGCTGAAACAACTCGGATTCAGCGCTTTGATAAACCAGACGATCGATCGTTGCATCCATGCCAGCCTGTAACGCATCTTCGAGCTCTGTTGAGGAAATACCAAAGCCTGCACGACGATATAAATGCGTGATTTTATGAACGTTCCACGGATCCGTATCCGTCGGTTCAAACCTGGTCCATGCCCAGTCAGGATCGACATAGGGTGCCATCAGCTCACTCCGCAACAAACGACAGGTCAAATGTAAACGTCAGTTCCGAATCTGTGTGCTCCAGCTTTAGTTCGAGCATTTTAATGAGCTGAGTCAATTTGAGAATCAGATCGACCTGGTCTCCAGCCTGTTGGCGTGTCGATCCATTGTCGAGCATATTTTGAGTGACCAGAATGTCGCGATTTACTTGCAGGCTTCGGGTTAATGATGACCCATGCAATTGAAATTGAGCGTTGGTAGTCACTCCGTTACCGTTGCGTCGCTTTTGTGGTTTGGTTTCCTGAAGTGTAGATGCCAGCATTTTGGTGCTTGAAAGGATGAGTAATTCGTCGGTGAGAACTAACGTGGGTGTAAAGTTGTATTCCAACGAAACGGGTTGATTGGGTTGGGGCTGGAGAAAGGCGGTGGTGAAAAAGACATCGTCACCGATGTTTTGGATATCAAGATCGAGTTGTTTACCACCTTCCATTCCACCCAGGAGATTGATGAAACCAACGAAATTAATGAACTGCCGTCTCAATTCCGGTTTAATGATTTCAGGATCGCGCAAGTTAGCCACCAACGCAAATGATGGGATGTTGATATCGGGCCGCGGAGCGTCCTCTTCAAATTCGGTCTCAGTCACGACGATTTGAAAACCCGGCTCCAACGCCCCCAGCAAATCTTCACCAAAGTCCTTTCCACCCAGAAAGTTAGAGAGTTGCGAATCTGCCTGGGCAATACCTTCATTGACCTCAGGTGTATAAAGTTCCGGTCCCAGCAGATACCAGGGCGCCAAATCGCGATACATCGAGATGGATGCAATGGTTCCTTTCGGATGGAGGAGAGATGGAGCCATCCCCTTTCCGTCTTCGCCAAAGTAGTAATATCGACGTTCCGGAATCCACTCATGGTTATGAGCGGTCCGGAAAGAAAACCGCAGTTTCTCTTTATCAAAATCTAAGGATGCCGTCGTGTATTTAGAATTCCTGAGTTGGTTTGTAATACCACCAAACAATAACTCAGCCAACATATTTGTTTTCATGGAAAGATCCAGATTGTCCAACTCTCCCGTCTGGTTAGCTAATTTGGAATCTACCCAGAACCAGAGCGTATGGTCGTCGGGATTCGTGGACTGAGTAGCCTGTTGATAAGTAGGATTGTCTCCGAGCGTCATGTCAGGAGTATCACCGAGTAACGTATCGAGTGTACGTCGGCCCAAATCCCGGGAGTTCGTGATGACAAATGTGCCCTTATACAGAGCAAATCGAATGTCATCAATTTGGTATCCGGTAATGGTCTCTCGATAGAGCCCTTTGTTCACTGGGTTACCGCCTAACGCAGCCAGTGGCTCGATCGTCGTCATTAGGATGTCGAAGACTTTCTCCAGAGTGGCTTCATCGCCCTGCACAATGACGCAGGCTCCATTGGTTGGTGGATCGAAAGCGACCATCACTCCGCCGGAGGTCATGAGATCTAATGCTGCATCCCATTCCATGCCAATCGTAGCCTTAATTTGAGCTTTGATAGCATCGAGTTGAGCAGCCTGCTCTTCAGCAAGAGCCTGTTTGTATGCTCCGGCCTCTTCCGCTGCTTCGACAAGTGGATGTTCAAGAATATCACGGACTACCTGTCCGGGTTCATTGATTTTCAACACGGCTGCCGTCGTTGACGGGAGTAGTTTCTCGATACTGTTTTGTGCTTGTAACTGGCAAGGCATTAGGCAGGCCAGGACCAGGATTGTGATACGAGGTAGCATTTGTGTCAAAACCTGAAGGGACAGTGAATAAGTAAGTTAAGTGTTTAAACCTATTCTATGCTGGTGTTTTTGAAATATGTATGACTTTTATCAGACGCAAATCCAAATTGAGTGCCGAGATTGTCCTCGGCAAAATCATAAGTGATGGTTTCCAGATCATCGATGGTTAGCGATGCCAGTGAACCGTCTAATGAAACCTGAAGTTTGATAGGTCGGCCGGAGTGCAGAACGTAATTTCGGTTACGCAGCATTTGCAACTCCCCGTCCACAACCTCTCCAATTGAAATGGTATTTCCGCCAACCCGAATGCCTGCAACTTTGTAGTTAGCATCGTCAATATAGTCAAACGCCACAAAGGCATTGGCAGAATAATCCTCGAGGTTCCTCAGGGTAACGACGTGTGTCACTAATTGCTGTGGACCAATGAAGGAATCGGAAAGCATGTGAACGGACATCCCATTCGCATCTGGTTGAACTTCAATTTGATCCTCTGCAAAGTGCCACATATCACCTTGTAAGCGAGTGTTATAACTTTGAGGATCTAAGGTGGCGTCGGCGGGCACAATATTTAATGTTTGATAAGCACGATCTGAATATGGAGAATACGCTCCGACAGCTCCAAATCGTAAGGCTTCAGAGAATTCATAGGTGGTGACACGAGAGCTATCGAGATAAACCTGAATCTTATGGTCTCGGACTTTAACGCGTAGGTTGGCACGATTGCCCAGATTAAGGCTGCGTTTGGTAGTGTCGAGGATTCGCTCTTCTCCGTTGACGACTTCTCCGACTGCCCAAAATGTTCTGTCGGGATAGAGTACTGAGTTCACGATCGAGCCTACAAGTGTTGACGAGCGATTTGAATCAACGACGCGTGTCATACCCACAAATTTATAGTTGAGTTGATCCCGGTAGTCGAAAATGATGGGTTCCTGAGCAAAATCCTGTTCATTCACATCGTGATACTGCAAGATGATATCAAAATCTCTTGGTAACAAGTCATCTAAGAACAGCATGTTGAAGTTAGTAACGGTTTCAAAGCCGCCAAAGGGTAGAGGATATTGGTTTTCCTGGAAAAACTGTTTGCCCTGTACCGCAAATCCGTAATCATTCATCACAACATCAGAATCCAGATGACCGAACGGAGTAAGTTCAGCTGAGGCAGGGAAACTCACACCAGGAGCGATGGGTAACGTCCGAGTGGCGGCAGTCCCATTTTCAAATTCGAGGCTATATTCAATAGTCGTAGGACCCCAGTGATGTGCTGCCGAACGATAGGTCAACTGATTGTCATGCAGGGTCACTGTGCCATGAGCCGCCGAAGCTCCGGTCATGACCGCTCCCTGCGGCAAATCAATCAAATGATTGAGTGTGACATCCTGGTGGACAGGAATCTTGTGATAGTGGTTTAGTCCTACCGCTGGCTGATTAATGTCATCAAGCCTGAGCGAACGAAAAATCGACCCGCGTCTATGGCCTTTCAATCCAATTTGGCCATGGGTGACATCTTCGTGGAATTGTCGAGATATATATTGAGTATCGTTTACTAACAGACGAACCTGATTTCCGTTGATCAAGAGTCTGAGGTTGTATTCATAGTTTTCAGGTTTGCCGAGATACTTCGTCTTTAACATAGCCACACGTCCGTTTTGCACTTCAGCAATTACAGCCGTTTTCTTACCGGCAAGAATTCCGGCATACTTGTAGTTTTGCAAGTCGGCATAATCAAAGACGAAATAACCTCCGCCATTGGCTCGTGGCTTGTCCGGATGAGGCACGACCGTGGTGGTCATCGTGAATTGCTCGGGTGGAATACCCAGATTGAGCAGTTCCAGACCCGTTAAGCGAAGCAACCGTTCCGCCCCATTTTCAATGGTCGTATGGTCGCCTTCTAAAATCTGAAACGTTGCCAACTCGGAATCATCAAACTCATAGTTGAGAGGCAATTCTGAACTGATCGTGACTGCCAGTTCACCGTTGACGCTTCGACCAAACTGGTCGGTCACCCGATATTCGATCCGCTCTTCACCGAAGGAATTCGAATTTGCCTGATAATGGAGTTGGTTATTGACGACCGAAATGTCACCAAACAAATGCTCGGTAACGTCCACAGAGAGCAATGCGTCTACGTCATAGGCGATGATGTCATTTGCCAGGACATCAATGACTTCTGCCTCCCCCTGAGTGAGCCGAGCATGGTCTTCAACGGTTTGGGTAAGCGGAAAGTAATCGGTAATCTCGACATTTTGAAAATCGGTTGCCTTGGGAGTAAGCGTTCCCAGCCCGAGTGGATTATCGAGATTGAGAGTGCGAAAAGTGTGGCTCACTTTTCTCTCGTCATTGACGATCAATTCGACTTGAGGCCCATCGACATGAAGATCTAGCTGATAGGTTTGATCCGGCGTCATTTTCTCGCGAAGACGATCGTGGACATTGAACCGATTTTGATGCTTCTTGCCAATCAGCCAGAGGTTGCGTCGGGCGTCAAACCCAGCAAATTTGAAATTCCGTTCATCTTGAAAGTCAAAGATTAGCAGACCGGTGGTTTTTAACCCTTTTGCTTTGACACGTCTGCAGCCGGTGGACTCCGGATCAATGGAGGATTTCAAACTGGTCGAATAGGTAAATCGTTCAGGGAGTTGCAGGGGAGTGTCAAGCAACGCCAGTCTCGGCTGCTGACGTCGTGTAACGGGTTCGATGTCGCCGACTTCTAACGTTTGGCCGAATGCTGTGATCTGTTCGGGAATGAGAGGGTCCGCTCGTAGATTGCATACGCCACCGCCAAATGCCAGCAACCGCCGGTCCTCTAATCGTTCTCCGCCACGCAATAACGTGGGCGGCTTTGATTTTGGTAGCTTACGCATGAATCGATTCCTGTTAATCAACGAGGATTGTAAGCTAGAGAGGTTAAAATGCCCAAGACCAGAGCGGGAGAGAGCTTAGTCCGAAGGACAACAGAGTAGCGACTAAACTCCCGGTGTCTAAAGCGGAAGCCAAATCTAACTGCCCAACTGTCATCCCTCGGCTACTCGTGCAGACGTTGCCAGTGGATGGTGATGGAGTAGTGATCGGTTTTGATGGTTGTCTTACGTTCAAACTGATTCGGCTTAAAACTCAAGGTAAAGACCACCGGGTCACCAATTGGGTCATCACTAAAAGTGTCGTCATCCCATACCTGAATCTTGCCCGTACTCAAAACCGGCAGCAACTTATCAAATGCATCAGTTCCCCATTCGGCCTTCAAGGCATCATCGGCCTCGTCGACTTCAAAGAGTTCTTCATCATCGATAGAGCTAATCACGAAGTACAAATCGGGCTTGGCTTCATCTCCAAAGGCTAACGCTGCTCCGAGTTCCACCTCGAGTTCCACGGCGGTAATCTGCAAGGCGACTTGTGCCTGTGGGTGTTTGATCTTGTCATAGTGTTTCTTACGAGTGAGTTCCACGACTTCCGGATTGATGGCAGCTCCGTCATCCGCCGGTGATTGTTGATAGATGGTCTTCAGGTATTCAGCAAAACGATCATTCATTCCATGGCGAACCAGCTTGCCGAGGATATAACCCATGCGGCATGAATGAACCACCGAATGCTTCATATCGACACCACTTACATCGGAACGATACGTGATGTTGTGTTCGGTGACAATTAAGGTGTCGCGACTTTCCAGATTGACGATTTCATCGGTCAGCCCAACTCGTTCGGCCAAATCATGGAACGGACTACTCACCTTGGGCAGGATTAACTGCTGTGCCCGACGCCACGACCGAGTTAAATCAATGGCCGTATCATCATTCACTCCGTTAATCTCTGCCCAAAAGTCCGGAACCCGATCATTGTCAGGAGTAATACACACGATGTTCTTAATCTGTTTTTGGTTTTCAGGTGGACAGTAGATAGGCAGAGGAACTTCCTGACCTTCCACATCTTCCATGACCAGATAGAGATGGGGAGTCGATAAACAAACGACGAGTTCCACCGGGCGTGAAAGTTTCGAGGCCGCCAGTAGTCCGACATTCCCACCGTGGCTGTGTCCAATAATCACAACACGATCATCTTCCGTCGTAAATTCCTCGATTTCCTTGGCAAGGTTCTCAGCAGCGTCCAATCGACTTTGGTGTTTATTCTGACCACTCCATAGAAAATGATGAATGGTTGTTCGCTTTCCGCCAGCTCGTTTTAGCTCAGATGCAAACGTCGTTTTTTTCTCAACGAGTAATGGCCATGTTTCATTTCCAGCAAAACTTCCATGCACTAAGAAGACGACCGTGGGACCATCCTGATCTTTGAAGTTTAACGGCAGTTCGAGATCCTTACGCTGAGCTAACAATAAGCCGGGCACAAAGAGCAACGCCGTGAGTGTAATTGGGAATAGCTTGAACATGGATTCAATACAACCTGAGGAAATGCAGCCTTAGTAGCATCATTAGGATGATTTTAGAGTGAATCCACAAGGGCCGCCAACACCGATAGGTGCCGTTGTCTTGCAATTTAGAACTGTCTAAAATCCTCGATACTATGAGCAAGTCCCTGACAGAGATATGGTCGCTGTTTTCACGCAAGCATTTTAGCCCGTACAAAGTCTATGTACGGCGGGACTTAAAGTTAGTGGTGTGTTTAAATCCTAAGGTCGGCTCCACTTCATTTCGATCCATTTTGGTTGAGGGGTTGAAACGTCAAAACATGAGTCCGATGCGTAGTCGTATCTGGCCAATGAATGAGACACGTCGATTCATGACGGCATCTATCCGAGATTACATTCATGCGTTCCGCAATCCAACAGATTATGAATTTCATTGCTTTGTCAGAAATCCATTCACTCGAGCGATTTCCGCCTGGAACGACAAACTGGTCAAAGGTCATCATGAGGGCTGGCCGAGAAGTATGGTGAAGTTGATGCCAGTGATACGGGCCTTTGCCAAAGCTAACAATCTCCAAGGCTCGGACCCTGACGAGGTCGTTTCGTTTGATACGTTTTTCCATTTTGTTGAGTCGTTACCGGAAGGGAAACGCAATCAACATTGGGATACTCAAACCTCAGTCTTGCATGCGGATTTCATTGACTATGACCACATTCACCAAATGGAGTCAGATTTTTCGACCGGGGTTTGTAGCATACTAACGGCTGTGGGAATTGATCCGGATTGGGCCAGAGAAGTCGTTAGTAAGCCACGAAATTCAAGTGGCAAGAAAGACACTTCAGTATTGAATCAGGGAATCGCTGATCGCATGATCGCACTCTATCAACCTGATTTTGCCAACTTTGGTTATAACGTAGAGTCCTGGAGAGACCTCTAAGGCGTTGTTAGCACAGGCTTATATTTTTCCCGTGCAACTCCACGATATCTGTTGGAGCGGATTCACCAAATTGATAATTCAACGCCGCCAGGTCCACAGAGAAAAAATCCTGTATCACCTCGCGACTCCAGTCGTCATATTCAGCGGTGTAATCTCGGTTGGTTTTCCGGGTCTTACGACCTTCCTGAGCACTTTCCTTCAGTGTCAGGTTCAGGCGATCGGCCAGTTGCTGTACGTGGTCTGCACGATGTTCATATCGCAAAATAGAGTCCACGATGATGTTCCCCTGGAGGTCGGTAAACCAATACGAACCACGGGGAAGTTTTGGCCGTCGGGCCGATGAAAACTTATTCTTAAGCAATCGATATCGTAGCCAGGTTTTTAGGCTCCAGGGATAACCGACACAATTCCGCATCACTCGTTCAATGAAGTGAACTCGTTCTGCTGCCCTTGATTCCTTGTGTTTGTATCCCCGCTTGTACCAATAATTAGAAGTCACCTTGTCCCAGGGATTCCGTTCCATACAAAACGTGTAATAAGAATTCCAAATCTCATCTCCAACTCGCTGCTGCACCTCGTAAGCGGCCATATGTCGCGTCCAACCGTCGCAGTTTTGACCCGCATAATCACCGGTCGGCGTAATAATGTCTTCCGGGCCACAATGTTCTAACAAATCCATTGTCAGACTCCGACCACTTGTATGGGATAAGTGGATGAAAATGAATTTGTGTTTATGCGATATAATCATGAAGCTGGTAACGGTCTGGCATCTATCAACATCAAGATACGGCTCGATTGGAGCGGCGTAATCAATCGTGTCATCAGCAGCGAAATGTAATCCGGCACATTGGTTTACAACAAGAGCAGTTTTTTAGATCAGTGGTTTTTATACACTTTTAGAGAATCCCTATAATTCCACGGATTCGAGATGCTCCTTAAAGTGCTTGAAGTCATCCTTGATACCAGCTTTCACAAGGATCTTCATAAGCGGCCACATCAGCTTCATCGTAAACTTGCTGGGAATACAATGCATGGTAAGCGTGACGATGGTAACTCCGTCTTCTTCGACCAAGTGGTATACCGAATCCCAAACCGAACCCATTTGATCGTCGCAAACAAGGCGGACCGAATGAGGAGCATCGTATTCGGTCACCTTGAATTCCATTGTGAATTCCCGCTTACCGATTTTTCGAGTTTCCGCGAATCGTGTTCCCCGACCTCGACTCGGCCCCGAAAGGATCTCCGCTCGGGTAATCTTAGGGAGGATCTCAGCGGTAACCTCGATGTGTGCTAACACTTCAAAGACGTCCTCGATCGGCACGGCAATTGGTTGGGTAACGACCAGTGGTTTCATAATGGGTTCAGGAGAAATTATTGGTATCGGAATCTAGTCAGTTCCTGTTGGTCGCTGACGGTAATAACTTCCTTGGAATCAACAGAGAATAGCACTGAATAGACGGGTATAGAAATTTGTTTACCTTCGAGTGTCCTATGAACTACGAACTGATTTCGCTGCTCGCCAGTTTCAACGGTCCAGACTTTGATCTTTTGGTCTACGCTGGACGTTGCCAGTAGTTGCCCATCCGGCGAGATGTCCAGCCCGTAAACAGGAGCGAGGTGCCGTACCGTTGTTGATTTAGATATTTCTGTGCCGATCTTCCAAATCGTGGCAGTGTGATCGCGACTGGCACTGGCGAGTGTTTGGTCGTTAGGACCAAATACCAGATTAGTAATGACTCCCTGATGTGCCGCCGTTACCGTCTTGTGAAGATGGACGTTCGATGCTCCCTCCGCGGATGAAATCTTCCAAACCTTGATATTTCCGTCCCAGTCTCCTGTGGCCAGCATTGAGTTGTCTGTTGAAACGGCGATGGACGAGAGCGTACGATCAGCGGCTTGTATTACGGCTGTCATTTGGCCGGACTCCAGATTCCAGAGGTTCAGGTTTCCACTGCGATCACCCGTCAATGCCAGGTTCAATGAGGGAATCGTAGCTGCCGCAAACACATCCCCCGTAGCGTTTTTGAGTCTGTATAAAAACTCCTGTTTATCCAAATCGATAATTGTGATGGCACCACCTTCGTTGGCAGAAATTAAATGGGAACCGTCATGCGATAGATTCAATGCGGTGAAACGTGAAGGGGCCGCAACATCGCTGGTCCTGTTGGCAGAGGTCGTTGCAAATAAGTGATTGACTCGGGCAAACTTCGCTGGAGTTTCCACAGCCATTTCCGGAGCCATGGCAATACGGCGTCCATCGAGCGATTTGGTTAAGAGTTGAGTCGCTCCTTCTTCCAGCGGCAGTGGAAAGGTCACCCCTTTGTAAATAATGCGTGGATCATATTCATCCTGAACTGGAATGCCGTTTCGTCGCCATTGCCGTACTGCTTCGTCCACTACCTCCGCAGGTTCGCCTAATAACATCAGGATTGTGGCATAGTTATAGAAGTAGCTCGGATCGTCTTTGAAATTGTTTGTTAGTGCTTCTTCCAAATTCTGCTTAGCTGTTTGCAGATCGTATTTCAAATACAGTGCTCGATCGGCTTCCAGACATTTGGAGGAGAGACGTTGGGGGTAGAGTTCGAGTAAAACGTCGGCTGCCGGGTTTGGAGCAGCAATGCCAGCTACAAAGTCAGACGTTGATTCGACGTAACTAAGCTCGTAGGAAGCCCCGCCAACAAATGCCAGCGTCACGATACACAGGATGCGGTACTTTTGTAATACCTCGATCACGCTATAGTCCCTTCTGGACTTTCTTATCTCGTACCTTCCAGATGAAGGAATCGAAATAAAAGTGTGTCATTCCAAATCCGGCAACCAGGATTTCGGCGTAGACGCCCTGCCACATCGCATCGGTCATTCCAATCGCTTTGAGTGACTCAATCGTCCTGTCGACTTCCGAAATTCGAAATACTCCAAAACCGAAGATTTCGAGCGGCTCGAGGAGCACTATTTGGAATAAAGCGGCATAAATTACACTGATCGCAACAAAGATCCAAACGCGTTTTGAAGCCACCATGTAACGTACTATTTTGAAGCCCAGGCCTTCGGTTGGAATCTCCGACTTCGCCTCGGACTCGGCCTTCCTGCGCAGGTACCAATAAACAATCACGATGTATTGCATCCCATGCATGATGCGATGTGCGATACCCCAAACTAAGACGGAGGAGGCATGCCAGGCGCAGAAGTACCACAGGAAATAGCTCGAGCCAATGAACAGGTATTTCACTGGATTAATCTTTTGCCCATGCCGGACGCCCCGGATTAACTGGAACAGATAAACCACACCATAACTCAAAGTGATGGCCCAGCTACAAGTATGAATTAGCTGTACCGTTTCAGTACTTAATAACAGCCCCATAGCTGCAAGCTGAGCCAACCAGATCGTACTGAATAGAGGCGAGGTGATCAGCATGTTGCCGAAAAAGACCCAATGAAATGCCAGATCGAATTTGCCACTACGGCGAGTCCCCGTGCCGGATTTGAAGTCGTAAATGCGACTAAATCCATGCTGCTGCATGATGCTGTGTTGGTGATCCCAGAGGATATTCACTATGAAGAAAGTTAGCGGTACATAGATGGCTCCGAGAATTGTCAACGTGAAGAGGATAATCGGTCCGATAATCAGCCGCTCAGTCCAGCGTGAAAGATCTTCTTTGAATCCGTAGGTTCGTAGCCAGGTTGCAAAGTGGTGGGGGATCGTAATCCATAGACTGATCGACGCCAACGCTACCGCAGGTAACCACATTTGACTACTAATGGCAAACAGGACGGCGATGTAGGGCAATCCCAGAAACCAAATTGCGTCTCCGCGACGGTCTAAGATATACCCGGGCTGAAATGTAGCTGATTTCACGATGCTGACTTGTGAGAATTAGTTCACGAAGGACTCGACAGTGTGCTCAATCAATTATTGACGATGTTTGGCAATAATGGCTTCAAATTCACCAACCAATTCCGGATGTTTCGCAGCAATATCCTCCTGCTCGCCAATGTCTTTGGAGAGATCATACAGTTCCAACGCGGACTTATCATTGATCCGCACAGCCTTCCAGTCTCCCTGACGAACAGCAAATTTTTGCCCTGCACGCCAAAAGAGATACTCGTGCTGCGACTGCGTCTTTCCCTGAAGCGTAGGCAGATAAGAAATACCATCGGTATCAACTGGAGGCTTGATCCTGGCGATTTCACACGCAGTCGGCAGGAAGTCCCAAAAGGCAGATGGATGGTTCGACTCGGAACCCGGCTTGATGACACCCGGCCAGCGAGCAATCATGGGCACTCGAATACCTCCATCGTAGAGATCACGTTTATATCCCCTAAGGTCGCCATTGGAATTAAAGAACTCCATTTTGTGACCACCTTCCTGATGAGGGCCATTGTCCGATGTGAAGATAACCAGTGTGATCTTGTCGAGCTTGAGTTCCTTTAAGAGTTTCATCATGGCGCCGATGTCACGGTCGAGACGCGAAATCATGGCCGCAAATCCCTTTTCCGGTTCAGGCCAGTCCTTCCCGGCATATTGTCCGTGGTCCGGAACCTCCTGGCCATTGCCTGTCGCTCGACCTCCTTCATTGTTGGTGTGAGGAATCGTGTAGTGGGCCTGAAGGAAAAATGGATTTCGCGCATTCTCCCGAATGAAATTCATGGCCTTCGTGTGCATGACGTCGTGAGAATAGGTGACGCGTTGAGTCGAGACATTTCGCTTTGGCCCTTCAACGTTACCTGAAAGGATGTATTGCTCCTCGTTTTCCCAAAGGTAGGCAGGATAGAAATTGTGTGCCCGACCCTGATCCAAATAACCGAACCAATAATCAAATCCCTGTCTCGACGGGACTCCTTCACTGCCGGGAGTGCCTAGTGCCCATTTACCAACCCCGCCGGTTACATAGCCGGCATCTTTTAATAATGTGGTGACAGTTTCAGTGCCCGCTGGAAAATGATATTGGGTGTTACCATGGATTGGAGTATTGCCACTGTGTTTACCGGTGAGTAGCACTAAACGAGACGGCCTACAAACAGTGTGGCCGGCATAGTGATCCGTAAACCGCATTCCCTCCTGAGCTAAGCGGTCGATATGTGGAGTTTGAATCGTCTTTTGACCATAGCATCCAAGGTCCCCATAGCCGAGATCATCCACCATGATGTAAATGATGTTTGGAAGCTCAGCTGCAGAGATAGTTGAGTGGGACAGGCAGCAGATTATCAGCGTGAGTACGAATGAGCCAATTCTCATGAGATATTCCTTCTAAGGGGCAGCTACGATTTGATCGGTTCGTTGATTATAACGCTGTCGAGGAACATCGGGCACTAACGAAAAACGGCGTTGAGAAATATGATCCTCAACGCCGTGGTGTTTGAGATAATTATTATCGCATTAAGCAGCAGTTGGTGCCGCTGGAGGGCCAATGTACTGAGCAGATCCAAATCCGAGAATCAAAAAGAAAATGGGACCAAGGAAGATCAACCCGAGTGTAAATCCGCTACCCTTACCAGATACAGTGGATAGATCGTTAAGCAGGATTAATATACAGATGAAATTGACAATTGGAATGCATAACAAAAATACCCAGACTGGTGATTTGCCACAGATTTCACAAAGTACAACAAGATTCCAGATTGGAACAATTGCGGCGATCCCGGGCTTTCCGGCTTTTGTGAAAATCTTAATCTGCGCAATGACAATTAGCACGAGCAAGGCAATATAGAAAAATAGCATTGCTCCGAGTCCTGCAAGCAAACCGCCTGTAACCAATTCTTCTTCAGTCATTTGAAGACTCCTTGAGTGGCATTAAAAAAACTAAAAAGGGAAATACCTATACCTAACTGATGAATTTTCTAGATTAGATAGGCGCAGAATTTCAACTTTTTCCCGAATAGTTTCCCTAGTTTGACAGGAGAGTCTCTATTAATCGCCTTTCTACTTCTTAGCGTAAAGACGAACTACTCATTCGCTGGTACAGTGAATTATCCCCAACTTATCGTATTCACTTAGAAAAGCACAAATTGTCTTAGGTTTTTCAATGCCCATTCTTGTTACAGGCGGAACCGGCTTTGTCGGTAACAACGTAGTGCGAGCACTGCTCGAACGAGGAGATCAGGTTCGCGTTCTCGTTCGTAGCACCGCCCCTCAACCTTGCTTTGAAGATTTAGACGTCGAATTCGTTGAGGGTGATATTTGCGACTCAGACAGTGTCACCAATGCTTGTGAGGGAGTCGACGCAGTGATACATGTGGCAGCCATGGTACAAATTGGCTGGTCACAATTGGAGCGTCAAAGAGCAGTCAACGTCGGTGGCACAATCAACGTGGCCAGAACAGCGTTGGCCAATGAAATTCGAATGGTGTATGTCTCCAGTGTAGATGCATTAGGCATTGGCTCAGAAGAACAGCCAGCCAATGAGGAATCTCCGCGGACGGGTAAAATTCAATGCTCGTATGTTGTTAGCAAATCAGAGTCTGAACAGGAACTTCAAAAAGTAATCTCAGACGGACTTGATGCGGTAATCGTTAATCCGGGATTCATGTTAGGTCCCTACGACTGGAAGCCCTCCTCCGGGAAGATGTTACTGGGAGTAACTAAGAAACAGCCTCTGATTGCTCCCAGTGGCGGAATGACGCTATGTCATATCAAGGACGTCACGGCAGGGATCCTTGCTGCATTAGAAAAAGGACGAGCTGGCCGGAATTATATTCTTGGTGGAACGACGATGCCTTATTTCGATGCCTGGCGCCTGTTCGCTGAAGTGGCCGGAACGAAGCCACCGAAACGCAGAATGGGTCCGGTCATCATGAAAATCGCGGGATTCGTCGGAGACTGTGTCAGCAAGTTACGGTGTCGGGAATTGGATATCAACTCTGCCGCTATCCAGATGGGTGCTCAATTTCATTATTACGATAGCTCGCGAGCCATCGAAGAATTGGGTTACGTCATTACAGACAGCCGCACAACAGTTGATGATGCCTGGAACTGGTTTCAGACTCAGCCTGCTGTTGCCAGGTTATAAGCAACCGTTGCTAATTCAGGCTGTTCGTTTGAATCTCATAGACGCTCCGTTAAAATATGGGTCACGAGTCTTCAACCTATGGATTAATTATGCGCACAAACACCATCTCTATCGGGCTAGTCGTATTGTCATCTTTGTTTTGTGGCGAGCTCGTCACAGCCGCTCCGGTGATACACGCACTGCAGCTACAGCGAGCTTATCCAGCTTTGATTGGCCGGGAGACTAATAACATCGTCGAATTGAAAGTAACGGCCGAAGAAGAAGGTACGGAAATCAAATCGCTTCGTTTTGAATTCAAAGGGACGGATGACATTCACGATATCGATTCGATGACTCTGTTCGTAAGTGGTCCGGAGGGACAACTGGAGACGAAGTGGAGCATTGGAACGGCTAACAACCCAGCAGACGTCCTGGTTTTCTCTCGACGTATTACTCTTAAAAAAGGGGATAACTGGTTTTGGTTATCCTGCCGACTCAAGTCGACGGCGGATTTACTGCATCACATCGATGTTGAATGTACTCAGATAGAAACTACCGTAGGCAACATTAAGCCGGAAGACAAAATGCCGAGTCGACGAATCCGTGTTGGTTACGCGTTGTGCCAGCAAGGACAGGGAGGTACACATACGTACCGAATTCCCGCGATCACGCGAGCAACCGACGGCTCGCTGCTGGCATTCTATGACATGCGTCACAACCGTACGAAGGACTTACAGGAAGATATCGACATAGGTATGAGTAAGAGTACCGATGGGGGACAAACCTGGTCCAAGCCACGTGTCATTATGGATCGAGGCGAATGGGGAGATCTGCCAGAAGATCAAAATGGTATCAGCGATCCTGGTGTGGTTGTTGATCCGAAAACGGACAAGATATTTGTTTGGGGTGTCTGGATGTACGGCAAGCCTGGTAAGCACCAATGGAATGGTGATGGTAGCGAGGCTGGATTTGAAATTGGAAAGGCCGCTCAGATGCTGCTGTCTGTCTCGAAGGATCACGGTGAAACGTGGTCTGAGTTGAAAAACGTGACTCGAGATCTTAAGCAGGAAGAGTGGGTCTTGTTTGCTCCGGCACCTCAAAATGGAATCACGCTATCCAATGGTACGTTGGTCATGCCAGTGCAGGGTCGTAATGCAGAAGGAGTGTCGTTTTCCACGATAATGTCCAGTCGGAATCATGGTCGCAGTTGGAAAGTGGGGAATCCGACAGGAGCGATTTCCAGCGAATGCCAGGCGGTTGAATTACTGGATGGTTCGGTCATGCTCAATATGCGTTCTGATCGGTCTAAGGCACACATGCGACGGGGCGTGATGATCACTTCCGATTTAGGCAAGACCTGGACGCCGCACCCCACTCATCACAAAACACTGACCGAACCGGTATGTAACGGAAGTACCATTCGTATTCACTATATGGAAAACGGTGAACGTAAAACGGCATTGCTCTTTGCGAATCCTAACTCAGAGACGCGACGTGAAAAACATACGATCAAAGTCAGTTTTGATGATGGAATGACCTGGCCCGAATCACATCACACTTTACTCGATGAATTCACCGGGTTTGGTTATCCCAGTCTGGTTCAGATCGACGATCAGCATGTGGGCATTGTGTTTGAAGGCAGCCGCTGTCATATCATGTTCATGAAGTTCACGATTGCGGAACTATTGGCGGGTCATTAATTACTCTTCAGATAACCATTGTTGGTAATCATCTCGTAGTGCCTGGGGAGCGTCTGCGTCAGGTGCGAATCGGTCTTTTAAGTCTTCTAAGATAGCAGGCTCCATTCCGACGGTTCTCCACCAGTTGGAATTCGAGAAATCGGTATCGAGCATCAGTGCTCCCTGAAAACTAACATTGGTGAGGTCAGCACCTTGAAAAATTGTTGCTTCAAGATTTGCATAATCGAATCTGGCATCAATTAATACGGCGTCAGTAAAGTCAGCCATCATACAGTGGCTCTCAGATAAATCCGCTCCCGAAAAATCGGCTTTGGTTGCTGTAATCTGTTCCAGACTAGCTTGAAAGAAGCTGGTTAATTCCAAACGAGCGTTTTTTAGATTACATCGCACCATGGAAGCTTCATTCATGTTGGCTCCCGAGAGTTGAGCGTCCTGAAGATCCGAAGCGTCGAAGATGGTGCTTCGTAGTGTCGCACCGTTGAGATTAGTGCCTACCAATAACGATTCGCTTAAGTCCGCGTCGTGTAAGTCCACAAGCTTCAACTGTTTTCCGGAAAGCGTCACACCTGACAGGTTTGCGCCAGCCCAGACCGAGTTGTTGGCATCAATTAGCCGCAGGACAGCTTCCGTTCTTTGGGTTCGGTCCGCGTCGTCATGATAAATCAGCCAAAAATCGGACTCAATGGTTTTCGCAGAGGGCGCATTTGTCCGTAAGACAGACACGGCAATAACTAGAACCAGCGTGCTGAGAGCGATGATTGATAAAATGCCTGAGCGTTTATTGGAGTTCATAGATGTAACATACTAAATCCAAGTCAGTGTCGATATGGATAATTCCACCGACGCCTGCGAAGTGCAACTTCACTGAAGGAAGTGTAGCACCCTATAATTGAAGGCAGAGCCTAATTACTCGTCCTACTTAAGCAAGCCGAGGCATCCATGAAAACACTCCCAAAATGGCTAATCACTCTAACTTTCTTACTGCTTGGCGAGATTACATTAGATGCTCAGGAACAAAAAAAGAAAACGTCGTCACTGCCAGCCGGCGTGAAACTTCTTAAGGATATTGAATACGCCAGACATGACGGTATTTCGTTGAAGCTGGATCTCTACTTGCCCTCAGAGATAAAAGGGGAGGTGCCAGTGATTGTATTTATCCATGGTGGAGGTTGGAAAAACGGAAGCAAGGCATCAGGTAAGCGAGGAGCCTGGATGGTGCCTCATGGCTTTGCGATTGCCAGTATCAGTTATCGGCTTACCGATGTTGGCCAATGGCCTGATCAGATCAATGATTGCTATGCCGCCGTTCGCTGGGTTCGTCGTCATGCCAGTGAATATGGATTAAGTGGAAAACGGATAGGATGCTGGGGCACTTCAGCCGGGGCGCATTTAGCGGCACTAGTGGGTACTCGGTCTTATCCTGAAAAGGAAAAAGTCTCGAGTCGCGTTCAGGCTACCGCTGACTGGTTCGGGCCATCAGAACTCTTATCGATGCCACCAAATAATGTTGGTAATGGCCGGACTGAACAAGACGTAGCCAATAGCAACGGAGCGAAACTTTTGGGTGCAACGGTGAAGGATGTCCCCAGGCTGGCGAAAGACGCCAGCGCTCTGGATAATGTCTCTCAAGAGGACTCGCCATTTTTGATCATGCACGGTACGGCGGATCCGGGAGTCCCGATTAGCCAAAGTGAAAAACTACATGCAGCATTGAGGAAAGCCGGAGTGGACTCTACGTTTGTTGCCCTCGAAGGGGCCAAACATGGTGGTCCTGAATTCATCACACCCGAGTCGAAGAAGATCTTTCTGGAGTTCTTTACAAAGAATCTGAAATCATCAAAATGACAGATCAGCCACAGCCAAAACTTTGGACTCCCTATTGCCATCGATGCAGGCAACACGTGGAAGGTGCCGCGTGGTTTCGCTTGAAATGTATTTTGCTTTGGAGTACCCGATGTAAGCAATCTTCGACTCCGAGTGTTCTTTTTCGCAATGTGTTACTCTTACCTTTATGCCTGCTGGCTGGCTCGTATCTCTCAATTTAGGTCAGTCAACAGGGTCCCGAGCACAGTTTGTATCGATGGACCGATAGTTTTGCTCCTGCACTTGCGCTATTGGTCATTGTCGTTTATGTTGTGCCGTCCTGGTTGGGCTGGATTAAGTACTGTAACCAGATGGGCCTGATGGGAAAGAAGCGAGAAGGCTAGACGGGTAGGCAGTTAGACAATTAGATTTGGATTCTGCTTTAGACACCAGGAGTTTATCCGCTCCGCCGTCGTCCTTCGGATTATGGCGTATAAACTGCGTCCGACCAAGGAGGGCGACGGGGGACTAAGGCTACGATACAAAACAGCGAAGGCCGGACGGCCATAGCCGGTGTGTTAAATCTCAATTAGTT
>CEUY01036747.1_pt1 | contig 21680 bp, 31 predicted proteins | sample 361481 | NCBI WGS metagenome assembly CEUY01 (sample SAMEA2622737, study PRJEB7988) | marine metagenome | isolation source: saline water (ENVO:00002010), including | reverse complement strand
CTCAAAGCTAAAGCATTTGAGAATGCGCCTGATTTATGTTCAACTTTATAATCTTGATTATCAATATGTATGATGTCATTATCAAATATAACAATTTTATTTAAATAAACATATTCAGAATTATTCATGTCTTCAAGACAAGAATGACCGTATTTTAAATAATAAGGTGTTAAATTTGATATAACTTTTTGCTCATTATTTGGTTTTTTTTCTGCTAAGATAAACATTTTAGAAAAGGTTGTTTTAAAAATATCATGTTTATCATATATAATTCTTATTAATTTTTCTTGTATATCTTTTTCAATGATACTGCTTTCTTGAAAATTCATGTTTTACCTTGTTTTAATTATTTATTATTTTTTTTGTTTCAATATATATAAAAGTATACTATTTTTTTTATAAAAAAAAGATAAAAATATGAAAAAATTAATATTATACTAGTTAATAACCTAATTTTGATTTTAATGTTTCATTATTTAATAATTCAGCAATATTTCTCATTTTAAAACAATTAATATTTCTTGCTTTTAAAATACCTATTAGTAAAGAAAATAATAAAATATCAAAAGTAATAGAAAATACAGAAGAGAAAGATTCTCCAATATTTTCGGTATTAAATAACCAAGTTATTTCATTGAAATGACTAAATAAATTAAAAAATAATAAAAATGAAATAATACTAACATTAGTGAACCAGCCTAAATATCTAAAAATAGATTTTTTAGAGCTACCTAATAATTTTTGTAATCCAAAAGTACCAAGACCAGTTCCTATTAAGAAATAAAGTGAATTTAATGGAGTGTATTTAACATAATAAGTAAATGCATTGAAAGTATTAGGAATATTCTTCGCCATATTAGGTAAACTAATATAATTCCAATCTATTGTATTTTGAGAGAATACACTAATTAAAAACATAATCATGAAAATAGATAAAAAAGAAATAGAAGTCCAAGAAAATATATCTCTAAGATCAATATTTTTCTGTTCTTCTAAATGCTCATCTGAAAAATCTTTAAATGTCTTTTTGATTTTTTGTTTAGTATTTAAAGAAATCATTTTTGATTTAGAAGGAATAGAATTTCCTTTTTCATCAACGATATTTTCAATTATTTTATTTTTAAAAAATTCTTTTTGATATTTTATAGCATTTTTTTCAATAACATTATCACAAACTTTGTTAATATAGTCGTCAAAAATATAATCCATTTCATAAGGTATAAGATTTTTATGTACATACCGACAATTAAAATCATTTCCATTATTATCAGTATAAATAACTTCGAAAGGTTCTATATTTCCTTGAATGCTTGCAAAGAATTGTCCTTTTTCAAAGCTCCCTAAATTAAAAGTATGAGAATGCCAATTTGAATATTTCATTAATTCAATATGTGTAGTATTATCAGATAATTCTCTATTTAAATAATGAGTCATCCATTCAGGTGTAGTTTTCAAATCCCAATTTAATTCAGTATTAGAAATAACATTTAAATAAATAGTTTCTGAAAATGTGAATTGTTTATGTCCTTCGCAATCATGACAAGTAACTTTTAGATTTCCACTACAACTACTACACGTTGTTTTGCCTGTGCCTAAACACCAAGAACAACTACTTTTGCCCGAACCCCCACAACTAAAACATGTTTTATCACCACTTCTACCCGAACCACCACAACCAAAGCAGTTTTTCTTACCATTACCAAAACAACTACCGCAACTAACTTTACCAGTAGGTGTACCTGTTATGCCTGTACAATTAGTGCAAGTGACTTGTCCTTCTGCATGACAAGTATGGCAATCTTCAATATAAGTTTCTTCTCTTTTTATAGAAGTCCATTTATCTTTTAAATTAGGCTCTCTTTCTTTGGCTTGTTTAGGAATTAATTGTAGAAATTCTTGATCATTGTTGTTTAAAAAATCATCTTGGTAGGATTGAATTTTATTCTGACACTCACATTTTGAATGACAACTTGGTGGTTCAGCACCAAATCGTTTTTCCTTTTTAATTTCAGTTTCAAAGTTATATTTAATAAAAGCTTTTAATTGAACTGGTTTTCTTTTAATTTCTTTGAAAGATTTAATGGCAAAATGAGAGTTATTTGTCCAGTTATTATTAAGTAACTTAATACGTTTTAAAAATTTATTCATCAATTAATACCTAACACAATACCTATATATAAAAAGACTAAAGAAATCCATATTAATAAAGCATGAGATATTTTAATTTTGTTTTTCATTATATTTTATTTTTATCCTCCAAGATAATTGTAATTATAGCAAATAAAAAGCAAAAGTAAATAAAAAAAAATATTGATATAAAATAGTGACTTTGTTATACTATATTTTAATAAAATTAGGAAAGATATATATATGAATCAACACGAAGCATTAAAACAAGCAATAAGAAATATGAAAGATAATGAAAATGATAAGGTTATTGAATACATCAATAATCCAGAAACTGATTTATCTTACAATAAATTTTTATTGTTTAGAATGACCTGTGAATATGGTAATTTTGAAATATTTAAAATATTAATAGAAAAGGATATTGATTTTGATGCTTCTTGTGGAAAAGCTTTATTATCAGCAGTAAAGTGGAGCAGAGAAGAGTTTGTTGAATTATTACTAAATAAATGTAATGTTGATCCTTCTATGCGTTTTTTCAAAGCATACCGAAGTGCATTAAATGAACATAATCAAAAAATAATAGATTTATTTGAATCAAAAATAAAAGTACAAAATTATAATCAAAATGAAAAAATTGAATTGTGTCGTTCTTATATTATAGGAAATAATGTTGAAAAATTTAAAAATTTTTTAGAGACAGAAGAATTAAGTAAACAAAAATATGCAGAATTAAATACAAGTATTTGTTCTCGTTTAAATATTGAAGTTTTAAAATTATATTTAGCAAAAAACAAAGAATTAAAATTTATAAGAGTTGGTAAAATATTAACCGAAAAATTAAAATTCAATCCACATGAAAGCCATTTAAGTGTAATAATTAACTTTATGGAAGAGGATGACTTTTCTTATGGTAATGAAGTTGTTGTAAGAAAATTGTTAAGAATAAAAGATTTAAAAAACTTTCGTAAAGTAACAAAACTATATGATTTCGATTTTTCTTTATTTGATAATAAAATATTAAAAGAAGCTTTAAAAAAGAAAGTAGATATAAATTTTATTAAAATAATTTTAAAAAGTGAATCAATGAAAGATTCTTTTAACGAAAAGTGGTGTGAAGAAAATAAAGAGATTATCAATGAATATCCTAATGCTCATGTTATTAGACAATTTTTAATATACAAGAAATTCTCATTGTTTTAAAAAAAAAATATGCTACGTTAAAATAACGAACAAAACAAAATTATATGAAAAAAATATTATTATTAACTGCTTTATTATCCGTAGGAACAGTAAACGCTCAAATAATGAAAGCTGAACCTGCAACACCTGTGAAGATTTTAACTCTTCAAGATGTTGAAGTGCAAAAAATAAAAAATGAAATAAAAACAATGAATCAATCAGATGAAGAAATTCTAATAAAGTATGATGACGTTGAGTATGTAAAAGAGAAGAATTTATTTAAAATATCAAATGTAAAAATATTTGATAAAACAGGTAAAATATCTATTCCTTTGAGAGTTGGAGATGTATGGACAAGTTCTGTTGAAGATAAAAGAAATATAACTACTTATGCAAATAATATCAGAATAAAAAAATCAGAAATAATAAATGTATTAGAAAATGATTTTAAGAAACAAGCCGAATTGTCAGAACAAGAAATAAATGAAAAAGAACTAGAAGAATTATTATATCAAATAGACATGATATATGCACTTGCAGGTACAGATGAATTAACAATAAAAATATCCTCTGATATTTCTTCAGAAGAAAAAAATAAAGAAACAAAAATGGATAACCATGTTGAAGTAGTTGACTTAGGTAAGTTTTCTTTTAATGTAAAGGCTTCTAATGTTTACCAAGGTGTATTTGAAAAAGATTTTGATCCTGAAAATTTAAAAGAAGGTGAACAGGAACAATTAATGGACGTAACTATTGAAGATTTTAAATTAAATTTATCTACATACTTCAATCTTGCTAAATTAAGAATGATGGTAGATCCTATTAATTATAAAGAAAAAATAAATGAAAAATTAGTAGCATTAAATAATGAAGAAAAGCCTTTATTTATTAAAGAAATTGAAATGGATATATTAACAGCTATTAGAGATGGCAAAGATATATCTATTACGGTAGGTGTAGGTAAGAGTTTTAGAATAATGGACGGTGTATCAAGTATTATGATGGCATTAATGAATCCAGATTTATTTATAGAAACATTTGAAATATATATAAAATCAGAACATAAATAATAAAAGAAAGGCGGTTTTTGCCGCCTTTAAAAATTATTAATTTGATTATACAATTTTGCTTTCTCTTTATAGCCCTCAAAATCAATATGCTGAAACTTATCATTTTTAAAAACATCAGATAATCCATTAATTAAATCTTCATAACTAAAAATTTTTATTATTTCATTATCATTATTTAAATTATTATCATAAAAAACAGTAAAAATACTTTCACAATCATGTTTAAAAAATTTAATATCTTCAACAAATTTATCTAATAAAAGATAAGCTTCTTTATTTTTTTTATAAATAAATAAAATTGAAATTAAATTAGAAATATATTCATGTTGAAAACTAATATTTTTTAAAACATAATCTATTAAAAAATATGAAAGTTCTTTATTTTTATCAACAAAAGAATTAAAAAGAAAAGAATAAACATTATCATCACTAAATTCTTTTTTTCCATTATTAAATAAAACTAAAAATGTATCAAACTTTACTCTAATTTGTGCAGCAAGTTTAAAATGAATATGCTTTATTCTTATTTTTTCTTCTTTTAATAAAGTATTAATACCTTTAATATCTTCATTACAAATATAATTAAAAAATTGACTTTCAATATCAATATTATCACTTTTAACAAGATAATCATAATAATGTTCTCTATATACTGATATTCTTTTATGTATATCTATTTTTTTATCTAAATAATAAAAATCTTCTGAATCTTCATTTAAATAAATAACTTTTTCATTATGGATTTTGTTTTTATAAAAACCACAATATTCATCCAAATGATTAACATATATATAATAATTATCTTTAAAAAACTTTGATTCTTTTTTTGTTTTATACTCATAAAATAATCTATTCAATTTAGGTGTTTTTTTATGACCATAAATTATTTCAAATAAAACAAAAGGAATAAAAAGGTATAAAGAATAAGAATAAAAAAAAGAGCTTGTTAAAATAATAAAAAACAAAGAGAAACTGAATATTCTCTTATTAAATAAAGGTTTTTTTAATTCAACATGTTTTTTTGACATAAGTTTGCTCTTAAATAGTTTTAGAAATATTAACATATTAAAAAAACTATTGCAATTAAAATCATACGGGTATATAATAACAAAATTAATTTAAAAGAGGAATAAATATGTTTAAAAAGTTAATGGCAAGTGTTGGTATTGGTAATGCAACAGTAGATACAATAGTAAAAACTAAAAATATTTATCCAGATTCAATGGTTGATCTCGAAATTGTGATTAAAGGTGGTAGTGTAGAGCAGGATTTGAGTGGTTTAAGTATTGCACTATGTACAGCAGTAAAGCAAGAAGTAGAATCTGGTGATATTGAATTTGATTATAACTCTACTTATATTATTTCTCAATTTAAAGTACCAATGGAACATACATTAATTCAACCAAAAGAAGAAATGGTTATTGAATGTCAAATACACATTCATCCAGAAACACCTATTACGGCTTTACGATCACAAAGTGCAGTATGGCTAAGAACAGGTCTTGATATTGATAATGGACTTGATGCAAGTGATAAAGATTATTTAGTTATTCAAATGCCAAGACTTCAAGAAACAATACTTTCTGCTCTATCTGAACTTGGTTACTCTCTTGTAAAAATTGATACAGAGCAAGGTCATTTACGTGGTGCTGATTTTCAAGCTTCTATTGGTTGTTATCAAGAATTTGAATTCAAATCAAATGGTTTCTTTTCTGATAAAGAAGTTGAAGTAAGTTTTGTCCAGTTCGATGATTCATTAGGTGTTGTACTTGAAATTGATCGTCATTATGGTGGTGACAGCTATCGTTCTGCACTTATTCCATTAGACGCAAATTATGACGAAGTGTTATTTTGGTTAAAAGATAACATTGCTTAAATAAAAAAATACACGCAGCTTATTAGGAGATATAAATGAAAAATATTGTTATTTTTGAAGATGGTAAAGGCGCACGAGGTATTAGAGCTAAATTTATTAAACGAGATAAAAGGCGTGTACTTATTCAGTTTTTAAAATATGATTTTGAAACAGATAAAGAAGAACTTGTTAGTGAATGGTTTAAGTTATATATTCCTGCTTATACTGAAAATAAAAAAGAATATAAGTATAATAATAAAAGAAATTATCAAATGTATTGTCATGAAGAAACCAATATGTTTTATTCTGATTATTACCAAACAGAAAAATATAGACTAGAAATGAAAGAAGCGTTGACAAAAGAATATTATGAACAACTATTTGGTTGGGTTGAAGTAGAAAAAATAAAAGAAAAAGTAGACGAATTTTAATTATGCCTATAATAGTCGGTGGAATTGATTATCCATTAAATAAATATAAAAACAAAGATAAATTTCCAGAACAATATGAAAATATTATATTTGAAGGAGAATTATTTGAAATAATTGATACTGATTTTGTCGCTGGTGTAAGTTTATCAAAAATTATTAATAAAGAAGGTAAAATTATAGAAAGAGTTCAAGCACATAATATGTATTATATTTCACAAGAAGAATTAAATAAACAAAAAAAATTAAAGAATTTTTAGGAAAAATGATGTTAACAATAAAACAAATTAAAAGAGATGTAAGGTATATAGAATATATTGATTATATATTTTATAAAGCACAAGATAAAAATTCAATAATGGTTTTGTATTTGTCTTCTTTTATATCAATAATAAGTACAATATTTGTTTTTTTAGATTCTAATTTAATGTCAGCAATAGCTAATTTTATTTTTTCATTTTTAACAGTTTTTATAGTTTCTCTATTTTTTTTAATGACACCAAAAGAAGTAAAAAATAAAAAATGGGAAAAAGAAATATTTTCAAAATTAAAGCAAAAAGAATTAAAAAGAATAAAAAAAATAGAAAACAAAATATCGAAACCAATTAAGAAATATATAGAAACTAAAGAATTAAAAAAAGATAAAGTATATGATATATATTCATATCTATTAATGAATGAAAAAATGACTGATATTTTAAATAATTTAGAGGAAATTATAGAAGATACAAATAAAAATGATAGAAAAGATCTAAAATTTTTATTATTTAAATATATTATTAAAGAAATTGATAAAGTAGATTTTAACAATAATAAAAACAAAATAATAAAATTTATTGAAAAAGAATTTGATAATAAAAATGTAATTCATTTCTTGGAAGAAATGAAAAAATTGAAATTGAAATATGATGACGAAGAAATCAATAAATATAAAAATCAATTAAAAAATGATATAATAACGAATGAAGTAAAGAATGATAAAAAAATAATTCATAGTATTTAATTAATATGCATATATTATAAATAATTTAAAGATTAAGGAGTTAATTTGTTAAGTATAAATAGTATAAAAAAAGAAATAAAGGTAATTAAAACACTGAAAAAAATAATAATAAACTCTGAATTAAAAACGATGAAAAATTTTTTTAAAATAACCACATTTAGTTCTTTAATTATTTCAGTACCATTATTATATATAAATTTTAATTTTGCTATTTTAATATTTATTTTGATTTATTCATTATCAATCTTATTGTCATTATTATTCTCAATAAACAAAAATAAATTTAAATATAGAGAATTAAAGACTTATAGCAGAATTTTTATTTTAAATAAACAGGAAATTAGTGAGTTTGAAAATTTATTAAATAAATTATCAAATTGTACAAAAGAATATATTAAATTTAATGAGTTAAGTAGAAATAAAATAAAAGAATTATATTTAATTAATTTAAAAAAAGAAAAAATAATAAATATTTTAAATAATTTAGAAGAAATATTAAAAGATTTAAATAAAAATAATAAAGAAATATTAAAGTATGAGGTTTTTGATTTTATTTTAGATAATATTAATAAAAAAGAATTTAATCAAAATAAAAATAAATTAATTGATTTAATTGAAAGAGAAATAAATAATGAAAAAGAAATTAAATTATTAGAAAGAATGAATAATTTAAAATTAAAATACGATGATGAAGAAATTAATAAATATAGAAGGCAATTAAAAGAAAATATAAGAAATAATGAAATAGAAAAGAAATTAATTCAAAGTATTTAAAATAAAAGAGAGCATTTGCTCTCTTTTTTATTAATTATTATTAATTTCATTCATTTTTAATTTAAACTCTTCTTGAATTCTTTTTGAATAACTTATACATGTATCTCTATCCAATTCATTTTCATTACATAATAAAACAGTTTGTTGAAATATATTAAAAAATCCTTGAAATTCTTCCCAACAACCGATATCTTTATAATCACATTTTGGTATTTCAACAAAAAATGAATCTTGTTCTCTAATAAACCTTTCTTGATAACTGTCCAACTTTTCTTCACTAACACTTTCTAATGCTTTTTTATAATGAAGATAAGTTTCAACAGGAATAATTTGTTTTTCAAAAAAAGATTTAATTGTTTTAAATTCAACAAAAAGTAAATAATATTCGTCATTACAACTTTCTTCTTTAATATCACAATCTGGTAATTTAGGAAGGACATGTGTTTCTTCCTGTGCAAATAGACCAGAAGTGAATAATAATGTTGTGGCTAATAAAAGATATTTTTTCATGATTCAAACTCCGCTCTTACTGCTAAAATAGTATCACGTTGTACTTGTAGTAGCATTTTTAAATTCTCATATGCAGATTCTTGTTGTGGAAACATTCTTCTTGCATGTTTTAACATAGGTAAGAACCAAATATTTACTTCTTCAAGATACTGTGTTTGTTTATCATAAGAGAATACACCTATCATAGTGCTAATATTAGCAATACGATCAGCTAATTTAACGATAGAACAAATACTGCAATTTTTCATTTCTCCAAAATATTGTTCATAAGGTATTTTCACACCTTCACGTACTTTGCTAATACGAACAAAATATTGATATTCTTCTGGAAATTTTGCTTGTAGTTCACGTTTTGATTCTTCATAATAGTCTTCAAGTGTGTCATGTAATAAAGCCACAATAAATACTTTTACGGGATCTTTAAAATATCTATGTATGGTTTTAAGATACATACAAATAGTGATTTGGTGAGTGAATTCAGGACTACCATCTTTACGTTTACCATTATGATATTTTTCAGCAACTTCCATTGCTTCAAGGACACGATAATATTCAGGATTTTCTTCTGCTTTACCTGAAAGCCAATAACGAAATGATACTTTGAGTTTTTTAAATTTTTCTAATTTCATGATTCTATCCCTATAAAAAATAATGGTTCATTTTCATAATAACAAAAGAAAAATACAATGTAAAGAAAATTGTTGATTAACATTAATTATTTTGATATTATGACCATAAATAAATAAGGAGCTACACATGAAAAAGAAATTATTATTAGGATTGCTATCATTATTATCGTTAAATGCTTTTGCAGATAACAATCTTTTGGAAAAAGAATTTGATGAATTTTATAAATCAGATAAAGCAGGTATTTATATTACAACTTGTTTTCAAGAAGAATGTTCTAATACGTATTATGATTTGAAAACGAATGAAATTCATGGCAAACAATTAGAAAAATTATCATATAAAAGTATAACACTTGAAGAAACAGTTGAGGGTTTTGATTGGTTAACATTAGATTTTAAATTAAAAGATACTTCAAATTTTAAAATTTATAAAACAAATACAAAAAGAAAAATATATAAAAAGGGTTCTCAAAAATTAAGAGTTACCGAAGATTATAAGCTTTATTTTGAAACAGAAACAAAAGAAGGTGTGGTTACTGGATTTTTAACTGCTAATCAAAAGGTTGATTAAAAAAGAAAGATTAAGTCCAGAGTTGATTCTGGACTTTTTTAAAATAAATAAGCTTTTAAATATGTTTTTATTTTATTAATAATATTATTGTCTATATATTGATGTTCAATATAAATATCATTTTTAACAATATAATTAGCTAACCAATCAGAAGTTATCGTTTTTTCTTTTACTTTTTCTTTAATATTAATACTTTCAAAAGAAGAATTCATAAAGTTTTTAGAAAAAGAAATCTCTAAAAATCCATATAATTCATCATTAGATAATGTAAAGTTTTTTAATAAATATCTCATTTTATAATGTTCTTCATTCATATTAAAATCAACTTCTAATAGTACGGAATCTTCAAATACAATATCAAACATAATTTTCCTTTAAATAATAATAAAGCATATCAAAAAAAACAAATTGCACAATGCTTTTTTTTTTGATATAATGGCGAAAATTTAGGAATATAATTGTGAAAATAATAATAACAATATTAATTTTGATATTATCAATAAATAAAATTAATGCAGAAGGTATTGATTTTGATAAATTATTAAAAAAAGAATTAAATTATAATGGTTTACTAAGCATTGTTATATGTTCCAAAAAGGAACAAAATTATTGCACTTCACGAAAAGTTAATATTTCAGATTTCGAATATAAAGAAAATTTCCAAAAATATAAATTTCCAGAAAAAAATGAAAAAATAGTACCTATATACTTACTATTCAAGAAATACCCAAATAAAGACACACTAATGTTAGCTTTTCAATTTAAATATCTTGATTTCAAAGAAGATAACATAAAAATACCCAAATTAGATACAGTAAATTTAGCTAGAACAATAGAAAAAAGAAAAACAATATATGATTTCAATTTAGAAGAATATTATGGTTTCTTTTATTTAGATTAAGAAGAGGAAAATTGATGAACAAAATACTTATTTTATTAACATTAACAATATTGCTAATTACAGGCTGTAAAACAAATGATAAGAGTCATTATATTGCAGAAGGTTTTGAAATAAAAGATAAATCCAGAACAACGAATGTTTATGAAGAAAAAAAATATTTTCCTGATGAAGCGATGTTAAGTGAGTATTTAAATAGTGCTATTGAAAATAGAGAACATGAAAAATCTTTATTTGTTTTGACATGCAGTGTTGAATATCAAAACTGTTCTACATTAGAAATTAATTTAGAAGATTTCAAGAATACAGATAATGTTGTTAAATCTATTGAATATAAAGAAACAAAAGCAAAGTATATAAGTTATCCAGAAGAACCTTCTTATAAAAAACGTAATTCAAAATATAATATGATTAACTTTTTTTATGAATTTTTTATTTTTGAAGATATGAAAAAAGTAGATTTTGGTGAAAATGGAAATGTTGCATTTCCAAAAGGAATTCATATTCAAACATTTTATGATTTAAACATAAATAAAAATTATATATCAAAATTTGCTGACAAGGGTTATTTTGGTTTAGTTGCTGTTGATAAAGGAAAAAGTAATGAAGAATGATATAAATGAAGGTGATAAAGTTGTCTTTTTATACGATACCTCTATAATGGTAGGAAAATGTATTAAGGTTAACAAAAAAACCTATAAAATAGAAGTTCCTGCTCAACGTTTTTTTACTGGTTTTGTTAAAAATATTGATAAACATAGAGTAGCAAATATTAATGATAAATTTACAGTGGTTTGGGAAGCTGATGTGGGAGTTGAAGGTAGATATAGAATTGATTATGATACTTATCCTTCTCAAAATAAAGATTATACAAACTGGTTACAACCTTATAAATATATAACGGAGAATAAATAATATGAAAAACATTTTACTATGTATGTTGGTAACATTTTTAATGACAGGCTGTGCAATAACGTGCTGTACTCCACCAGATAAAGATCCAGTAGTTGAGCTACATGAAGAAATGCAATCTTATTTGGTTGATAATTTAAAAAGTGATGAATATAATATTCTACAATTTGTAACTTGTGATCTCTATGAAGATACTTGTTCTACTGTATTTAGAGATTTTGTTGTAGAAAATGAAGTTCCTTTTTTAATAGGAAGTGAAGAAAGAATTTATTTCTTGGAAAATGATGAAGATACTAAAAAAATATATTTAGAAAAATTTACTTTACATCCAAATGAAACAGTAACAGAATTAAAAATATTAGCAGATTTAAGTATTAAAAATAAAATTAAAAACTATGAAGAAACAGATCTTGGTACTTATATTATGAAAGTTAAGCGTGGTGAAGAAAGTTTTCAAATGTTCGGTGACAGAGCAATATTGATTAAATGGTTATAATAAATAATAGGAGAAAAAAATGAAAAAAGTAATATTATGTGGTGTATTAACAGCGTTAATATCAGGTTGTTCGATTAACATTCATACAGAAAAAAATCAAAGACAAAAAACAGAAGAAGAAATGTATGAAATTATGCATACTTATGTATCTGATGAAGTACAAGAAGAAGGTGTTGAGCAAGTTCAAATAGTGAGTTGTAGTTATGATATAACAGATTGTAGTTCGACCTATTATAGATTTATTTATCCAGAAAAAGAAATGAATCTTGGTACAATATCAAAATCATTAAATAAAATGAAAGAGTTTAATGAAGAAGATAAATCAGAACCATATTCATTATCAGAAAGAATAACACTTGTTAGTCCTGATGAAAATGATGATGAATTAAACTTTCTTTTTAGAATACATGAAGAACATAAGTTATATGGAACAAATGAAAAAGTAGAAAGAGAGTATAGCATGAAAGTCAGAAAAAATGCTGAAGATGTTAGTTTCTTTAAAGACAGAGCCATATTGGTTAAATGGTTATAAGATTTATTGATTAAAATTAAAAGTTCACAAAATTGTGAACTTTTTTTTTAATTATTAAATTTTATTTTTTTGTTGTGTTATAATGTTATTAAAGAAAAAATAAAGAGATAAAAATATGGATTATGACGATTATGATGATAGAGTAAACCGCGTAGAATCATATGCTGAAGATTATACAAACGATCAAGAAATGATAGATTTTTTTGAGGTATTAGCAGAAGCAGCAACAGACAGCGCAAGAGAAGCTGTTCAATATAGTTTAAGTTCTAGTGATATGGAAGAAGGTCAAGAAGCACTTGATAACATATTATATTTAATGGAACAATATGGTAATGTTATTGATTTCAAAGAATTATTAGATGTTAAAAATAATGACGGTGGTGAAATTTGGGTTGTTGATTTAGAAATGGAAGTTAAAACTAAGGTTGATTTTATTTTAACAAAAATGAAGTTAAAAGAATATTGTCCTAATATTGATAATTTTTTAACTAATCAACATGATTTTTTATTAAGTTCATTATTTAATAAAGATATCGAAAAATACAAAGAAGAACTCTCAAATCTATTAACAACAGAAGAAACTACTGAATTATTATTGAAAATGAAAAAAGAAATAGAAGTAGAGAATTTTCATAATGAATACCAAGAGCAGTATAGGCAATACTCTAATGAAGAAAAGAAATTTAGTGAAAATGAAAATATATATATTCGTGAAATGATAGAAAATAAAATTGATAAAGAATATAATGATAAAGTGAATGATAAAGATTATAAAGCAGGTTCAGAATTTGGTTATGATTACACAAGAGTTTTAAGAGAAAAGTTCTTTGAATATAAAAAAAATCAAAAATTATTAGAACAAAATAAAAATTTTAAATTAGAAAATAATAAAACAGAAGAAGAGTTAATTAAAAATGTTATAATTTGTACATTTAAACAAAAAAATATTAATAATTTAAATGAGCAAATTAATTTTACAAATAAAAAAGTAAATCCTTATTATAAACATTTATTAAAAATAATAGAAAAAGAATCAGACGAATATTTAAAAGATAAATTAGCTTATTCTTTTAATAATCCAAATCATTTACTAAATTCTTATGAATTATTAAATATATCAAATAAAGTTATAGATACATTTAAAACATATAAAAAATATGAAGAACTATTTAAAAACTATAAAAAACTTCCGAAAGATAATGAATTACATTTTGATATTTTAGCACATGATAGAATAGAAGATATCGATGATTTAGCTAACGAAATAATAGAAAAAAATAAAACAAAATTTTATGCAAAGAGATTTTTAGGTTCTTATATGAAATTAATGAATGAGGAATCACATAAATTATTTGAAGTACTAAGAGAAAAAGATATGAGTCCTTCTTTAATTAGAAAAGAATTAAGTAAGATAGCATTATTTGAAACGTCAGAAGATTTAAATGTTGCCTTAAAAAAAACAATAGAATTAGACTCTTTATCAGTTACTAAAATAACCTGTAATATTCTAGATAATAACTTAGATGTTGAATTAATAGAAGAAGATAAAAATTTACTTATGCTGATACCAAATGATATGGAATCTTCAAGAGCATTAGGCTCTAACGCTTGGTGTATTTCAAATAAGGAGTATTACTTTAATAATTATTTGAATAAAGGTGGTAATCAACGTTATCATGTTTTTATTTACGATTTCGAGAAAGAAGAAAGTGATCCATTATCAAAAATTGCTATAACAATTGATGAAAATAAACAAATAACAGATGCATTTAATAATGTAAATACAAATATAAAACATAAAATAAATGAAGTTCTTGGTGAAGATAAACTTGAAAAAATAAAAGAAAAAGTAGATTATTTACTTCAAAATAAGCATAATTATAAAACATTTAGAGAACTAAAAGAAGAAGAAACTATATCTCATGAATTAATTAAAAATAAAACTGATAATATTTTAGATTTTTATACTTATTTAATAGAGAATAGTAAATTAAAAGACTTTACAAATAAATTATTAAGCTCAGAAAAAGAAATATTAAAAGTAATGGAAGATTCAATAAGTTCAAATAATGCAAGCAAAGATGAAATTATTGAATTTAAAAATATTATAGAAAAAGAAAACGAATCAATTTCGATTGATCTATCAAAAATTAATTCATTAAATATTGAAGATAATTCAGTAAAAGATTTTTTATCAGAAAAAATGAATAAAACAAAAACTAAAAAAAGACAATTTAATTAGTTGTCTTAATATTAGCATACTCTACATTATCATCTAATGCCATTAATATTAAAAAATGTAAATTAGGTGATAAATGTTGATTATGAAGATCACTTACATTATGTACTTCAATTTCTTCTGATTCAGGACATTTTAATTGAATTAAGCTTTCATGAAAAGCTCTAAAACATTCAACTTCGCCCCAATCACCTGTAAATTTAGCAAAGTTCTTCCATTCATTAATAGAAACAGTACTTTCTTCTTTACATTCACGAATCATAGCTTCAAAAGGAGTTTCGTCTTTTTCTATTTTGCCACCGATACCATTAAGCATACCTGCTTGCCATTTTGGACGGTTTTTTCTGATTAAAGCAACTTGTGTTCTATCGAAATTAAAAACAAAACCTAATACATATTGTTGAACTGGTAAACCTTCACATACTTTCATAACAAAATCCTTTAAATAATAATAAATGTATCATTGAAAAATAAACTATCAAGTTGATTAAAAAGATTTTTTTAATTTGTTAATAATTTATAAAAATATTGTTTTAAACTCAAAATATGATAATTTAAAAATGTTTACAAATAAAAAGTGAAAATTATGAAAAAATATATATTAATTTTTTTAACTTTATTATTCTTTTTATTCTTATATAATAAATTAGGAATTGAAACTAATAAAGAAATAGCAAGTTTAAGTTTAAAACCAGAGCATGATATAATAGCTATTGCTATTATAAAAAAAACTAAACGTTATCCAATAATAAATTTATCAGGTTGGAGTAGAGGTGTACCTGATACAATTAAAATGGAAGGTGAGATATATTTTTATAATATAAAAGAAAAAGAAATAAAGAAAATATCATCAGTAAAAATTCCTAAAGATTGGAGTAAAGAAGGATATAATTTGTCTTTATATATTTGGGATAAAGATGGAGTTTATTTCTCTTTAGAAAATTGTTTTAACAGAAATTGTAAAGAAAATTATCATTATTTTTTAGAAAAAAATGGAAAAATAAACAATATAAAGTCCTTACCTAAAATATCAAAATCTTATTCAGAAAGTATAAGAGAAAAGACAGCATATAAAACATATCAAAATAATGAATTAAATATTAGTATAGGAAAATCAGGAGATTGGAAACCTGTACTTGTTTTTAGAGATGGCAAGCTCGAACCAATTCATTAGATAATATAGATAAGAGCTTTAAAAAATAAAGGAAAGAAAAAATGATTAAATATATATTATTAATTTTTTTAATATTTTCAAATAATATAAATGCTGAATTATTTGTAAAGAAAAAGATAAGATTTAGTACTTGCGATGAAATCCTTCAAACAGGTAATTATGATGGTCGAAAAAATTATATTTTATATAATGAAAATAATGAACCTTTCGAAAAACATTGTGAATTTAAAACCGCTTATACAGAAAAAGAACTAATTAATATAGATTGGAAGTCAGAAGGAGACGGTAATGCATTACTAGATACTCGAACAGGAAAAGAATGGTTAAAATTAAGCTTAACAGATAGTAAATCAGTAGCCACGGTTCAATCTGAAATAGACAATGGTGAATATGCAGGTTTTAGAATAGCAACATATTCAGAGGCAATTGAATTATATAAAACTGTATATGAACATGTTTATGATTATAAAATTAACTGGACTTATAGTAGTGGTGATAACGTTCTCTATAATACCAATACAGCAGATGCCAATTTATATATAGCAGATTATTTAGGAAGAACACATGGTCTTTATAATGTGTCATATGGTTATATGTATTCGGATAATAAACAAGATTCTAAATTTCTAGGCGTATTTAAAAATGGTGGGGATGAAAGAATATATGTAATGTATCCTAATTTATATCCTTTAAATAGCTCCTATGGACAAGCAGGTGTATTTTTAGTTTCAGATGGAGGTGCAACTTATACTTCAAAATTAAATCCTTCAATAAACACTCCTGTTGGAAATTAAAAATAAATAAACTTAAATTAGGAAAAAGCTCTTTTTCTTTTAGAACCGCGATCCATGACTTTTTTAATTTTATCTTTAAGAAAATCAGTAATTGTTTCTTTAGGGAACTTTTCATTAAATGATTTTTGGCAGTTGAAATTGAAATCATTAATCTCTTTTTTTAATTCAAGCATTTTTATTTCTTCTTTACCTTCACAACCTTTAAATTTAAAATAATAACTTTTTGTCTTAGGTATGTTTTTAGCTATTTCAATTGTTTTTAAGCGATAATTAAGATCTTGCTTTATTTTACTTCTTAATTTTAAATTTTGTAATTGCGTAAAAAGTTCTTGTTTTGTTACTTTATTTTTAAGGTAATTACTTAATAAATCTTGTCTTCTAACTTTTTGACCTCTTAATTGATTTAGTCTTTCATATTCTTCTTTTTCTGTCTCTTTATTACCTAATAGAAAGGATTTTTCTTGTTCTTTTTTATTATATTCTTTTTTTATTTCTTGGTAATGTTTTTTAACTTCAGGATTTTCATCTTTAAATTTATCAAAAAGAGATTTATGTCCAATGGCAGGAACGATAGAGCTAAATAAACCTAAATAAGTATCATTAGCCCCTTCAATATCAATACTTAAATTATCTTTATTTTCAGAAGGTTTATTTACAATAGGATACCACCTTCCTTTATCAAGAATATTTTCATATTTTTTATCATGATCTAAAAAAGGTTCAAATTTTGCAAATCCAATAATATCAGGTTTTTCTATATCGTTATTTTTTAATATTATTTCATAAAGCTCATTAATGTTTTTGACATTTCCTTTTGCTGTTGATATAATATTTTGATTAATGTCAGTAATCATAAAAATCCTTTTTTTTTATCTTACTGTTATTTTATCATAAATTTAATAAGGATCAATAATATGAATATTGGTGACATAGTTAACTATCAAGCAACTAAACAAAAAAAGTATAAAGCGATTATAACTCAAATAATAGAACCTTCCACCACTTCTAATGAAGAACATGGTATGGTTGAAGTATGGTTGTATTCAACAGAAGGCTATGGTGATAACAATTGTGAACATTTTTCATATGACTACTTTCAAGAGAAAGTTAACATTATTAAATCAAAACAAGAAGATTGTTTAATCGGTTATCTTGTTGAAACAGAATATGGTTTAGGTTTGGTTGTTAAAGAATTAGAAGAAGATTATTATCAAATATTTTTGTATAATGAAGATAACAACTACGATCCAGAATTTAATAATAATGAAGAAGATGTTGATTTTGATATTAAAGATCTTGTTTATATAGAGCCTAAATTTATTAAAGATTTAAGATTTGATAAACTTACTCATTGTATAAAAATGAACAAGTCAGATTTTAAAGTAAAAAAATGATAAATATAAAAGAAATAAATAAAGAATATAACAAATTAGAAAAAGTAATAAAAAGCTATAATGAAATAGATAGTGATTATAATATTTATTTATTATTAAGTGCTTTAATTCTTCCTCTTATTTGTATTTTTTGTATGTTAATTTTTAATTTGACAATTGATTATATATTGTTTGCAGTTTGTTTAATTTTTCCTTCAATGTTTATATTGCCAATAATTAAAGGTATTGGATTAATTGACAAATATAACAAAAAAATAAAAACAAAAATAAAGCAAAAAGGATTTGATTTGAAATATATTGATTCAAAATATTTAATTAGAAATAAACATTTAGAAAATTTCTATAAAGAATTAGAAAATATTTCAGAAGAAAATATTAATTATATAAATAATAGACAAAAAATGATAATAAATTTTAATATTAAAAACGAATATCAAAGTTTCATGGAATACAAAATAGAAAAAAATAAAATTACTTTTGAGAATATAAAATTCATTTTAAATTTAATAAAAAAAGAAAAATTTATTCACAGCGTAAACAAAGAAGATCTTTGTTTTTCAGTAATTAAAAGTTATATAAACCAAGAAGAAGAAATTAAAATAAAAGAAAACATGAATGAACTTGTTGATATTATTGAAGAAGAAATAAAAGAATATAAAAATAAAGAAAAGATTTTAGAATTTATAAAGAATAAAATAATACATAAGAAAAAAAATGGAAAAGAAATTTTATTAAAAAATGAATTTAAAAATTTAAAAAATATGAGCAATAAAAATGTTAATAAAGTTATAAAATCAATATAATAATATATAAAAGGCTTTTATTTTTTATATTATAATATATATTATCCATATAAAAAGGAATTTTATATGGACATACACATGGATAGGGATAGTAATAATTCATATATTTACGATCCTAAAAACAGAACTACAGAAAACTATGATGGCAGATATAACAACGCTGTTAATAAGAATATTAATGCTGAAAAATACAATCAAATTGAAAATATTAATAAAGAAAGAAAAGTAGAGCCTATCTACAAAAAAACAAAAATACAAAATTTAGAACAAGAAATACAATATAAAAAGATTGATATTTGGGTTTAATATTAGTATAATATAGATATCTAATTTATAAGGATTACTTATTATATGACTATTAAAAATAAAGATTTTGTGGAACTATTTAAAATCTTAAATAAATACTTCAATGCTTATATTAATCAAGCAGACCAAAAGAAAACAGTATTTATAGAAAACATAAAATTATATCAAGAACATTCAAAATCTTTAAAAAAAATTTGTATACCATATAATGATCAAGGTCGTTTTTATGAGTTATGGATAAATGAAAGTCCACATTATAATACAGAATATGTCTTTTTTTATAATGATGAAAAAAATAGTCATTGCCATTATTTTTTTAAAGATTTAGAAAAAGAAATTCAAAATAGTTTTGTATTAGATTGTTATAATATTTTATTGGAATTAAAAGCAATAAAATTTGAAAAGTTTTAGGTATAGTTATGACACTTAAAAATAAAGATTTTATAAAATTATTTCAAAGGTTAGATAAATACTTTAAAATAAATGAATCTGTATTTATAGAGGGAATTGAGTTAACTCAAAGAACACCAACTTATGTAAAGCATATTAATATTTATAATAGTGATCATATTAAAAATTCAAATACTTGTGATTTTTGTTTGAGTTATCGAGAAGGTGAAAAACCAAAATGTGTTTGTTTTTATATAAATAAAGAAAATGATTTTGTTTGTTATTATTTAAATAATTTAGAAGAAGAAATAACAAATTTTCATATTTTAAAAGCATTTAATATTTTATCAAACCTAAAAATATTAAAACTGATAGATTTTTAGAAGATATTGTTATGAAAGTTAAAAATAAAGATGTTTTAATATTAATAAAAAAAATTGAAAAATACTTCAAAGTGAATAGCTATATTGATTTTGAATGGATAGAATTAAATCATTATACATTAATTAATTATAAAAAAACACCACCAGAAAGAACAATAAATAAAAAAATAATTATACCTGTTGATAATGATAGGGCATATTGTTTTAGTATTGAAGAAAATTCAAAAAAAATAAAAATATACGAGTTTTTGTATAATGAGAATGGTGAAGGAATAAAATATGATTTTGAGGATTTAGAAAAAGAAGTAACAATTCCAGAAATTTTAAATGCTTATCAATCTTTGCTAAATTTAAAAGCATTAAAAATAGAACACTTTTAAGGATATTATATGACAATTACAAAACAAAATTTTGTAGATATATTAGACGTTTTAAATACCATGTTTGATAAAATTATAAAAGATAAAGTTAATAAAGAAGATATCATTATTGAGAATGTTATGTTGTCAAAAATGAGTAGTCCTTTATATAAAGATATTTATATTAAAAATGGAACAAAAAAAGATTATCAAATAAAAGTATTTGTTAATGATGAAGAAAAATACACACTGTATTTCTATAGAGGAAGATATAGGCAAAAATATTGTTTTAAGAAAATGGATAAAGAGGTTGTAACAAAAGAAGTATTAGATTGTTATAGATTGTTATCTAACTTTAAGTTTATTAAATTGCATAATTTTTAAAATTTATTCAATTTTCTTAATAATTTAATTCGTTCTATTTCTTTAATATCAATATTCTGAACACCTTCACAAAAATCAAAAATTTTTATATTATTTATGTAGTATAGAGAATTTTTTGTATAACTATACAAAACTGTTTTTATTCCATTTAAAGAATATTCCATTTTTATTATATCGCTGCTAAATATACTAATGAACTACCAACACCAAATGCTTCGCTACGCTACACACTTGGAATTGGTTTCTCCTTTGCAATCTGCAAAGGGATCACCGTTCAATGGTGATTGCTGTTTATAACAGCTTTTTATTGTACGCTTAATCGTATCTCTACTCATTATTTTAGGCGTACATTGTCCATACTTATCATAGTTATGTAATCTTTCTCTTAGAACATCTAATTTGATTCGATTACCTATGTTAAATGAGGCTTGATTATCCGCATTGATTGTGTGTCCACATTCAATACA
>CEUY01034437.1_pt1 | contig 21681 bp, 19 predicted proteins | sample 361481 | NCBI WGS metagenome assembly CEUY01 (sample SAMEA2622737, study PRJEB7988) | marine metagenome | isolation source: saline water (ENVO:00002010), including | reverse complement strand
CCTCTCAAGGCGGAGATCACGGGTTCGAATCCCGTATGCGCTACCAATTTGCTTGTGGAAAGAGGTTGATCTCTCAAGGTTTTGAAAAGAAATGTATTCTATGCTTGTCAGATCAGGTAAAACTTCTGTTCATTAGCACAAGGAAAAATTTAAATCGCAGATATTTGACGTGTGATTTCTGCGGATTGGTTTTTGTTCCAAGTTGTTACCATTTGACGCTGGACGAGCAACGGGAAAGATACCTAGAACACAACAATTCACCCTCGGATATCGGCTATAGGGAATTTCTAAGTAAACTGAAAGATCAAATAACTCCCCATTTGAATCGTGGAGCAAGTGGTCTGGATTATGGTTCTGGTCCTGGCCCTACCTTATCTAAATTATTAGAATCTGAAGGATTCGCAATGGAGGTGTTCGACCCCATTTTCGATAACCATACTGAAGCACTGCAAAGGTCATATGATTTCATCGTGACTACTGAAACAGTGGAACATTTTGTTACTCCAAACCATGATTTCCAAGTCCTAAATGATCTCGTACGACCTGGTGGTTGGATTGGAGTTATGACATCTATTCTTTATACAGACATTGAATTTAGCGACTGGTACTATAGGCTGGATCCAACCCATGTGAGTTTTTATCGACCAGAGACGATGGAATTTATAGGCGAAAAATGGGACTTAGAAACTTCATCTCCCTCCCACAATATATATTTATTTCAAAAAAAACAGGATACTTGTTGACCTTATGCCGACGGACCTTCCTTCACTATTAGTTGATATCAAACCGGGCATTATTGACCTTGGGTGGGGCCATCCTTCGCCTAGGCTACATCCTTTTGAACATGTCAAGGAAGCTTCCTCCACCATGTTCTCTAAAGGTGACAATTCCCCGTTGCAGTATGGTGCGACACGAGGGTACGGTCCTTTCTTGGAAAGCCTTGCAGTATTTTTATCTGGCCAACCGGCCTATCTTCCATCAGTAGATCCTTACAACTTATTTCTTACCGCAGGGGCTTCACAGGGATTAGATCTTGCCGCAACAATGTATGCCGACTCGGGGGATACGGTCGTAGTTGAAGAACCAACGTATTTTGTTATAGAAAAAATTTTCAGAGAGCATTCTCTTAATGTTATTGGGATTCCGACTGATGAAGAGGGACTAGATACAGATGCCTTGGAGGGGTATTTACAAAATGGTCTCCGGCCGAAATTTTTGTACACGATTCCAACTTTCCAGAATCCCACAGGCTTTTCTTTAACAGAAGAAAGAAGACTGCACCTAGTGGAACTTGCCAATAAATATGATTTTCAAATATTCGCTGATGAGGTCTATCAACTTATATATTTTGATCAAAAACCACCAAGGCCAATGATGGACTATGACAGAGGGAATAAAGTTATCTCATTTGGATCATTTTCAAAAATTTTGGCACCTGGATTAAGAACTGGCTGGATACATTCTTCCAGGGAGGTAGTAGAAAAACTTTCCGATGCTGCATTGACCTTCAGCGGCGGTGGGTTTAATCATTACACCTCTGCTTTGATCAGAGAAGTGATCGATTTAGGTTTCTTGAAATCAAATGTAAGAACTTTGAGGGAAGAGTACTTCTCTAGAGCCATAGAAATGGATAAAAGTTTAAAGAAACATCTTGGTGGGCTTGTATCCTATTCTTTTCCAAAAGGCGGGTACTATTTTTGGCTAAAATTTCCGAAAGGATTTGATTCGGATATATTTCTAGAACTAGCAGAGAGTTGCGGGGTTTCATATAGACCTGGTAATGCTTTTTCTGAGTCTGGTAAATTTAGCAGATACCTACGGCTAACTTACACTCTCTTTGAATCAGATGAAATTTTTGAAGGGGTGAGACGCCTAGGAGAGGCATACGAAAAGAGTTAATTTATTCTTTGCCATGCCCCTTCAGCCGTTTTCTTATCAAAAATTTCAGGATGTATGATCTCACCAAGGATTTCAACTCCGTCTACTATTCTCGGACCTGGTCTACTAAAGTATGCCGAGCCATCTACCGCGAACAATTTACCCGAGTATTTCTTCCAGAATTCCGAATTTTTAAGTAGATTAAACTCACTAACCGTTTTGTGTAAATCAAAGCCACAAACCATCATAACTATTACATCAGGGTCAGATTCTATTATTTCGTTCCATGTGACCTGCCTAGATGGCTCTTTTGGTAGGCCAAGGGCGGGTTTGCCGCCGGCAATTTCTATCATCTCTGGTACCCAGTGCCCCCCGATAAATGGGGGATCTAGCCATTCCAATCCCAATACTTTGGGTTGGGATGAAGAATTCGAAGATTGAGACTTAACTTTATCAATCCTTGTGCGGGCTTGATCTACCAAGGCTTTAGCCTTTGATTCTGTCTCAGTTTGTTTACCTACCTCAATAATAGAACTCAAAATTTCTTCAATATTGGACGGTTCAAATGAAAGCACAGTTTGGTGGCCTGTGAGGGTGCTGACACTTTTCTGAACCGTACTATATGAAACCGCGCAGACTTCACAAAGCTCTTGGGTCAGTATTAGGTCCGGACCGGCTGTTTCTAGAGCATCATTGTCTATGGCATAAATACCGGAACCATAATGCATAGCCTCGGATATGTGCCTATTTATCTGTTCTGAAGTGCTTTCACTATGGTCTAAAAGACTTTTGGTGACGGTTGGGATTCCGTCCATTCCAGGAGGATAATCACATTCGTGAGTTATACCTACCAAATTATTCTTTAACCCAAGTGCACAAACAATTTCTGTCGTACTTGGAAGGAGCGAACAAATTCTGATGTCGTTCAACACTTGAACCTCACTTTTAAGGTAAGGCAGCAACAGGGCTTACCTTTTTCTCCAGCTTGGATATACTAACACTACTATTAATACATGTTTTCACATTACTCGAAAGAGTTAAATTGGTGGAGGTATTCCTTGTCTGAAGATTTTTCTAAATACGTGACTGCTGAACAAATTATCCAGAGAGCCAGACAGAACTTGTCTCAAGGGCCATGGGATTATCTTGCCGGTGCTTCCGAATCTGAAACTACTATGAGAAGGAACAGACTTGCCTTTGACAAAGTTGCCTTTAGGCCAAGGGTCTTGATGGATGTTTCCAATGTCAGTGCCTCTACTACTTTTATTGGGCATGAAATACGTATTCCAGTCCTTTTGGCCCCGATAGGGTCTCTTCAAGTATTCATCCCAGAAGGTGGGGCAGCTGCTACAGCAGCTGCGGGAGAATTTGGAACTATGCATGTCGTCAGTTCTGTCACCCAGCCTTCACTTGAAGAAATCAGTGCGACAACGGACTTTGGAAAGTCATATCAGCTTTATATTCATGGTGATTGGGAATGGACAAAGGAGATGATCTCTAGGGCAAAAGCAGCTAATTACAAAGGGTTTTGTATAACCGTGGATACAGCTAGTTATAGTCGGCGAGAAAGGCCCATGCTAAGCAGATGGACTCCTGTTTCTAGAAGAAACCCAGTAGATCCTAAATGGCAGGCTTCGGTAACTTGGGGAAGTATCGATAAAATTAAATCAGAGGCGGATCTACCATTCATGTTGAAAGGTATTGCTACTGCAGAGGATGCCAAAATAGCTATTGAACATGGGGTGGATGTGATTTGGATTTCTAATCACGGAGGAAGACAACTTGATCATGGCCAGGGGACTATGGAAATGCTCCCCGAGATAGTTGAGGCTGTGGATGGAAAAGCAGAGATTGTTTTGGATGGTGGGGTTCAAAGAGGTTCTGATGTTGTGAAAGCAGTAGCCATGGGCGCTTCCGCTGTAGGGATAGGCAAAATGCAAGGATGGGGTTTGGCCGCCGGCGGTGTGCCAGGCTTGGTAAGAGTACTTGAAATACTTGAAGAAGAAATTAAAATTGCTATGGGTCTGATGGGGGTTACGACAATGGATCAGCTTAATCCCAACTATGTTTGTCCTGCAGATTTAGTGACTATGCCTCATGAAATGAGTTCTTGGGTGAATAAGTCTATCGATAGACTTACTTAGAGTACTTAGGATTCTATGGTTTGATTGGTAAGAATTGATTTTAAATTGTTTACAAACGCTCCCTTTGCCAGAACGGGATCGCAACCTAGAGAACGGGCATTCTCCATAGCCTCTGTGTTTTCATGTGGGCCGTATGCCATTACCTTTGGGTTTAGATGTTCTGATTCATGAAAAATTTTTAAAGCTTCGGACCAAAAATCTTGATCATATTCCAAATCTGCCACCACGATATCAATTCCACCTTCTTCTATTAATTGATGCAATCTATCCAAATCAGAAACCCTAATCACGGTAACTTTTGAACCGGCAGCTTGTTGGATTCTAGGAAGAAACATTAAATTGTTTGATAACAGTAGTAATGTTGTCATTTTTTACCTTTAGTATTGATCGAATTAAGCGTATTTTAATACGAGTTAAGTGATTTTATGTAAGCAGCCTTTTAATTGGGGTGATTGGATATGTTATTGAAAATACAGGCTTCGGACGAGCCAGGATCTATTTTAGGGGCAATTTTTAACCATTTCCCTGCCGCTTCTGATGGTAGGTGGAATATATTAATCGGGTTTGAGGCTTTTTTAGCAGTTTTGATTAGCTCTATCATAGCTATGTCTTTTGCTATTCCTCAGGCTGGTTTGGCTTCGATCGCCCTGGCATGTGCGGCTATCGTTCCACGTGTTAATCAGATACAGAGGATAAATCGAGACCGTATTTGGGACTTGGGGATGAGTGGATGGGAGGCCAACCGCAAGAGCATAATTTCTGTAACAATATTATTTGTCGGGATGGTTTCTGCCTATGCTGTTGTGGGACTTGTTCTGCCGCAGGCGACTTTGCAGGAACAGTACACTTTTATAATGGATAGAGGTACGGCCTACACCAGCACCGATCTTTCCCCCGAAAGGTTTGCACATGGAATGACTTTCTTGAAGATAAATTCCTATGTACTGATTGTCTTTTTTATTTTTGCTTTTATTTATAGAGGCCTAGGAACTAGCATGGCCCTTGGTTGGAACGCAGGCGTTTGGGCTATAACCCTAGTAACCGCTGTGAAAGTGAATATGGCAGCTGCCGCCAGTCCGGTAATGTTGGCAATTATCGCAACCGTCGCGTTGAGTCCTCATGTCCTTCTGGAAGGTCTTGCTTACCTAAGTGGCTCTCTCGCAGCTATCTTCTTCTCCCGAGGAGTTACTTTATATAAGCCGACTGATTCGAGATTTTTTAAGGTTTTAAATGCCGTAGTTGTACTCGCAGTAGTGTCTTTTGGAATGGTTGTGGTAGCTGCAGTAGTTGAACATTTCTGGGCCCCATTCATGTTAGGGTTTCTATAAACATAAGTAATATTTATTAACCTATTCATAAATTGGTGTTGGTGCTGTTAGAATAGGCCGTAATGCCTCTGCAAAGGTAGTGGCCTTACATATAAGTTAGTCTCGGAGATATTCTTATGAAGAGTTTGTTTGTTCAGATGCAGAATCTCTATTCCGATAGGAAGGGAATCACAGGTCTTGAGACAGCAATCATACTGATTGCCTTCATTGTTGTTGCCGCGGTTTTTGCTTTCACCGTTATGACAACTGGATTGTTTAGCACTGAGAAAGCCAAAACTACAGCTCAGGCCGGTATCGCAGAAGCCAGTTCAACCTTTGCACCTAAAGGAGCGATAGTCGCTACGAGAGACCCTGCTGCCCCTGCTAGAGTTCAAAATATTTTTGTTCAGTTACAACCAGCGACCGGAGCCACAGGTTCCTCGATAAATGCAGCGGATTTAGCCTTTATTTATGTTGATCAAAATCAAAGGTATGCCACTGATGGGGGAATGACGACAGGAACAGAGGGCATAATCGAAGATATAAACATAACTAAAATAGTCGGTGATCGCGCCCTGCCGAATCTCCTTCAGGAAGGGGAAGTAGCTGAGATACAGTTCACATTGCGCCCTGAACCAAATCCACAAGCAAATCCCGTGGTAATAACTAACCTCGGGTCTAACACGACTTTTACTATTGAGATCATTCCATCCACCGGTGGTTCTCTTATTATAAACAGGAAGACACCCCCGGAATTAGTTGACGTTATGAATCTACAGTAGTCGCTTTCATAAAGATGGTGATATATGACAACTTCTAATTCGCAATTAGAACAGAGAATCCAAGTCCTTGAGGATGAGGTAAATATCCTTAAGACTGAGATTAGGCAGATTCTGATAGATATGCGGGACACCTGGCTGCGAAAGTCTGATGTTCTAGCTACGTCTCAGCAGCTGGTTCAGCCAGCAGCATCACCGGTCGCAGCTTCACCAGCCGCGTCTCCTTCAGTAGCTAACGGAGTTCCTAGGACTTATTTTGGTTCTGAAGCAGGTTTAGACCTGTCAACAGAACAAAATAACAAAGGTACTCTTAATGATCTTCTTGCCTGGATGGGGGGAGCCAAAGAAAAAGGTCTAACTGCAGCGAGACTGTTTCCTATTTTGGAGGCATACGAAAATTCAGCGATGATTAGCCCATTGATGTCGAAATTTATATTAAAGAATATGTCAATGTTGGATGAAATGTATTCTGGTGACGATCCTATGTCACCATCAGTTTATTCACAAGTGATTTCCGATTTACACAAATTAGTTTGTATCTCTATAGAGGCTTCCTGAACTTCTATAGTTCCTGATCGGTTGAGGTAAATAAGTTGGATAAGGTTATTGTCACTGCTCTACTGGTTATAGCAGGAGTTACCGCGGCTGGGTTGGTAATGACAACCCTAACTCCGATAGTTGGTAGTAGTAGCCAGTCTGTTGTTGAATCACAGAGAGACTTAGCTCAACAAATAGAGACCGACGTAGAAATAACCGCGGTTCACGCTCCACCCAATACCCCTACTTTGGTTCGAGCATGGATAAAAAATGTTGGCAGCACAGAGGTCAGTTTTTTGGACCAAGCTGATATTTATATCTCCTCAATCGATAAATCTAAATTTGTGGTTCTGTGTCACAACAATGCAACCTGTCCTGGCAGCTGGGTTGCTAAGAAAAAAGATGGGACAGATAAAACTGGGTACTGGATCGAAGGTGAAACCATCGAGATTGCTGTGACTCTTAGTGATGCAAATCAACTGGAATCGGCTGTAAAAACTTATAATTTTGAATTCAACACTGCTAACGGAATTAAATCTGTATATCAGTTCCAGTACGGCCAATAGAGATTTACCAACACGGGCTGCTAATTTGATATGGGAACAAGTATCTCTGCACTACTCATAATTTCGGTACTTCTAACAGCAGTTGTGGTTATGTTCAAAGCCAACCAAATAGGAGCGGAACTCCTGGCGGTCGCTAACAAAAATGCTGCAGAGACAATCGCAGATAAAGTGAGTACAAAGATTGAGATTTCTAGCTCCCAGGATTTCAAGGCTAGTTACGAAGAAGTGACGGAGCATAACCCAAATGATGTAGAGGGATGTAAACGTATATATCCTGGGCTAGCAAGGACTGGGGATTTAACTGTTACCAATGAAATCGACTGTTATTGGTTTCTAGGACCGGCTGATGCTACAGCCAGGTTGAAGTTGAACAAGATTATGACTTCGCCTTTGGAACCTGGTAATAGGGATAATGGAGGTAGCACCCAAGTATCGGTCGATTACTATGGAATGGGAGATGTCATAAGTAATGAAACAGACTCCTGGGGGGATCCATGGCATGATTTGACAGGAGATGTATATTCTTGGGTGTCGCCAGATTTTATTTTGACCGGAACTGCCACAGAAATAGATCCGTATAGGTTAAAAATATGGTCAGCTACCCAGACCACTCCTCGTAATGAAGGAGGATATAAAGTTCTGTTAACTATCGATGGGGTTGAAACACAAGATTTGTCCGAGGTGGCGTGTGTCACTGACTTCAAAATAAAAAACACGGGTGGCACCGCATTTGATACTGCTGAAATTGAGGAACAGTTGGATATTTTTGTGATTCTCAATACAGATGCTAATAATACGGCCATGAAAATCCCGGTCAAAGGGACTCCGCCACTACAACCTAATCAATGGACATATTCAATTGCAGATGATAATTATCAGACTGGTACATTCAATCCAGGAGAAACCATGACATTAATTGCCAACCTTAATGGAGAACCTCAGGTTTCTGGAACACTTATAATAGGTTTACCTAATGGCGTAGACAATTCATATTCCTTTCCTTCGATATGTCCGATGCAATAGTGATGTTAAACCCTGTAGTATTGTGAGAAGATTAAAAAGATTGTATACGGCAAGCATAAGTATTCGAGGACAGTCAAATGACTACTGAAGAAGTATCAGTGATAACAACTGGCAGTACGGAAATTGACAGAAGACTTGGTGGAGGAATTCCATATAACACGGTCATGCTCATTGAAGGTCAAGACGCTTCGGGTAAGAGTACCTTTGCCCAACAACTGCTATGGGGAACTCTAAATGCGGGTCATAGAGCGAGCATTTACACCACAGAACAAAATGTACATGCATTGCTTAGACAGATGGAAAGTTTAGGGCAGGATGCTACGGATTATTTCCTGCTCAACGACTTGCAAATTTTTCCTTTAAGCTCATCGGCTGAAAATGAAGATCCCGATTTGTTTTTTAAATTACTATCAGAACACATATGGAAACAAGATTCGTCACAAATGATAGTTATTGACTCTCTTACTACATTTGTTTCAAGAGCTGGAGGAGAACAAATACAAGATTTTTTCAATGAAATGAAAAATGTTTGCGAAAGGGGTCAAGTTATTGCGTGTACTGTTCATGAAAATGCTTTCGATGAAGATTTCCTTCTTAGAGTCAGGTCTATATGTGACGCCTATTTGAGATTACAGGTGACGGCATCAGGAACCAACCTGGTTAAAACTATGGAAGTCGCGAAAATACGTGGAGCTGACATGCGGACAGGTAACATTTTAGGTTTTGAAGTGGAACCAGGAATGGGGATTCGTATAGTTCCGGTTTCTCGGGCTAAGGCCTAAACAGAGGGGTTAAATGGCTTTCAATCTCAAAAACTTTAAAGTTATAGTCCAAATGGGTAAATCTCGTGGTGACCAGAGTGCGAATGGCTCCACAAACGGCCATGCAGTCTCATTAAAAGAGGGGATTCAAGGGTTTTTACAAAATGCCGGGGTTGGTAATTCAAGTAAATTCGTTTTGGACGAGAAAGTGATGGCCAAATTGCCATCCGATTTTAGAGAACAGGCCGAACAATTTAGACATTTAGGAGCTTATGTTTCCAAACTGCCTGTTGAGGAGATTGGCATACCAGAATATCTTGGGTTTGTGAGTAGGGGTTCTGACACTCAGCAGAAACGTAATTTGGTATATCCGGTCGGTGGAGGGGTATTCATACATGTGGTTCACGATCCCGAAGATACAAGAGATTATTATCTGGCCGTTGAGCCATCACTGGCCCCGGGGGTTGAGGAAATAGTTAATGACATTGATGTTCAGTTGATGGACTACATTGATGAGCTTCGTGCGGCTGATGGATCTGAAGAGCGACTTGAAGTAATTTTGAATGCTGTGGATGAAATTTGCGGCCGTGCAGATTCTTCTTCTAAGAAAGTGTCTAAGTCGGTCGATTTAACAGACGATCAGTTTCAAGCAATTAAATATTTGATGCGGAGAGAAAAGGCTGGCATGGGAGTTATGGATCCACTTGTAGAGGATCCTTACATAGAGGATATAAGCTGCAGTGGAGTAGGCCCACTGTATATTGAGCATAAAATATTTGGAGGGCTGAAGGCCAGCATCGAATTTTCTGACTCGGAAGAATTGGATCAATATGTAATACAGTTGTCAGAAAAGATAGGAAGACCTGTGACCATTCGTGAGCCCATTGTGGATTCTACCTTGCCGGACGGCTCTAGGATTAACATTGTTTATGGCGGAGATGTTTCGCGACGGGGAAGCAATTTCACCATAAGAAAATTTAGTGCAACTCCCCTTAGCATTTTAGATTTGATTAAGTTTGGAACCTTGACGTATGAAATGGCTGCCTATATTTCTTTGATGTTAAGTGAAGGGATGAATACCTTTGTGTCTGGGGAGACGGCTTCAGGAAAAACAACGATTTTGAACGCCATAAGTACGTTCATACCTCCTAATGCGAAGATAGTAAGTATTGAAGATACCCCAGAGTTACAGGTACCTCATCAAAATTGGATCAGAGAAGTTGTGAGAGGAGGGGGAGAGAATAGTGCTTCTGTGACTATGTTTGATCTATTGGTCGCTGCTTTGCGACAAAGGCCCGAAGAAATAGTAATAGGAGAAATAAGAGGTGCGGAAGGAGCTATAGCATTTCAAGCTATGCAAACTGGTCATGCTTGTATGGCAACGTTCCATGCTGCCTCAGTGGAGAAATTGATTCAACGTTTAACTGGAAACCCAATCAATGTTCCCAAAACCTACGTGGATAATTTAAATATGGTGGTGATTATGAGCGCTGTCAGGCTTCCCGACGGTAGCCCTGGTAGAAGATGTCTTAGCATTAGCGAGATTATTGAATATGACCCTGAGAGTAATTCCTTTGGATTTATAGAAGTTTTCAAATGGAATCCGGCTACAGATGAATTTGAATTTCCAGGCTATATGAATACGTATCTATTGGAACAGGTGGTAGCCTCCAAACGAGGACTCCCTCCGGACGAATATAGAAATATATATGGTGAGCTAGAAAGAAGGGCCGAAGTTTTAAAACGTTTATCGGATCGGGACACTACGAATTTTTATGAACTCCACAACGTCCTCGCGCAAGCAAATAGAGAAGGTCTCTTCTGATAACCAAGTAATTGGATTTGACCTATTTTCTCAATTAACCTACATGGCGATACTATCTCGAGGTGGTGTCACTAGAGATCGATTGCTCGAATATTGTGGACGGCAAAGGTATCTCACTTCAGTATTTTTTGAATATATAAACCTAATGGCGCGGTCCATGGGTGTTGAGTATACAAGAGCTTTTCAGGCAGTTGCTCAAAGGGCCAAAGCGCCTCGGATAAAAAGTCTTTTACTCAGGTTTTCAGCATCTATATCATCCGGTAGTTCAGAATCAGATTTCGTTCTTCAAGAGGCCCGGGCTGAGGCTGAACATTACGGGAATGATTACGAACGAAACGTTGAAAATTTACGGAAATGGACTGACGCGTATGCAGCCGTTTTAGTTGCAGTTACACTCATTATGGTCGTATCACAAGTTTCAAGTCTATTGGGATCTACAAGTGCATCCTTTATATATTTAATGCTTTTTACCTTGGCCGGGGTTACATCTGTCGGAGTTTTTTTAATTTACAAGGTAGCTCCGTTTGAAACGATTACCTATGACCCGGTTTCTGGAACAACACCGGACCGGAAGCTGGCAAAGTTTCTATTCATATCATGTGGCCCAGCAGGTCTGGCATTGGGTATCTTGGGATTTTTAATGTTATTGGAGAGAGGTGTTAGCCCTGTTACAGCATCTGGTTCAGTGTTTGCTTTCACCGGTATAAGCCTAATACCTTCCGCTTTTCTAGCAATGCGAGATGCTTCTCGTGTCGCTAATATTGACCAAGAATTGCCGGTTTTCCTAAGGGCTATTGGAAGTATCGCTGGCTCAGGCGGAGTGACTTTGACTGAAGCTCTCAAGCGAATAGACACTAATTCTTATCAATATTTAAAAGATCCTTTGGAACGCCTGAGAACTAGATTAGAATCTGGCCTGCCTTCTGCGGAATGTTGGGAGACTTTTAGCAGAGAAACTGGTAGTGAGTTGGTTTCTCGGACTTCAAGTATGTTTGTCGATGGAGTAGAAGTGGGATGTAACCCAGGTCAGATTGGGGAAATTTGTTCAGATTACGCCCAAAACATTTCTGAACTTAGGGCTAAACGCAAATTGACTTCCTCTACTTTCACTTTTTTGACAATAACGATGCATTCGGTAATGGCACTGATACTGGTTTTTGTTTTAGAGATAATTATTAGCTTTAACAGTAAATTAGGATCCATAGTAGGTGTCTCTGATAGAGAAAACTGTATGAACCAAGTTGTTGTGCCACCGGGGGTAGATACTGCCGGAATCAAATTGCCGAGTCCTGAGGAGTTGTGTGCATCTGTTGATGTTTTCCAGATGGGGAACGTCTCGACACTTCAAACAACCATAATATTGGCGGTTGCGATACTGACCATTGCCAACGCCTTAGCCCCAAAGTTTTCAGAAGGTGGTAATAATCTCAAAATCATCAGCTTTTTTGCTGTAACATGTTTGACATCAGCCGTTGTTATGTTTGTGGTGCCTAAAGTCACGGCGGCTTTACTGTCGACTCCAGAAAATGGTTCGTCTGGATTAGTAATGGGAATGTACAAGGTAATATCTGCAGGAGTTATATGATGATGGATGGCATGGATTCGATTCGTAGAACAATTTATGACAAATTTGGGAATGTCATGAAATCGTTCAAACTCGACCTTGATAGTAGAGGTAGGAGTGAGACAATTGACCAGAGTCCCATTGATATAGGGTCAGAACCAATTGAAACAACCAACGAAAGTGCTGATCCAGTCCCTGATGCTTTATGGGATCTAAGCGAATTGGACCCGGAAATCTATGAAGATGTATTTGAGCCTACCCTCGAAGCGGGTACACCTCCACTACTGCAAAATACTGTCGTTGCTTCAGATGCGCTAAACGATGATATAGAGGATATTCAGGATGTCGTCATAGAATCTAAGCCACTTGAAAAACCAGTTAATTTCCAGACCGTCTCCTTGGATGACCTAGATGATAGCGAAGATCAGAACATGGAGGATATACCAGATAATGTGGAAGAGGATCCTGCAGAAGAAGAATCTTTAGTGACTGCAAAAAGTGTTGAGAGTGTAATTCCCGAGGAATCTGACATGGGAGACTTGTTTGCAGAGAAGATAGAGGTGCGGCCTCAAGTTCGCCAGTTGCTTGATAAATATGGGACAGTTTCTATAGAGCAACTGCGAAATGAAATAAAAGAAGTTTCTGGCTTATTAACAAGGAATTAACGATTAAATAAAATGGCAAATATTCTCATAGCAGATGATTCTCCTTTCATCCGTACGGCTTATAAGCGTGTACTTGAAACCCAAGCTGATTTTGCAGTTGCAGCCGTCTGTGAAGATGGCCTAGAAGCTGTAAATAAATGCGCTGAACTAGATGTGGATGTCGCTGTACTAGATATACGTATGCCGAGACTTGATGGCATTTCTGCTAGTAAAACTATTAGAGAGAATAATCCGGACACTTCGATTGTAGTTGTGTCAGCCTACGATGATTGGTCCTACGTAAAGGACTTGATCGAAACGGACTCGAAATCAAAAGCATATGTTTTAAAGAATTCTCTGGATGACATAGGAGAATTAATTAGAGTCGTGAGAAAAGTCATGCAAGGACATCTGATACTTGATAATGTCCTGATAGAAAAATTAATCGGATATTACGAGCGGCATGCTTCCGATTCAGGACATTTGTCTTCTAGAGAATTGGAGGTGATTTACAGGGGATGCAAAGGTATGACTGTTCAAGAGATTGCGACTGACTTGCAATCTTCACCGGAGGACGTGGAAGTTATCCAAAGATTGCTCGAGGAAAAATTAAATGTTTCAGGGGATGATTATTTGATTACTCAGGCCAATTCTACGATAGCATTTCTGAACTTATGCGTTTCCCTATCAACAGACTAAAATCAGTTCGAAGGTACTCGCATGTCTGATAATTATTTCGATAGTTCAGGTTCTCTGGATGAACCTATATTGACTGATGCAGAAATAGAAAAATATAAAAAATATTTTTCGGAGTACGGAGAGGAAATACTTTTTTCACAAGGAACAGTCATTGTTGGCTACGGTGATGTGTCCACAAGTATTGATTTGCTTCTCACTGGTGAGGCATTAGTAGAAGTACCGGTGAATGAGAAATGGATACCTGTAGCCTGGATCAAGTCGGGTTCAGTCATTGGTGAGATCGCGTTTTTAGATTCTCAACCGAGAACGGCTCGTGTCATAGCCAGAACCGCATGTAAATTATTTCGAATAGGCAGAGATTCATTTTCAGAGGTGTCTCAAAAGAGGCCAATCGCGGCTCTCGAGTTTATATCCCGAATATCTCAGATAATGGCTTATAGATTACGAAGGATTGAGCAGTTTGATGCGGTTGAGCAAGGAAGAGATGATATGCGAAAGGAATTAGCTGCGGATTTGCACGATCAAACTATGAGTGAATTGAGTGCCATTTTGATGCATCTTGGCTTATTAAAATTGGTAATTGAAGATCAAGAAACTGTTAAGGACATTGATAATCTGGTATCAATGGTCAAAAACGCGGATGTTAACCTCAGACAACTAGTAAGAGAAAAAGGGCACGATCAAATTGCGGTAGTGGGGATAGAGGAGTCTCTTCAAGTGTTTTTTAAAGATCTTGAAAAAGAACCTGTGTCATCCCCAATAGAAATAGTCTATATCTCCAATGAGTTAAATAAGGGGGGATTACCAGGACCTGTAGCTATGGACCTGTATCAGATTATAAGACAGTCAGTGTTAAATTCTGTGGAGCATGCTAACGCAAACCTCATCAGTGCGGAAATTATTTGGGTTGAAGAAGGGATATCATTTTCTGTCGAAGACAATGGAATTGGTTTCAGCCGCTCGAACATAAAAAATGTCCCTGAAGCCGGTCATTTTGGGCTGCTAAATTTGAAATTGAGAGCAGAGAGAGTGGGGGGATACGTTGATATCAATTCGGAAGAAGGAAAAGGCACTAAGGTTGTCGGCACTATTCCGATAAGCAGAGAAACTTCAGAAAATATAAAACTTCGTACTAATAGGTACTTTCTGGACGCCTAATTTATATTTGCTGGGCGGCTATTAAAGAAATCCAAGTTCCGGCAAAAAGGTACGGTGCTAGAGGAGATATGGTAGGAACTTTCATAGTGCGTCGACTAATTGACTGCTTTGTAGCAAAAATTATCATTCCGAGAAGTAAGCTGGCCAAACATACAGGAAATCCACAAATGCATCCTATCAGCACAGCAAGCTTTACGTCCCCGCCACCAAGTTCGGCTTTTGGTATGTAGTAGCATAGACCAAATATTGCACCAGATATTATTCCTCCTGCCAGAGGCGATATCCACCAATGTTCTGTGTTTGAAAGTTCGTACAAATCCGGCGAGAAGTAACTAAGAACGAAAACAATTGGAAGGGGAATCAGGGTGAGTTTGTTAGGGATTGTATTTTTTGAATGATCTAAAATTGCTATCAGGTAAAGGATGATGCAATATCCGCAAAGAATGGCGATTTGAAATAGATCCTTACCTACGCAGAAACTGTTCGCTCCCAATATCGATACAAAGGCGAATATTCCCCATACAGGATTCCGTAAAGCAAAAGTAGTATGGATCAAACTTTCTTAAGTGCTACGAGACGTTCTTCTATGTCTATTCGCTTATATCCCAAAGATTCTGCGACCTCAAAATCGAGGTCTGCGGCTGAAACAGCTCCCATTTGCACCTTTGCTATCCCCCTTACTACATACGCTTCAGGGAGTTGAGGATTTATTTCTACAGCTAGGGTACTTTCACTTATACTTTTGTTGAAGTCTCTCATGTAATTGTAAGCAACTGCCCTATTGCAGTAACCATAGGAATTATTCGGTTCTATGCTAAGAGCTTTATCGAAATCATTCAAGGCAGCTTCTATTTGCCTTATTTCCATATATATAACCCCTCGGTTGTTGTAGGTGGCTGCTAGGTTATTATGAAGACTTAAGGCAATATTGTAATCTTGTAACGCGGCGTGAAAATCTCTCTTCTTCCTATTAGCCATACCTCGGGCGTTATAGGCACCGGCGGAGTTTGGGTTGGCAATGATGGCGTTAGTGTAATCCTGGATCGCAGAGGAAAAATCACCATGTTTCATATGAATATGACCAGTCTGCAATAACATCTTTTCATTGCTGTTTACTGGGATGAAAGAATGATCCCTAGAACTAGATTGTGTTCGGGTTTTGTTAAAGTCATCTCTTGCTGAAGCGTCAGGAGCATAATTAACAGTTTTATTTCCAGAGACCGACAACCCATAACTTTCTACAATAGCTATAGCGGCCCTAATTACCTCCTCATTTTTATCTAGCGTATTTGATGCCAAAGATGTATTGGTTTTTTTTGAAGTACTATTTATTGTATCTAATAGCTCTTTTGTGTTTGAACGTTCATTCATTTTTCCAAACGTCCAAACTACAAATACGACGGCTGCAACTGTACTGGAGACAATAAAGCCTGATAAAACGAATATAATTATGTCTAATATGGTCGATATACTAGAAAACATTAACCAGATGGACCTATATGAATAACCGTCTAGTGCAAATCTACTTTTTGAATTATAACAATCTACATGTCAACATAGTCATTTTATCGCAAATGAGTTTAGGTTACAGAGATAAAGTATGAAAAGAATCCTCGGATATTATTTTGCGGAGTTAGGTGCAGGAACTGACGTAGGGTCTGTCAGAGAACAAAATGAAGATGCGTATCATACGCTGCTGGGTACTGGTTCTCCAGGTGAATTGTTTGATGCTTTGTTAATTGTTGCGGATGGAATGGGAGGACATGCTGCTGGGGAAGTAGCTAGTGAAATGGCTGTTACCAACTTACCCAAACATCTAGTAGAGTCATTGTCTTCAGATGATGGTGACAAAGATATCGAGAGTGTTTTAAGTGAATCTGTAAAGAAAACTAATTTCGATATTTTTGAAAAATCAAAGGAAGAAGATACAAAAGGTATGGGAACTACCTTGACGGCGGGTATGTTAGTTGAGGGTAGATTTTTTTATGCTCATGTAGGTGACAGTAGAGGGTATATTTTTCGAGGAAAATCAATCGAGCAATTCACCAAGGACCATAGCTGGGTGGCTGAGCAGGTGGCACTCGGGATCCTCACCGAAGAACAGGCTGAAAACCACCCTAGGCGAAATATAATTACAAGAGCTATGGGTTTAGATTCAGATGTTGAAGTAGATTCTGGAGTTATAGATTTAGAGCTGGAAGATCGAATACTACTGTGCTCGGATGGTCTTCACGGGTTGGTGAATGCCCAGGAGATGTTGAATGTATGTGAAGAAGAATCGCCAGAAAACGCGTTTCAACAACTTATCGGTATGGCTAATTCTAGAGGTGGGCATGACAATATCACGGTGATAATAGCTAAGATATTAAAAGGTGAGAATTATGGAGTTGGTAAAACGCAAGTACAAGGAGTCAAATCCATGTTCGGCAATATAAAGAGCTTGTTTTCTGATTGATTAGCTTGGTAGAACAATCATTGAAGACAGTTACATCGGCTCTGATACTGCTTGAAGGACAGCCTCTGTTCTAGATGACACTCCTAATTTTGAAAATATTCTGTTGAAGTGACCTTCCACTGTCCTTACACTTATTCCCATTTCCTCGGATATTTCTCTGTTTCTTAACCCGTCGCAAGCTAGTTTAAGTGTTTCTTTTTCTCTGGTTGTAAGGGATGAGATGCCAATCGTGGGAGAAGTTCTTGAATTTCGTTCCCGCCAAGTTTTGGCTACTAGGCTTGCCACTTCAGGATCGAGTACTACTTCTCCTTCATAAACCGCTATAACTGATTTTATGAGTGAACTTGGATCTATGGCTTTTAGGATATATCCGTGGGCTCCCTCCGATATAGCCTCTAGAATATAGTCGGGGTTGTCGTAGTTGGTCAGGATGAGGGATTTTGTTCCAAGCTTTGCCGAATTTATCTCGGTTATAATTTCTATTCCTGTCATCTCCGGCATTCTTATATCCAGCAAAGCTACATCAGGATTGAGATCCTTGATTAATAGCCAAGCCTGATCGCCGCTTTCCGCCTCTCCCAACAGTTCGATTCGGTTCGAAGTTGCTAGAATTTTGATAATTCCTTGCCTGACCACAGCATGGTCATCCGCTACTATTACCTTTATTGTTGAGTCTTGGGTCATCGTCCTACTCCTAGCAGGAGTTTATATTTAAACCGCTATAGAATCCTCTAAATTTTCTCAATTATCCTATTAATTAGGTTGTAATATATTTGTATACGTTAGCAATGTCAGCGATAATTAGGTGTAAATACTTGTACATATTAGGTGAGCATACCCGTGAAATGTAGTTGTTAATATGTTGTACTTTACATCATACTTACTAAGTATAGGAAAGCTAGTTACTATAGTTCCTTATATGTTATACAAATCTACAGTTCAATTGTAAGAGTTTGACAATAAGAAAATGAATTTAAAAGAAATAGGTGGATACCAAGTAATTGAAATGGTTGGAGAAGGAGGTCAGGGTGCCGTCTACAGGGCCCAAGATCCCTCCTCAGGTCAGATAGTTGCAATTAAAGTTTTGGCTCGGTCGGCGTCGGACGGGGAGTTTTTAGACAGATTCCAGAGAGAAGCATCCATCATGGCCACTATTCAACACCCCAATGTGGTCGAAGTGTATGACCATGGCGAGGAGGCTGGTCAGCATTACATTGTGACCGAGTTTGTGACTGAAAACTTGGAAAGGATACTGGAAAGAGGAGGAACTCTCCCTCTACAAAGAGCCATTACAGTTGTTCAACAGATCGCCTCGGCGCTCCAAGTGTCACACAATGCTGGAATAACACACCGTGATATAAAGCCGGCTAATGTCCTGTTAAATGACGCAGGGGAAGTGAAGTTAACTGACTTTGGTATCGCTTCTGCTGAAACTTTAGATTCAATGACCAGTGAGAACACGACTGTTGGTACCCCTTTGTACATGTCCCCGGAACAGATACAAGGTTCCGATGCTATAGACGGTAGATCAGACTTATATTCTCTTGGGTGTCTTTTATACGAAGTTCTTACAGGATCAACACCATTTCTAGGTAAGAGCACTTTCGAGATTTTTAATGGGCATATAAATGAGGCTCATGAACCAATTGCAACTCACATGGATGAATTTCCAGAGCAACTTGAAGATTTATTAGTCAAATCACTGACCAAAGATAGGGAACAGCGATATCAGACCGCTGATGAAATGATCAATGATTTGCAAGTAATAGCAACTATATTGGCTGAAGGTCCCCAAGATGTGGCACGTACTAGGGTTATGCCTAAAGTCCTTGCGACGCAGGTCCTTGATAAACCAAACACCACAGGTGGTAGTGCTACTGGTGGTGGAGGTATGCCTAAGTGGCTGATGCCGGCAGGAGCTATCGTGGCTTTGTTGGTGATAATTGGGGGTGGAGGATTTTTCTTTATGAGCCAAGGTTCAGGAGCTGTTGGACTGGCGACAGGTATAGCAGCCGATATCACAGATCCTAGCTGGGCCACAGGTGTTGTCGCAGATCCAGAAGGAATCCAGAAAGCTTCAAACGATTTATCAATAACTTTCACTGAAAACCCGGTTGGTGCAGTTACAGGTATGAACCAGATAAATGACCTCGATCCGGCCTTTGCCGGCGCAGTGATGTCTGATATTCATAGTGAAAATCAAACTCTGGGATCTCAGTTTCTGTTATCTGTAGGTGCTGCAGACCCATTGCGCTTGGAAGGATTGCTTAGTGCAATTACGGTTTCAGATCCAGCAGATGCTGGCATTATCTTTACATCCTTAATTAATGAGAATGTATCTCAGGTTTCAACTTTTCTCGAAGATGCCGTTGAAGGTTCAAACAGTGAATCCTTAAAAGTGATGTTTGTTGAGGCTGCTTTAAATGATGATTTGGCAATTGCCCAATTAGTAAATGAGGCAGTGTCGAACCCTGGTGGTGAAGGCTCCATAGCAAAAGCGCTACTCTCAGTAGCTTATGAAGATCAGGCACTTGCGTCCGAAATACTCGGAACAACTTCTGTTGACAGCATTTCAATATGGCAGCAATTTATTGCAACAGACCCTACGACCGCCGGAGCAATATTTGTTGATGCGAATACTAGTGGGTTTGGACAGGAAATTAAGGCCAAGATTATCGCTTTGCTAGAAGCGGATGAATACAATTCAGGTTTGCTGGTATCCCATATGGCCAAAGCAGATAGTCAGATGACTGCCAATATTTATGCAGGAATAGTAGGAAACGGGGATTTAACAGACGGAAAGGCTAAGAATGCCATTGTCCAAGGTGCCGTTTGGGATTATCAATCCATTGAAGATATGCTCGCACAGGATGATTCTTTTGTAGCAAACTTTTCTGAATATGTTCATCCTCAAATCTGGGCTCAAATGTACTTACCGATGGCGGGCGATGGAGAGGAAGGAAGTGGAATTTGGTCCAGGCCAGAGGTGGACGCGACTTCTGTTATAGATTTTACCTCTGTGACGATAAAATCTTTGAACTCATCTGAAGTAGCTGCAGGGACAATAACCTTGACTGATGTTACTCCACCAGTTCTCGATTCTCGGTCAGATCGGGACATCCTTACATATGTTCAGGTGGACTCCGAAGGATTCACAGAAAAAGGATTGACTAGTTTAATATCTTTTAATATTCCAAAGTCACATTTCGCTGCTAGAGAAGATGGTACTTGGGCGGGCCATGTCTGGTCGGTTGAGTTTAGTCGATTTGATGATGGTTCCCAGACTTGGGCACCAGTAGTGGCAAATACATTATCAGAGGACGAAGAAAATGTCAGTTTCATAGTCCCTATTTCTGGTTTTTCTCAATATGGCACTTCTTTATGGTCGGTATCTACAAGTGTGACAGGTATTAGTGGATCTCAACTGTCTATCGATCAGATAGATGTTTCTCCACTAGGTGATGGGGAGCTGGAAGTTACCGCAACTGTTACTAACAGAAGTCCTAATGCTGTCATACGGGACCTATCATTAATCGTTGATGGTACCCCAGAATATTCCACTACAGTTACAGTGGAGTCACAGAGTGTTGTCCAGGTTTCGGCTGAGTTATATATGGAAGCTGGTATGAGAGACATAGCCTTAGGCAATTATGTAACTTTCTATGAGAATTTGCGAGTAGCGGGTTCTGGTGGTGATGTTTCTGGAAGTGACTTGGCTTCACTTGGTGCGGTATGTCCTTCTGAAACAGACATATCAGACAACAGCATTGATTATGGGGATGAAATTTCATCAAAGATCGACTGTGCGGGGGATATAGATTCTTGGGTTTTCGCTGGTAGGCAGGGGGATATGGTTACTATCCAGATGAAGGCAGGGTCGGGATCTGCTTTGGATGCTGCGATTGATTTGGTGAGCCCCAACGACAAAATAGTTAAATCTGATGACGACTCTACAGAGGCCCTAATGCCACCCGCTAATGCTTTAGATTCAGAGATTACCTCATATGAGCTGCGCTTTGACGGACAATACAAGATATTGTCAAAAGGAGCTGGCACTGGTGACTATAATTTGCTAGTTTTGTCTTCAGACAGTAATGTGCCAGAGGCGCCCGCGACTCCTATGCTTCAGGCGGCTGACGACACTGGGAAATATAATGATGATGGTGTCACGAATAAAGATTATGAACTTAATTTTGACATAGAGAGGACATCCAATCTTGGTAATAAGCCTTCTATACGATTGTGGAGGGGTAATGACATAGAAATAGGATCCTGCGAACCTGATGACTATGAGGGAACTTGCACAATTGAAGTCAATGGGCTTAGTGAGGGTGAACACAT
>CEUY01042673.1_pt1 | contig 21696 bp, 16 predicted proteins | sample 361481 | NCBI WGS metagenome assembly CEUY01 (sample SAMEA2622737, study PRJEB7988) | marine metagenome | isolation source: saline water (ENVO:00002010), including | reverse complement strand
TCGCGTTGAATGGCAGCTTCGATAAAGTGGCTTCCCATTCCCGGGATGACAAAGATTCGTTCCAGGACAAGTGATCCGGTGAGGATACCGGCAATGGCAGGTCCCAGATAGGAAACGACTGGAAGTAATGCGCCACGTAAACCATGTTTCATCACGACGGTACGCGGACTCAATCCTTTGGCGTAAGCGGTGCGGATGTAATCATTACCGAGGACTTCGAGCATACCGGTCCGCGTTAATCTGGCGATGTATCCGGCGAAGGGTGCACCGAGGCAGAAGGCTGGCAGAATGATTTGATTTAAATCTCCCCAACCGGCAGCCGGAAACATCTGGAGGTTAAATACGAAAATAACAATAAGCATGGCGGCCAGCACAAAGTTGGGAATCGCAATTCCCAATGTTGCCATCATCATGAACGAATAGTCATAGGCACTGTTACGACGCACAGCGGATACCACCCCTGACGTCATTCCAATGGTGATGGCAAAAACCATTCCTAGAATTCCCAGAGCGGCTGAGACGGGAAATCCCTGAGCAAGAATCTCATTGACCGTGTAATCCTGCAGTTTAAAACTGGGGCCAAAATCCAGACGCACGGTATTCCACAGATGGGTGAAGTACTGTTCTGAGATCGGTGCGTCAAGATTGTAACGGGCTTCCAGACGGGCACGTACAGCTTCAGATAGAACACGCTCGCCATTCAACGGGCCACCCGGTATTTGCCGCATCAAAAAAAACGAGACGGTGAAGACAATCCAGACGGTGATGATCATCCAGCCAAATCGTTTGAGCAGGAAGGTCAGTACTTGCATTAATCCTCTGCTCCGTCTGATTCGAGAGAAAGCAGATGCAGCGGATGCACATCCTGTAAGTTGGCACTAAAACCGTGCACTCGGATGTTAACCATGTTGAGCGAGACGTAGAAGTAAATGGGAATGATCGGCTGTTCGTCCATTAACTTCTGTTCAATCTGCTGAAAGATTTCCATCCGTTTGGCAGGATCTGGCTCGTACTTGGCTCGTTCAATCCCTTCGTCATAAAATGCGTTGGACCATTTGGTTTGATTGTTAGGTCCATCGGTTACCCACATATCCAGAAACGTATTGGGGTCTGCATAATCTCCAATCCAGCCGGAACGTGAAACCATGTAATCTCCGATGCGAAGTGTATCGAGAAACGTTCCCCACTCAAGGTTTCTAAGCGAAACATTGATGCCCAGATTCTTTTTCCAATCCTGCTGGATCACTTCGGCAATATCCCGGTGGCTATCAGCCGTATTGTAAAGAATCTCAATGGTCGGTAACCCTTTGCCATTTGGGAAACCAGCTTCAGCCAAAAGTCGCTGCGCCTCCTGTGGGTTATACTCGCCACAGAAACTACTCTGATGACCATTCATGCCCGGAGGAACGAGACTGCGTGCCGGCACCTGACCACCTTTGACGATGTTGTCCACGATCGATTTCTTATCGATGCCCATGTTGAGTGCCTGACGCACTAAGGGATTGTCCAGCGGCGGCTTAGAAGTATTGATTCGATAGAAATAGACTGCCAGAAACGGAGTCGAGACAAATTCATCTCGATCCCTGAGCATCGGAACAAGCGTATTCGGGGGCTTCGTGTCCCAGTCGAGTTGACCGTTGAGAAACATATTCAGACTGGTTGTTTCAGACTGAATTGCCAGCACATCTATTGAATTCAACGCAACACTTTCGGCATTCCAGTAATGTTCGTTCTTTACCAGTCGCAAGCGGTCTCGAATTCGACGTTCGCGTAAAACAAACGGACCGTTGCTGACAATAAAGCCAGGCTTAGTAAATTCACGATCGCCATGTTTTTCCAGGCTTCCCCGATGGACCGGATGCAGCGGGTAAAAGGCGGCCAGTTCCGGAAAATAAGGGGTTGGGCTATTGAGTGTGACTTCAAAGTCGTGCAACGATTTGGCTTTGATTCCAACATGGTCGAAGTCAAACAGGACATGCTGAACCGATGTGATGGTGGTTAAGTCCTGTTCACCGTGATACGAATCAACAAGTGACTGAATGGCTTGATCGGTAGGATCCTGCGTCGTGACTACCTGAATTTCTGTGCTGTCCCCCGATGGAAACTCCACGACGAACAATGCAGGACCTGAAATGCCGCCACCGCCATGTCCATCATCACCACCTTCCTCTGCATGTTCTTCGTCGGCATCAGGCTGAATGAGTTCCAGCAATGTACCTCGTCGCACCGTGCCTCGTGGAAACATCTGCCCGGAGACTGGCCGGTCATCCATCTCGACTTCGACAGGATCGCCAATATGCAAGTCAACCGAAGCAAACTTCTGAGCATTCTTCACATAGAAAAGTTGGTAGTTATATTCCGAAGCTGTTTCCGGATGCAGGAATCTCATCCAGGACCAGGCAAAGTCCTCTGCTGTAACCGGATCACCATTGGTCCAGTTGGCATTTTCACGAATATGGAAACTGTAGACCGTGCCGTCTTCACTGACCTGATACGAGTCTGCCATGGCAACCGCTTTGGGCTTGGTCGGCGTTCTGCCTAACTCGTCCGGCTCACCATCAGGAACACTACGTAACAAACCTTCGTATAGGGCATTAATTACGCGTCCTTCCGGAACTCCGGTCGCCTTGGCAGGATCGATTGTCTTGACTTCCGTTCCATTGTTGAACACGAAGTCTGCCGGAGGTAATGTCCCGAGATTAATTGCCCAAACGACGGAAATGCCGGCAATCAATAAAAGGAAGACGGGGAAGTACTTGCGTAAAATACGTACCAAATGAAGCTCCTGAGTCGTTGAAAACCAGGCTAACGGCGGTTTCTCGTTCGGTTCTCTATTTTCGCCGATTTTTAGGGGATAAAACAACCGCTAACTATCAAACTAACCCCCAAGATTTTGAAAAAAGGAGCGAATACCAAAGGAGACAGACGATCATTCAAATTGATGAACGCGTCTCAGTTATATTAATGTGTCCTTCTTTCTTGAAAGTCCATGACATACGTCGGTTTTCATTTGAAAACAGGTAGTAATTGAGTTACAACGGCTATGTTAGGAATGTAGCACTAATGGGGGAGACAGAATTCCCCGCTTATTTTCAAAGCCTCTGGGTACTATAAGGCGATCCTGACCATGCAACATGATGATGAACAAACTCCTGAAATCAGACCGAATCCCGCAATTGGTTCCCCAATCTCTGCGTCATTAGAAGGCAAACTTGGGGAGCAGACACAACAGCATAAATTTCGCCAACCGGCTGTCGCTCCGACTAGGGATCTGGTAAGTGATCTGATCGAAGTCTTTAAGCTGTTGTCCGACGAAACTCGTTTACGGATCGTACTGTTGCTTTTGGAAATGGGCGAGTTGAATGTTCGTACGCTTTGCGAACGGCTTAATCAAAGTCAGCCCGCTGTAAGTCATCACTTGGCATTGCTACGTGTTGCCGGTTTTATCGAGCGACGTCGAGAAGGTAAAAGCAATTACTATCATGTGGTTCAGGACAAACTGGAACTGGTGATTTGTTCACTCTTCCGTACGGTTCCCGGCCGAGCATCCTACCTGCAGTTCCATGACTTCCAGGTGGAATACCACCCGCGAGTCGCTGGCATTGTCGAGCTTACTCCCGGCAGTCCTACAAGCCAATCCAGTGTCTCGGTATCACGCAGTCTCTAGTTTTTTCGCAAGCGTGTTTAACCGTTAGGGTATTGCCGACAATACTCATACAACGCCATAGTCGTTGCCGTTGCTGCGTTGTAAGAATACGGCATTCCCCAAACGGGAATCTCCACCGTGGCATCCAGGATTTCTAAGACGTCATGCTTGATGCCATGACGTTCATGTCCAATCACCAGAACGCATTTGCGTGGAAATCTGAATTCGTGAATATTGGCCGAGTTCGAAGTTTGCTCGAGACCAATCAGCGGATACCCTTCAGTTTTTAATTTTTTGAGCACCGGTAGTAGAGACCGACGTACCTGAAAGTCCAAATGAAGTTCGCCCTCACGGGATATCTTAGGATCGACTTTGACATTTCCGCAGGCAATGAATTTTTGAATTCCACAGCAAGCGGCCGCACGAATCATTCTGGCGACGTTGACATTGCTACGCATTTCCGGACAAGCCAAAACGAGCTTCCGCGGCTGCATTAACTCGGTGGGTGGTTTATGCCGCTGATGCACAAAATCATTCATCCTGCAGTGATTCTCCCCGGGAACCTCTAGGAACCCTCTATAAAAAAAGCCACCGAAATCAGGATTTGTAAAAACCTGTTTCGATGGCCGTGCTACCCCACTAGGATTTGAACCTAGACTAAGTGGACCAAAACCACTTGTGCTACCATTACACTATGGGGTAATCGCTTCAACCACGAAGAGTTGAATGCAAATATATATACCGAAAAAATGGTCCTACGAAAAGCTGACACAGCTCAGCAATCCACATTTCATTTCATTTTTTGTATTCGGATTTGGAATCTCTGTTTACCACCGTGAATGCCAATTGCTCTAATTCCATCGCCAGATCCACTCCGATGACCCGCACTTGAGATGGAACGCTGATCGTAACGGGAGCAAAATTAAGGATCCCTTCAATACCAACCTCAACCACCTGATCCACCACGCTTTGAGCTGCATGGGACGGGACACTGATGGCCACGAGACGAATACTCTGATCTGAGACGACCCTCGCCAGATCATGGATGTCATAAACATCCACTCCTTCAACCTGTGTGCCAATCACCTGATCATCTACATCGAAGGCAGCCACGATGCGAAAACCCTGATCGTGAAACCCTTTGTATCTCAATAAAGCTCGCCCCAGATTACCGATACCAATCAAGGCTATGTTCCAGGTTGAGTTGGTTCCCATAATGTTCTTAATGGCAGACACCAATTCCTGACAACGATAGCCAATGCCAGGATGTCCAAATTGGCCGAAGTACGCCAGATCTTTGCGAACTTGAGCATCTGTCACTCCGAGCAGATAGCCGAGTTCGGTACTATTGGTTGTCTCATTGCCATCGCGAATCAGGTGTTGAACTTCGCGCAGGTACAGGCTCAGCCGTCCTACGACAGCTTTAGGGACGACGAGTTCGCCCCGCTCGTTAAAAAGTCTGGATTTCTGTTCTGACATGGTTTCCATTCAGAATTCGAAGCGATAGTCCGGTCTTTAAGTTTTACCGGAGAACGGGAGCATTGAGCAAACCGCCGACTGGAAAAACCGGGTTTTGACGGTTTCCTGAGCTTGTAACCGTTATAGCTTACACAATCTGCAAAAAACCCCGCGGAAACCGCTGAAATCGTTGTAGAGTTCCATAATTATTCATTTCGCCTATTTAGCCTGCCCGAATTTAGATACGGGTAGTCGTAAATAGATGAAATCTACGCTCAAGGTAAATTATTCGGGATTCCGATAATTTTTTTACGGCCGCCTTTGTACCAGCAGTAAGAATTGCTTGGGGCATTCAGGATGTAGCCACCAAACCGTACCTGAAACAACTCATCGGTTTGGTTCACTTGATGGATCAAGTTAGTGATCGAAACGACCACGTTTCGATGAACAAAACAGATTACCGTTTTCCATTGAGTGAGCTTAAATCACCGAAGGAGTACCCCATGTTAAAATCACGTTGGAGCGTTAGCAGTCTGGCAGTATTTATCTGCCTATTAATGCTGGATACAGCTTCGGCTGGATATCTCGGCCTGGCAAACTACCGTAATTGCGGGATTGCGGAACCTGAATCGATTTGCGAATCTCAGGTACAGACGCATACGATCATGCGTACTCGGCGACGCGTCGTCTTCGATCAACAGCAGTATACCTGTTACAAAACGGTTTATGACACCGTTGTGGATACGAAGGATATTGAATGCGTAAAGTATGTCAATGAAACCAAAGTTCGTGACATAAATTACGAAGTAGCTCGCCGTGTTTATGAAACAAAATACCGAGACGTCAACTATACGACGACTCGTCCTGTCTGGGAAACCAAGCAGCGTGTTATTAACTACACGCAGCGTCGTCCTGTCTGGGTGACTAAAACCAAAGAGATCCCCTACTCGGTTTTAAAACCGGTTGTCGAAACGAAACAACGTGTCATCAATTACACGGTTACGAAACCTGTTTATGAAACGAAGACGCGGACGCACACCTGGAACGTAACGCGACCAGTCTGGGAAACCAAACAAAAGACAGTGAATTACACTGTTCCTAAAACGGTTTGGGAAACCAAACAACGTGTCATCAATTACACGGTGCGTAAACCTGTCTATGAAACAAAGACACGGACGGTCACCGAGGTGATTCGCAAACCCGTTCATTACACCAAGACTGTCCAGATTAAATCCGGGCATTGGGAAACCAATATCATCGAATGCCCCGGGCCCATTCGTCGCCGAGTGGTACGTACGCCCGGATGTTGGACCTGGGATCCTACCTGCTGTCGACGCATTTGGGTGCCGGGTTCCTGTGAGGTTGTGGAGTATCAATGTCCGCCTCGTCAGATTTGTAAACGTGTTTGGGTTCCTGAAATCTGTACCAAAGAAATCCCCTGTGTGAAATACGTTCGGGAAACGGTGCAAAAACAGATACCGTATACCAGCTGCCGCTGGGTCAATGAGCCTAAACAAAAGGTCTGTACATATCGGGTCTGTAAGGTCGTTCCTGAAACCAAACAACGAATCGTCAACTACCGTACCTGCCGTATGGTGACTGAAACGAAGTCGCGTCAGGTTCCTTATACCGTTTGTCGTATGGTAAAAGAAAACAAACAACGGACTGTGAACTATCGAACCTGCCGACTGGTACGTGAACAAAAAGTTCGCATCTGTAATTACAAAGCACTGCAGATCGTTGTAGAAACAAAACAACGCGTTGTGAATTATCGACAGTGCCGAATGGTGAAGGAAACCAAAACCAAACAGGTTCCTTATCAGGTCTGCAAAATCGTCAAAGAAACCAAAACTCGTCAGGAATGTTACACCGTACGCAAACCGGTGAAGTACACCAAGACGATTCAGGTTTGTAAACGCGTGCCTAAACAGGTGCCCTACACCGTGACCCGGTGTGTTCCACGAGTGATCTGTGAACAATATCCGGTTACCGTTTGCACGCCCAATCCATGTGGCCTGTTACGACGTAGCCTGCTTCGGGATTGCTGCTTTTAAGCAACGAACGGACAATTAAAAGAAAGCGTTACCGAGTGCTCTTCAGAGGGCACTCGGTTTTTCTATGGTGAATCCGTAGACGTGGACTCTGCGGTCGAAGCTTCCGCTTCAAGTACGACTTCTAACTCGGCTGGCACACGCGCCGATTGCTGCGGCATTCCCAGTCGTTTGTCTAACTGAGAAAGGTAAGCCAAGGCAACAAAATCGTACAACGCATGACTCGTCGCAGCTGGAAGAACAGAACCGGTTAATTCAGCGAGATAGCCAAAGTAGATCCCTATCAAAAACGTCGCTACGAAATACGCCACGGAGACAGCGTGGCATAAAGCAAAACCAAAGGCCGTAATAATAATTGGAATCCAAACAGTCACTTCACCATTGCCCAGAGACTTAAGCCACTGCTGAAGGAATCCCCGAAACAACCACTCTTCACCAAAGCCGGCTCCTAACGAAATCAAAAGTAATCCCCACAGAGGAATGCCACGTAGCAGTGGCATGAGTTTCGTCAGAACCAGTTCTCTTAATTCCTGTAAAGGATGCCAATGAGGACCGCATAATTCCGCGATGACAAAGAATGTGATCATGGGAACCGTTGCGATCAATCCATAGGTGAATGACGAAAGCCAGGAATCTTCACCAAGTAGCTGTTCAGAAATAGGTGTGGATATGCCACACCAGGAAATCAACATCCAGGCAACTGGCACCATCGCAAATTCAATTAGTACGAATTTCAACAGTACCGATTTCCAACCAGACGAATCCTGCAACGCTTTTTCAGATGCACTTGGCTGAAATTCCTCTGTCTCAGGTGAGCTTAAGAGTTCGGCTTCAACAGAAACCGTGTTGAAGCATTTCTGGTCATCTTCTGCTGAATTCTGAGGGTTTTCGTTAGGGTTTGAACGATCCACAGGAGCCTCGGACTATTTGTTGTCAATTCGGCAAAATAACCATGCCATCACGTCGATTAGTGGTACTTTTACAAAGAATCACAGTAGTTGGAGTGTTTCACGACAATAACCCCTAAATTAGGTGGTTTTATTGATTGACACTTCACGAACTTCACTGGTAGATTTACCTACTTATGTTTAGACCACATACTTCACCTAGATAGCCTTTGTTCGCTGGTTAAACGCTCTTGCTCAACACGCTAGTTTAACTATTTTGAAATGATGGCGAGTTAGGTGGACTATATGGTTTAACCATCAATATAACCAACAATCTTACTAATCACAGCAATCGGAAATACGGATAAATCACCGTAGAGTCGATTGCGAACAGCATATTTTGACGAACCTTGTCTACGGTTCAAAACCCCAATTAGGACAGATTTACAACATGGCAAAAAAGACTGCTAAAATGACGTACTACTTCGGTAAGACTAAGACCGAAGGCCGCGGAGTCGGAAAAGAGATCCTCGGTGGTAAAGGCCTCAACCTTGCTGAAATGACCGGAATTGGACTCCCAGTACCTCCTGGATTCACGATTACCACTCAAGTATGTGCCGACTACTACGATCTGGGGGAAAAGCTTCCTGCCAATTTGATGGCGGATGTGTCGAAGAATATTCGCACCTTGGAGCGTGAATTGAAAAAGGGATTTGGCGATGCTAAAAACCCTCTGTTAGTTTCAGTTCGATCGGGTGCAGCTGTCTCGATGCCCGGTATGATGAACACAATTTTGAACCTTGGCCTGACGGATGTTTCGGTCGAAGGTTTGGCGAATGCGACCGAAAACCGTCGTTTTGCCTACGATGCTTACCGTCGACTCATCAACATGTTTGGCGATGTTGTGATGGGAGTTGAACACCATCACTTCGAAGAAGCTTTCGACAAAATTAAGAAGAAGTACAAAGCAACCGAAGATACCGATGTACCTGAAGAAGGACTCGTCGAACTCGTTGCTGCCTATAAGGCGGTCTACAAAAAGCACACTCGCTCTGCTTTCCCTCAGGATCCTATCGACCAGCTACAACTAGCAGTCGAAGCGGTCTTCGGTAGCTGGAACACAACTCGTGCCGTCCGTTATCGTGAAGTGGAAGGGATTCGTGGCTTGCTGGGAACGGCTGTCAACGTTCAGGCTATGGCTTATGGAAACATGGGCGAAGATTCCGGTACTGGTGTGGCGTTCACTCGAAACCCTTCGACCGGGAAAAACGTTTTCTACGGTGAATTCCTGATTAACGCTCAGGGTGAAGACGTGGTCGCTGGAATTCGTACTCCACAGCCCGTCGCCGAAATGCGAAAATGGAATAAAGCGGTTTACAAGCAGTTGCTGGGGATCAAAGACATCCTGGAAGACCACTATCGTGACATGCAGGACATCGAGTTCACGATTGAAAAAGGGAATCTGTTCATGCTGCAGACGCGTACTGGTAAACGAACCGGTGCAGCTGCAGTTAAAATCGCCTGCGATATGGTGAAAGAGAAATTCATTGACGAAAAAGAAGCGTTGCTTCGCATCCCTGCCGATGCCTTGACTCAGCTCCTGCTACCCAGCTTCACACCTGCCGGCAAAGCCAGTGCTGATGTACTGACTCAGGGACTGCCAGCATCACCCGGTGCATCTGTTGGCTATCCAGCATTTACCGCTGACGAAGCTGTAGAACGAACTGCCGCTGGCGAAAAAGTCATCCTGGTTCGTAAAGAAACCAGCCCGGAAGATGTAGATGGCATGCACAGTGCTGCCGGAATTCTCACTAGTACCGGTGGGATGACCAGTCACGCCGCTGTGGTTGCTCGTGGTTGGGGACGTTGCTGTGTCGCCGGAGCCGGTGGAGTCAACATCAACGAAAAGTCTCGTAGCTTCACGGTCAACGGTCGCAAGTTCACTCATAAGAGTGTTATCAGTATTGATGGCTCCACAGGTGAAGTGATGGCCGGCTCAGTGGAAACATCGACACCATCACTTTCCGGAGACTTTTCTAAAGTCATGCGTTGGGCTGACAAATATCGTCGACTCGATGTACGCACCAACGCCGATTCGCCTGCGGACGCAAAGCGAGCTCGGGACTTCGGTGCTCAGGGAATTGGACTCTGCCGAACAGAACATATGTTCTTCGAAGGTGACCGAATTACTGCCATGCGAGAAATGATTCTTTCAGAAACTGAAAAGGATCGTCGCAAGGCCCTGAAGAAACTACTACCATTCCAACGTAAGGACTTTGAAGGCATCTTCACAGCCATGAAGGGACTTCCTGTTACTATTCGTCTGTTGGATCCACCACTGCACGAATTCGTACCACACGATGACAAGAGCCAAAAAGATCTGGCAAAGACGATGGGCATCGCTCCTTCGGTTGTAAAGTCTCGTGTAGAACAACTGCATGAATTCAATCCCATGCTGGGACATCGTGGCTGCCGCCTGAGCATCACTTATCCGGAAATTCTTGAGATGCAGGTTACTGCCATTGTGGAAGCGGTTATCCGTTGTAAGAAGAAACGAGTTAACGCGATTGCTGAAATCATGATTCCGCTGATTGGTACAGCTGCTGAACTGAAACTGCTCAAAGGTAAAGTTCAGGATACGATCGATGCCGTGAAAGCTCGTCGCAAATACAATGGCAAGCTGAACATTCTGATCGGTACCATGATCGAAATCCCACGTGCCGCTCTGACTGCTGATGAAGTGGCAGAACATGCTGAATTCTTTAGCTTTGGAACGAACGACCTGACTCAGATGACCTTTGGCTACAGTCGTGACGATATCAATAGCTTCCTGCCTGATTACCTCTCTCAGGAAATCCTTCCTGTAGATCCCTTCCAATCGCTCGATACGACCGGTGTCGGCCAATTGGTGGAATGTGGTGTCACGAAAGGTCGCTCAGTGTGTAAAGGCCTCAAAGTCGGTATCTGTGGTGAACATGGTGGCGACCCGGCTTCGATCCAGTTCTGCAATGAAGTCGGACTTGATTACGTAAGCTGCTCTCCCTTTAGAGTTCCCATCGCTCGTCTGGCTGCAGCACAAGCTGAATTAAGCAAATAGTCTGTCGGCATTTCACTGACACACTCTGGAAATCCACCCTCTTCAAGTCCTGCGATTTGAAGAGGGTTTTTTATTAGGCAAGAGGTCCGGCCGATATCGCAAACCCGAAACAGCGAGTAAACTACGAGTAGACCGAGACCACCAAACCATTCAAACCCACGGGTGTGGAGAGATAAAGTCGTGACGGACATCAACGAAAAATACAATCAGGCAGACGCATTGAAAGACGAAGGCAAACTCGACGAAGCCATTGCCTTGCTCAACGAGATCCTGGCCGAAGAACCGAATCACAGCATTTCACATTTCGCTTTGGCTGTGCTGTATGGCCGTGTAGGCCAGCACGAGAAAGCCGTTGAACATGGCGAAACAGCCGTCGAACTCGATCCCACCGATCCCTTTAGCTATACCGCCATGAGCGTGACGTACCAACGAGCGTATGCCGGCACGGGAGATGAAAGCTTCATTCAAAAAGCGGAATTTGCGATGGAGAAGAGTAGACAGGTTGGTGAACAACAGCGAATGGGCGGTTAACTCCTGCTCACAGTGAACAGATCTTTTATGATTTCTGAGCGACAAACGACCGGCATCGCCGGCCTCGACGAACTCCTTGGTGGCGGCCTCATCCCCGGCACGCTCTCAGTCATTATCGGAGCAACCGGTATCGGCAAAACTCAGGTCGGTATCCATTATGCACATGCCGGAATCCAGCAGGACGGGCATGGCGGTGTCTTCTTTGATATGTGTTCGCGAGGTGATTCTCAAAACCATGCCAACTATGCACACCGTATGAAAGATTGGGAATTGGAATTTGCTGACATCCAACCACAAATAGACTTTAATGCATTCCTGTCCGGCGACATGCAGCTTGGCGATTACATGCATATCTTTGACTATTCAGGTAAACGTGTTACCAAACGCGATCTGGATTGGGAGCAATGGCACGACTGGCAAGCTCAACTCAATCACAAACTCACCTGTGCCATCGCATTTCTATTCGGGAACTGCCTGCGGGGAACCAAACGAGTCGTGGTCGACGGAGTGGAACCGGTCGGCCGACCCAATGACTCGATTCAGATCAACCTGTTCGAGTACATCTATCACCAGATCTTGCGGAAAGATCCCGAGTGGGTTGCCAGAGATTTACTACGCGTAAAATACCGCGAGAATGCTGAGAAAGTGGCGACCCTGAAATATGAAAGCCAGTCACTCGGCTGCATGATGCTCTATACATCCCACGAGACCATGCTCGATGACATGATCGCTCGCCCACTGGATGAAGGGGACACACTGTCCAATGCCAACACACTGATCTACATGGGCAAAATCCGGGATGGAATGAAAGTCCGCCGAGCTTTGTATATTGCCAAGCACCGGGGCAGTGCCTGTAGCGAAGATATTATCCCCTACCACATCGACGACTCGGGCATCGTTCTAGACATCTAAGCAAGCCGTCGGTTCGCCAACTACTCGCTGGCCACCATCGACTGCCAGGAACTAATGAGCGCCGCAGCACCCTGCTCTACTTCCTCTGTCGTCGTCATCCTTCCAACGCTCAATCTCACTGTGCCACGAGCCAGCTCTGCGGGCAATCCGATAGCCTTTAAAGTATCCGACAGTTTCGTCTCGCCGCTGTGACAAGCAGCACCTGTGGAGGCACAAACCGATGGAGTGGCAGCCAGTAATTCACCACCGATGACCCGAGGGAAATTCACACTCAATGTATTTGGTAATCTGTTGCGGCTGTCCTGATCAACGTCTTCAAATTTCCCATTCACTGTAATTTCGGGAATGCTGGCGGCCAATCGTTGCCACAATAAATCTCGTTTCTCCCGCAACGTTTGATAGTGCTGTATACCTTCTGCCGTTAGCAATCGACAGGCTTCTCCGAGTCCAACCCAGTAGGCTGTGTTTTCTGTACCTGCCCGGACACCAAACTCGTGTGCCGCTCCGTGGATTAAGGATTCTAATTTCAGTCCGTCCCGTATATACAATGCACCAACGCCTTTGGGGGCATACAGCTTGTGGCCAGCCAGCGTGAGAAAATCGACTCCTAACTGCTTCACGTCGACTTGCGTCTTCCCCAGACTCTGAGCCGCGTCCGTATGGCAAAGAACTCCAGCTTCACGACAGACTCGTGAAATCTCAGCGATGGGCTGAATCGCGCCAATCTCGTTGTTGGCATGCATGATACTAACAAGCCGTGTGTCCTCGCGTAATTCATTCTGTACAGCGTCCGGATCCACCATTCCAAACCGGTCACATCCGATACGGGTAACTTCTACGCCAAGCGACTCCAGATAAGCAGCTGGCTGTTGGATGGCCGGGTGTTCGAAACTGGAAATCACCAGATGCCCACCCAGAAAACTGTTTCGATCTAAAAATAGTCCCTTCAGAACATGGTTATTACTTTCACTGCCACCGGAGGTAAAAGTTATTTCAGACCGTTGCGCCCCCAGGAAAGAGGCTATCTGTTGCCGAGCCTCCTCGATCACTCCGGCTAATTGCGTCCCCTTCACATGACTACTCGAAGGATTGCCATACAAATCCTGAAAAAACGGCTGCATCACACTCGCAACTTCAGGAGCAATCGGAGTGGTCGCATTGTTGTCTAAATAGGCCAGTGACATTTAAAGAACTCGGTCCTGATTACAGATTCAAATAATTCCGTACCCGAACGGGTGGCAATCCCAATATGCAACCTGCGTTGACTGAATTCAAGTAGTCCGGAGTCGTCAGAGTTTGAGAGCCGCCTGCAGACAGTCTGATAAAGTGGGCAAACAGGGGTGACTTTGCCGGGAACAGCAGCCGCATTAACCGGCATAATCCTCACAATCCGATGAAGAGGATAACTGTACATATCGTATTGCACCTTGAGTTTAAGGGAAGTGGAGTGAAAATCTCCCACCGTTCCCGCGACTGTAAATGGTAGAGCTTTTCACAACGTGCCACTGCGGCTGAATTTGCGGCGGGAAGGCCTTAAAAGACTCGTTATTACCATGAAGTCAGGAGACCTGGCTCAAGGTGAAATCCTTAACCTGTAAAGTCAGCCACGGGATATGGCTGGAATGGATCATGAATTACAAAACCTATCTAACCATTACGCTCTTACTACTCACTGTCTCAGAAGGACGTGCACAAGAAACCAATGACGCTCCGCCTGACATACCTGAAACCGTGGTGATCGGTCGTCCGAACTCATTTCCTCGAAATCCGTTACAAAATTCATCCTTACTAACTCCCGGTGCTCAGGCGGCGAGCAGTAAAACTACTGGAGCCAGTGTTGAAGTCATCACTTCCGAGGACTTGAAGAAGCAAGGCACAACCACTCTGCTCGATGCCTTGCGAAATCGTACGGGTATCAGCACAAGCCAAAATGGAGGTGCCGGGTCGCTGACTTCCCTGTTCCTGCGTGGTAGTAATTCAGCCCACACCAAGGTCCTGATTGACGGGATACCCATGAATGATCCCTCAGGAGCTTCACGGGCTTTTAATTTCGCTAATCTGACGACTGACAATATTGAACGCATCGAGATCCTGCGAGGACCGCAAAGCGTTATTTACGGAAGCGACGCGATTGGTGGAGTCATTAATATCATTACCAAGCGAGGGCAGGGCACGGGTGAGCTAAACTTCTCGGCTTACGGTGGAAGTCTTGGCACTCATTATGAAGGGTTGCAATATAGTGGGGGAGATGAAAAGTCCTATTACTCCATCGCCGGTTCGTATTTAGAAACACAAAGCGTATCTCAGGCTGCTGCGAGGTTTGGAAACACGGAAGCGGATGGATTCGATGTGGGGACAGTCTCAGGTCGATTCGGCTGGAATCTTCAGGATGACATTAATCTCGACTATGTCTTTCGACTCACCAACGCCGAAGTCGAAATTGACAACTGGGATTTCGGCGCTCCGAATCCTGTGGACAACTTAAATCGAGCCAATCTATCCAGAAATTTCGCTAATCGAGTTCAGTTATCCAAACTCGCCATGGATGGACGGCTGGAACACAAGGCTGCTTTTAGCCTGAGCAATTATGAACGACAGGACACTAATGTGCCCAGTCCGTTTTGGGCATCGGTTTATAACGGTGAAACACGACTATTTGATTACCAAGCCAACTATGCCTGGAACGATAACAATCTGATTACCGCCGGCGTGATGTATCAGGATGAAGAAGCCTCTACCGATTTACAGTCTCAACAAAATCAAACCACAACCGGCGTGTTCCTTGAAGACCGAATGACACTCAAGGAAAACTGGCACGCGACCGCGGGCATCCGCTGGGATGAATTTAGTCGAGCAGGTCAGGCCGACACGTATCGCTTCAGTACAATCTATCACCTGAAAGATAAACCTGCTCACATTCATGCCTCGTTGGGAACTGGATTCCGAGCGCCTGCATTGGCAGAAAACCTGTTTGCCTTTGGCAATCCCAATCTGGCACCTGAAATGAGTAAGGGTTGGGAATTGGGATATACGACTCAGCTCAAAGAAGGCTCCCTGCTGCTGGATGCTACTTATTTTCGCAATGACTTTAAAAACCTCATCGTTTGGAATCCAAGTTCGTCTACTCTCGACAATGTAGGACTAGCATTATCATCCGGAGTCGAAGTCACTCTGGCCTGGCAATTGACTGATCGTACATCAATGAATGCCAATTACACCTACACAAAAACACTGAACCGCCAAACCGGTGAAGAACTGCTTCGTCGTCCCCGGCATCGAGCGATGATCAATCTGGAACATGACCTGGAAAATGATCTGACCAGCGTAGGACTAACGCTCGCTTATACCGGTTCACGTTTGGACAATCCTGGAGGAACGACGACCGAACTTGGCCATTTCATGCTCTTAAACCTTTATCTGACTCATAAATTAAACGATCGTTGGACGGCCTACTTTCGAGCCAACAATCTGACAGATGAAGACTATGAAGAGCTTTTTGGTTACGGGACACCAGGTGCTACGTTCTACGGTGGTCTGAGCCTGACCAGATAGTCCAATCGAGAATCCTCTGCCGGGCGATGAGTTCCGACAGAGAATCAACTAGAATGAATCCAAAGGAATTCCCCGCGGATCGATAGGACTACTGCCATGACTGCATCATATCGTTTTTTACTTTCAACGCTCGCTATTGCACTGACTGCTCTGGCAATCTCAGGCAGCAATGCGCAGGCAGCCGAGAAAAAAACCAAGCCCACCAAATGGCGTGACCTGTTTGACGGCAAAACGCTCGAAGGTTGGGAACGCACGAATTACGGCGGTGAAGGCGAAGTGGAAGTCCAGGATGGTCAGTTGCTGCTGAATTTTGGATATTCCATGACCGGTATTACCTATACCGGCGACGATCTTCCCAAAACCAATTATGAGATTCGGGCACACGTTATCAAGTTAAGCGGATCGGACTTCTTTTGCGGAGCAACCTTTCCTGTTGCCGATTCACATTGCAGCTTCATCGCCGGAGGATGGGGCGGGGCTGTGACCGGCCTTTCCAGCATCGATGGTCAGGATGCCTCGGAAAACGAGACGACCGGTTATCAGAATTTCCCGGAAGGGAAGTGGTATAAAGTCCGCATCAAAGTAGAGCCCCACCTCATTCAATGTTGGATTAACGGCAAACAGGTGGTCTATCAGAATATTCTGGATCGCAAAATCACGACTCGAAACGAAGTCAATCTGAACAAACCCCTGGGGTTTGCAACATGGGAAACTAAGGCAGCCTACAAGTCCATCCAAATCCGACAACTCAAATCTAAGTAACAAACGGCTTTCCAGGATGTTTCACAGTTTCGAAGAAGACCCCTTTGTCGGGGATCTGAAACGCCACGAATTTTTCATGCAACACGCGTTGCAACAGGCTCAGGCTGCCGACGCTGAGGACGAGGTACCGGTAGGTGCTATTATCGTTCACAACCATCAGATTATTGCGGCAGCGCATAATCAGCGAGAGCAACTTCACGACCCAACTGCTCATGCTGAAATGATCGCTATCACTCAGGCTGCCGAAGCGTTAGGAGACTGGAGGCTTGAAAAGTGCACGCTCTACGTAACACTCGAGCCTTGCTGTATGTGTGCCGGCGCCATTGTTCAGGCTCGTATACCCACCGTTGTTTACGGAGCGGATGATCCTAAAGGGGGTGCTGCAGAGTCCTTATTCACTTTGCTTAATGACGACCGTTTGAATCATCAATGTGATTTGATATCCGGTGTACTCAAATCACCCTGTGGAGAAATTCTGACTGAGTTTTTCCGCAGACAAAGACGTCTGGGAAAAAAATAAACTTCGATTCAGCGTTTAAGCACGCCCGCACGACGTTTTTCAATCTTAAAGGTGATCGGCACCAGTACTCGTTTGGTCACGGCGACGCCATTGGTCAATCCAGGAGTGAATTGCCATCGGGCGACCGCTTGCTGAGCCACTTGATCGAGTTCTTCAGAGCCTGTTGAAATGGCAATTTTGGTCGTTCCCACTTTGCCGTTTGGTAGCACTTCCACAACTAGCTTGACCGTCCCGCTAACCCCCTGATCAATCAACTCAGGCGGAAATACCGGAGGCCTGTTCAGAGGATTTTTACGATCCAGGCCCGGAGCTGAGTTCGCTCCTGTAGATTCCTTCACAACAACATCACTCGAGGCATTGCCCTTTTTCGGTGGTGTGTCGGCGACAACCGCATCTGGCTCGAATTCCATCGGCTGCTGTTGCCTGATTACCTTACGCTCGGATGCTGCTGACATCTGCTCGGAATCACTGCGTTTCAAAACCGGAGCTTGCTCAAGCCGTGGAGTAAGACTGCCCTCTGGAGGAATGATAATCGGTGCGTTCTGTGTGTCAGCCTGCGGCAGGTTGATCGTGACTGACTTATAAGAGTTCTGCATGTTGTTTGAATCGATATTGGTAGGCCGCTCAACTTGCAATTCTGTCTCGGAAGACGGCACTTGATTGGCACGTTCCAGATCCACTGCCGACTCCTGCGGTTTCAGAACAGATGTCGTACTGTCCTGTCGGATGGTTTCGAAGTTTTCCTGAGCCGGTTGTTGTGGAGGTGTGTCGAGGAATTCTGATGGTGGTACTTCAGCAGGCACTAGTCTTTCGACCGACGATTCAGTTTCCTGTATCGGCAATTCGATCGGCTGTTGATGGGAATCCGCAGGCCGCGTTCTGGCGATCAACTGCACGGAAATCGATGACTCTCCTTCCTGCATGCTATCGAGTGAAACGGCTGTTTGCTCATCACCCAAATCACCGACGGCCACATGCCCAACCGCACTACCGGTCAGCAGCAATAAGAATAGCCAGTCTGTACTTAAGAGTTTTTGCACGCAGTCAAACTTGAGAGATCGATGAATGTTCTGAAAAACGAATCCTACGTTTATCATTCCCTAAAATCATTATATCGTCAAACGAAGGCCTGAATATCGAATCCGAATTTCTATTCCCGGAATCCTCGTATTGAATCAAAACCTGGTAACTAGCAAGAACAGGGATTTGAGTTACTCTAATAAGTGTGATCCAAAATCAAGTTGCAGTTTATTGAGGCACTTTGCGAGTCATTGATGTTCTGGGGAAAAACACTAAGCGAGTTATTTGAGCAGGGCGGCTTTGTCATGATTCCGCTTTTGATCTGTTCGATCGTCGCCGCCAGTGTCACGATCGAACGCATCATTGTGCTGGCACTCCATCGCAGTCCTTACAATCGCTTTGTAGCAGAATTGGAAAACCAACTCTCTCAGGCAGGGGCTTCGGCCACTCTCGATTGGCTCAAGTCCGTCACGCATCCACTTTCACAAATCGCTCGCAGCAATCTAAAACACGCCGGCCTGCAACGGGAATTACGCGAAGAGATCGTCAACCGGGAAGCCTCAGAACAAATCGCGACCTTGGAGCGACGTATCAACTGGTTATCCATCATCGGCACTCTGGCTCCGATGATTGGTCTGTTGGGAACGGTGATCGGATTAGTCGAAGCGTTTTATCAAATTGAACAGCAAGGTGGGCAAGTACAACCCGGCGATCTCGCCTCCGGAATCTGGCAAGCTTTGCTGACGACTGTCTTTGGATTGATTGTCGCCTTACCCACACTGGCGGTCTACCACTTTCTGGATAATCGGATTGCCGCAACGACCTTACGCATGACCTGGGTCTCTTCCAGAATCAATGAATGGCTGGTTCGGCAGGAACTGCCCCAACAAGATGCCAAAGGTGGCTTATGAAATCGATCCAGCGTCAACGCCGACCAGCGATCCGGATGGAATTGAGCCCATTGATCGACTGCATCTTTCAACTACTGATTTTCTTTATGCTGTCATCCACGTTTCTCACTCCGGCAATTCAACTCACGCTGCCATCAGCAACTGCCGGGACGAGTCAGAACGAACTGGAAATCATCATTACTTTGAGTGCTGCAGGCGATGTCTATCTCAACAAAAATTCGACCTCTCTGATTTCTCTCGAAGCCGATCTTAAAAAACTGCTGGCAGATTCCCAAAAGAAAACAGTCACCATTCGCGGCGATGAACAACTACCTTACGCTGCTTTTCTGGATGCGTTGGATATTGCTAAACGAAGCGGAGCGATTCACGTAAACGTAGCCCATCAGGCTCCGTAAACTGGTACGCTCTAACTCGGATTTAGAATTCAAAGGTGTATTGGAGATTCGCCGAGAAACCGGCACCATCCACTCCACTGCCGTGGACTCGATAAGCTTTATCGAGGATATTTTCCAACTCGATTCTGAGCAGGTGGTTATCTTTCAGTTCCGTTCCATATCGGAGACTGATCGTACCATATCCTGGTGTACCACCATCTGGGATTCGCCCATCTGAGATATCCTGAAAGTTCAAACGGTCCTGCTTATCAACCAACCAGGTATAGATGTCAATGAATTCGTATTTTTCACTGTTCCGCCACCGCAGACCAATGACACCCTGTGTGGGTGGAATTCTCGAGAGTGGTTCATCTAATTCCAAATCATGGCCATAGATGTACGAGAAGTTTCCATAGGCTGTCCAGTTAGTGGACAGACGCTTTTCAGCAGCAAATTCGACACCGTTGATGTGTGCATCACGGTTACTTCGTGAAAACAGAATACTATCGCTACTCGTACCAGCAGGTGTACGCAGAATCATATCCCGGATATCTGTCCAGAATACAGAGGCCTGCCATCGTAAAGTATCGACTTCTTTTCTTAGTGCCAGTTCATAGCTCAAACTTCGTTCCGGCTGGAGGTCAACACTAGGAGTGTCTGCTGCTGCCTGTTGAACATTGTCATTATTGGCAGCCAAATCATCCAGATTGGGAGCTCGGAATCCTTCTGAAATGGAGCCCGCCAGGACGGTCGAATCGTCCAGTTTGTAATTGAGTCCTCCTCCGGCTGACCAGTCATCGAAGGTAGGTGAAATATAGACCGCTTGCGATTGCGGATCGGTATTGGGATCACCATCATGATCGACATCGACCATCGGAGTGCCCTGAGCATGAGCTCGAGTGAATCGCACGCCCCCGTTAAAACTCCAGCGTTGATTGAGTTCTTTATCGACCTGCAAAAAGGCACCGGTTTGGCGATATCGCCCATCATCCGGATATTTGGGAGTTGGTGAGGAGATGAGTGCATTGGTTACTTTGTCGTAACGGTTGCGGAATGAATCAACGACATCGCGATAGACGTCGGCACCGTACGTCAAATTCCAACCATTATCAAGCTCGCGTCCCATCAACAATTGGATTCCGTAGGAGTAGTTATCGGTTTCCATATCATCCCAGTATGTTCGACTATCCCGAGCATCGGTTGCTTGCTCGCGTTGTCGGTGCATCGAGAAAGTGAGCATGTAGTTATCGTAGAATTTACCCATATCTGTCCCCTGAAATCGCAGGTAGGCCATGCTACGTTGTTGGGGGTCAAAGATCGTCTGGCGACTGGGGTAACGGTCTGATCGAAAAATATCACGCTGTTCGAAGTGCTGCACTGAGAGTGTGAATGCTTGATTCTCTGAAAGCAATCGATCCACACGCACGTCACCTGAATATTGCGAGTACGCAGTAGCTGGCTGACGGCCAAGATTGCCACCTCGATCTAACTCGTTGAAATTTCCATACCCCGAACCGGCGAAAACACTAGTCTCACCCTTTTGGAATTGATAATTCAAACGAGTGTAGATGCCTCCGTCAGCACTTGAGTAACGTGATGTCCACGTGCGAACCGGGTCATTGAGTACGGAATCGGTAGGCGTCCTGCGTGTGACAACATTGATCACTCCACCCATGGCATCCGAGCCCCACAAGACGGTTTGAGGACCGCGAATGATTTCAATGTGGTCGACAATTCCGGGATCAATCGTGTTGAAGTATTGGTTAGGGCCGGTACGGAACGTCGCATTATTCATGCGAATGCCATCGACGAGGATCAGAACTTGCTGACCGGTGAGACCACGAATAAATGGGGACGCAGCTCCGCGCTGAGTACGCTGCATCAAGACGCCTGTTTCTCTCTCCAATGCCTGTAGCATATCGGCAGGAGCTCGCTCAAGCAGATCCTGCAGGTCAATGACAGATCGGTTGGTGGG
>CEUY01003661.1_pt1 | contig 21834 bp, 22 predicted proteins | sample 361481 | NCBI WGS metagenome assembly CEUY01 (sample SAMEA2622737, study PRJEB7988) | marine metagenome | isolation source: saline water (ENVO:00002010), including | reverse complement strand
AATATTTCTGATGGCCTAGAAACTAAAGGTGAAGTAATTGATGCTTCTGGTTTATATCTATTACCAGGGGTTATAGATGATCAAGTTCATTTTAGAGAACCTGGGTTAACTGAAAGAGGAGATATAAAAAGTGAATCAAGAGCAGCTGTTGCAGGAGGAACTACTTCATTTATGGATATGCCTAATGTTATTCCCCCAACCCTTAATCATGATCTTTGGACCAAAAAGAATGAAATTGCAAAGAAGAATTCATTAGCTAATTTTTCTTTTTACATGGGTTCCAGCAATAATAATATCGAAGAAATTAAAAAAATTAATCCTAAAGAAGTTTGTGGAGTGAAAGTTTTTATGGGCTCCTCCACCGGTAACTTGTTAGTAGATGATGAAAGTGCTTTGGAGAATATCTTTAAATTTAGCCCCGTTCTGATAACAACTCATTGTGAGCACACACCTTCAATTACTGAAAATGAAAAGAAAGCTTTAAAAGAACATGGGACTAAGATTCCTATGCATCTGCATGAGACCATAAGATCTAGAGAGGCATGCATGTTATCTACTGAAAAAGCAATAGATTTAGCCAACAGGAATGATGCAGACTTACATGTTCTTCATGTTTCTACGGAAGATGAAGCAAAAAGGTTTTATTTAGAACATGAGATTAAAGGTCAACCCAGTTTTGAAGATAAGAGGATTACTTGTGAGGTTTGTATACCTCATTTATTTTTTTGCTCTAAAGATTATAAAAGTAAGGGCAGTCTAATTAAATGCAATCCTTCGATAAAAGATGAATCGGATAAGAAATGGTTAAGAAAGGCTTTAAAGCAAGGTTCAATAGATTATGTAGCTACAGATCATGCACCCCATCTTTTAAGTCAGAAACAGAATGACTACCCTGACTGTCCTTCAGGAATGCCCTCAGTTCAACATTCTTTATTAACAGTATTAGAAATGGTACATGAAGGTGACCTAGAGCTTACTGATGTTCCTAGGGTTACTTCTCATAATGTAGCTAAAAGATTTCAAATTAAGAAAAGAGGATTTATAGAACAGGGTTATTGGGCTGATTTAGTTTTAGTAGATATGAATAAATCACAAGAAGATAAGAGAGAAAATCTATTTTATAAATGTGGATGGTCACCATTTGAAGGGTATACTTTTAAATCAACTATTATTGAAACCATAGTGAATGGAGAAAGGGTATTTCGTGATGGAAAAATTATGTCAATTAAAAATGGAAAAAAATTAGAATTTACAAGAGGTTAGAGATGGGATTTAAAGAATATAATGAATATGATGCTTTAGGTCTAGCTGAATTAGTTAGAAAAAAAGAAGTATCTGCTGAAGAGCTCCTTGATGAAGCTATAAATAGAAATGAGAAAGTAAATGATAAAACTAATGCTGTAGTACTAAAACATTATGATGAAGCTAAAGAGATGATTAAAAATGGCTTACCTGAAGGACTTTTTACAGGTGTTCCTTACCTACTTAAAGACCTTCATGTGTTGCTCACTGGAACTAAAACAACTTTTGGAAGTAAATTCTTTAAGGATTACACAGCAGATCACAACAGTACATTGGTAGATAGGTATTTAGCAGCAGGGTTAGTTATTTTTGGAAAAACAAACAGTCCTGAGTTTGGATTAACTGTCACTACAGAACCAGAACTTTATGGTCCAACAAGAAATCCCTGGAATTTAGACTATTCAGCAGGTGGCTCTAGTGGTGGTGCAGCAGCGGCTGTAGCCTCAGGAGTTTTACCTATGGCAAATGCAAGTGATGGAGGAGGTTCCATAAGAATTCCCGCTTCTTGTTGCGGTTTAGTTGGTTTAAAACCAACAAGAGCAAGAACACCTATGGGTCCTGATAGAGGGGAAGGCTGGGCAGGTCAATCTATAAGTCATTGTGTTTCAAATAGTGTGAGAGATTCTGCAGCCCTTTTAGATGCAACTACAGGCATAGCTGCGGGAGACCCTTATACAGTAGCTGAAGAACCTGAAGGATTCTTGTCCGCTACTAAAAAAGATCCAGGTAAATTAAAAATAGCTCTTAATCTACCAGATGATATAGAAATGGATGCAGAAGTTATTTCTTCCATTACGAAGACTGCAAGTGTGTGTGAGAGTCTTGGTCACTCTGTAGAAAGAGCGGCACCAAAAATTGATAGCGAAGCTTTAGCTGAAGCTATAGGAATAATTATCTCGGCTAATGTAACAGTTGCATTAGATCAAAGAGCAGCATCTCTGGGTTCTTCAGTAACTCCTGATGTAGTAGAAAATATTACCTATAGAATGTATGAGAATGGGAAACAATTTTCTTCTGATCAATATGCTAAGGCTACATTAGCAAACCATCAAGCTGGAAGAATATTAGGAGACTTTATGGAAAAATTTGATCTTATCCTAAGCCCAGTTTTAACAACGCCTCCTGTAAAAATAGGACAAATTGATATGTCCTCTCAAGATGTTGCAACTTATATTCAAAGACTTTCCTCATATTCTTGTTTTACAGGAATTTATAATCAAACTGGACAACCAAGCATCTCTCTTCCACTTGGTTTTAGCTCCAATGAACTACCTATTGGTTCAATGTTTACTGCAAAATTTGGAAATGATAGTTTATTAATTTCTTTAGCCTCCCAGATCGAAAAAGAAGATCCATGGATAGACAAGAAACCTCCAGTCTATTCAAATCAATAACTAATGGAATTAGAAAAGCATCCTTACAACAAAAATTTTAGTTGGTCAGTCCCTAATGGTCCATATTCATATCTAAACAGCGGTCAAGTTGAATCTTTTAGCAAGGATGGTTTTATAATTCTTCATAAAGTCTTTGATGCGGACTTTATGAAAAAAATAATATCTATCATTGATCCTTTTGAGGCTCAAATAACAGAAAACTTAAAGGAATTTAATGAAGGTAAGTTTTTTATCTCAAGATCAGAAGAAATAACATTTACTACCCATTTGGTAACTCAGTCAAAAGAGTTAAAAAAGTTTAGTAAAGATAAAGTATTTTCTAGTTTATGTTTGGATTTAATAGGAAAGGATGTTCGTCTTTATTGGGATCAAGCGGTATATAAAAAGGGTGGTACTAAAGATGAGTTTCCTTGGCATCAAGATAATGGCTACACCTTTCTTGAACCGCAGTCTTATTTAACTTGTTGGTTAGCTCTAACTGATACAGATGAAACAAACGGCTGCCCATGGGTTGTTCCAAAAATTCATAGACAAGGGACCTTGAAACATAAAATAACAGATTTAGGTTATGAAATACCCTTAGATTCTTCTCAAGCCATACCCATTCATTTATCTGCAGGAAGTATGGCAGTTTTTTCTTCCTTAACACCACATCGCACTGGTCCAAATATTACTTCTCAAGTAAGAAAGGCATATATACTGCAATATGCACCAGACGGAGCAGTTAGAAAAATAAATGACTCTGTAACTGAGCTAGCTAGTGAAGAAAATAGACAGTTCTTAATTGTAGAGAAAGGTAAATCAATCAATTAATATAAAATAGTAAAAGGAGCCAGAATGACTATAAAAAGCAGAATTTGTGAAGTTTTTGGAATTAAATACCCAATTTTTTTAGCAGGAATGGGTGGGGCTGCAAATCCAAAACTAGCAGCAGCAGTTTCTAATGCAGGAGGATTAGGGGTGCTAGGAGCAGCAGCTTGTACACCGAGCCAAATGAGAAGATGGATACAAGAAACAAGAGAATTAACCGATAAACCTTTTGGGGTAGATACTTTACTTCCAATGTCTGTGAGGGGGGGAGGAAACTTAAAACAAAATCAAGGTAAGAATCCAGCAGACTTAGTTGAAGATTATCAAGAGATGGCTAAAGAATTTATGAATGAACATGGATTAAAGATGATAGAAGCTGACAGAAAACCCACTGAAATAGAAAGTGTTGGCTTGTTTACAAAAGAGTTTTTTGAAGAACAAATGGAAGTAGTTATAGAAGAAAAGGTACCAGTATATGCAGCTGGATTAGGTAACCCAGCTCCTTGGATGGAAAGATTAAAAGCTAATAATACTAAGACTATGACAGTAGTTGGTGCGGTAAGACATACAGTGAAAGTCTCTTCTGCAGGAGTGGATGCTATCGTAGCTCAAGGACATGATGCTGGTGGTCATAATTCTCCTATAGGAACTATGGCATTAATTCCCCAGGTAGTTGATGCTGCTAATGGAATACCAGTATTAGGCGCTGGAGGTATTTCTGATGGAAGAGGAATTGCCGCAGCTCTAATGTTGGGAGCTGAAGGAGTTTGGATAGGTTCTGCTTTTTTAGCTTCCGAAGAAGCAGGTATATATAAACACCAAAAACAGGCCATAGTTGATGCAACAGAAGAGGGCACAGTAATTTCAAGATCTATTACTGGGAAGCCTGCGAGAATTATAAGAAGTGCATGGACAGATTTTTGGGAAAGATCTATACATGATCCATTACCCATGCCTTTTCAATCAGCAGTTGCCGGATCAGTCTTAGCTTCTGCAGATGCTGATGAACGTCAAGATATAAATCCAGGATTTGCGGGACAAGGAATAGGCATGATTAAATCTGTTAGACCTGCAGAAGAAATTATGTCAGACCTTGTTGAAGGAATGGAGAAGACCTTATTGGAATCAAAGAAGTGGCTTTGATAAAAGTTAAGCACTTACTTAAGAAATTATTTATCCTATGTCTAAAGATTTAGAGGCACGTTTAAATAGATTAGAGTCCAGAGAAGAGATAAGGGAATTAGCTTCTAAGTACGCCTTAGCTTTAGACACCAGAGATCTAGATTCCTTAGTTAACCTATTTCCAGAAGATGTAAGAGTAGGGAAGAAAGAAGTGGGTAGGCTTGCTCTTAAACATTGGTTTGATGAAACTCTAAGAAATCAATTTACAGGCACTTCTCACCATATTGGTAATCAAATTATTGAGTTTGAAGACGATACTAAGGCTATTGGTATTGTTTATTCTAAGAACGAACATGAAACTGAGAATGAATGGATAATTATGCAGATGATGTATTGGGATAAATACGAAAAGATTAAAGGAACATGGTATTTTAGAAAAAGATTACCTCTTTATTGGTACGCAACTGATTTAAACAAACCTCCTTTAGGAGATCTAAAAATGAGATGGCCTAATATCGATAACTACGAAGGAGAGTTCCATTCTTTATGGCCAACATGGAAAGAGTTTTGGCTTTCAAAGACAGTAAGAGATGTTTCAAAACCTGCACCTATAGGCAAATTTTTAGAGCAATTAAGAAGCGGGACTCCAGACCCAGATATTAAAGTAAGATAAAATAAAACAAATTTTATAATGAAAGAGCTTTTTTCTGATTTTTCCCCATATTTCTATAGATTTTATATTGTCTTTAATAAAATAAGAGCAAAGAATGAATAACACAGAAAAAGAAAAGAAGTGTTGGGTTTGTGATCATGCTATATCACCCTTTATGTCTTTTGGGGATATGCCTATAGCCAATAACTTCCTAAACAAAGAGGATTTCAAAGACGAATATTTCTTTGAGATGGAACCGGCTTTTTGTGAGAACTGTAAAAGCTTCCAATTAATCAATCAACCAGAGCCAGAAAAGATGTTTCATGATAACTATGCTTTTTTTTCTGGAACTTCGGTTCTAATGGATAAGCATTTTAAGAAGTTCTCAGAGTCAGTACTTCAATACATAGACCAAGATTCTTTTGTAGTAGAAATAGGAAGTAACGACGGCATTATGCTTAAGAATTTTGCAGAAAGAGAAATAAAGCATTTAGGTATAGAACCTTCTGCAAATGTTGCAGCAGTCGCAAAAGAAAGAGGAATAAACACTTTGGTCAGTTTTTTTAATAAAGAACTTGCTGAACAAATTGTCAAAGAAAATGGCAAGGCAAAAGCTTTTATTGCAGCAAATGTTATGTGTCATATTCCTTATATAAACTCTATTGTAGAAGGTATTGATACTTTAATAGATGAAGATGGAATTGTAATTTTTGAGGATCCTTATTTAGGAGATGTAATTGAGAAGACAACTTATGATCAAATCTATGATGAACACACCTTCCTTTTTTCTGCACACTCGGTAAAGAATTTGTTTGGAAAATATAATATGGAATTAATAGATATAGAACATCAAGAAACTCATGGAGGTTCTATGAGATATTATCTATCGAGAAAAAATACCAGGCCTATAAATAAAAGAGTAGAAGAAGTATTTCTTAAAGAAAATCAACTTGGCTTAACAAATCATCTGACTTTTGTTCAATTTAAGGATAATTGTGAAAGATACAGAAATAATTTACTGGAAATCCTGAAAGATATAAAAAAAGAAGGAAAAAGTATTGCAGGCTATGCTGCTACTTCCAAAAGCACAACAATCACAAACTACTGTGGTATTAATACTGACTTAATTGATTGTATATACGATACAACTCCTTTAAAGCATGGAAAATTTAGTCCAGGAACTCATATACCTATAGTACCGCACGAAGAGTTTAAGGATAACTACCCTGATTATGCTCTACTATTTGGGTACAACCATTCAAAGGAAATCTTTGCTAAAGAGAAAGAATTTGAAGAGAAAGGGGGTAAGTGGATTATTTATGTCCCAGAGATAAGAGTTTTAGGATGATTAGATGTGCTAACCCCTTAGAACAATACAATTCTTATAAGGAAGAAATAGATACTGCTATTTCGAGCGTTTTAACTAAAGGGAATTATATTTTAGGAGATGAAGTAAAGAGCTTTGAGCAGGAATTTTCTGACTTCATCGGGGTTGATTATGGCATTGGAGTAGGAAACGGAACTGATGCTCTACTAGTGGCTTTAAAGGCATGTGGAGTAGGGCATGAAGATGAGGTTATAACTGTTTCCCATACAGCTGTAGCAACTGCAACTTCAATAATAATGTCTGGAGCAAAACCAGTTTTAGTAGATATAGAGCCCAATTTTTATTCAATAGATTTAAGTAAATTAGAATCAGCAATAACAGAGAAAACTAAAGCAATAATACTAGTTCATTTATATGGATGCCCTGCAGAGATTGAAAACATTAAGAAGATAACAAAAAAACATAACATCTTTCTGATAGAAGATTGTGCTCAGGCCCATGGAGCTGTTTATAAAGACAGCAAGGTAGGAAGTTTTGGAGATTTAAGTTGCTTTAGTTTTTATCCTACAAAAAATTTAGGAGCTATAGGTGACGGAGGCATGGTATTAACTAAAGATGATTCTCTGGCTGAAAGATGTTTTGAGCTTAGGGAGTACGGTTGGAAAGAACGGTATAGTAGTTCAACTTTTGGCTGGAATACAAGATTAGATGAAATTCAAGCAGCCATTCTTAGGGTGAAACTCAAATATCTTGATATAGATAATAAAAAGAGAAAAAGGATTGCTCAAATGTATAAGGAGTTACTCGATGATTCAATTATAGAACTTCCGAAAGAAAGAAAAGAATCTTCTCATGTCTACCACCTTTTTGTGATCCAATCTGATAATAGAGATAGTTTGATGGAATATCTTCACCAAAAAGATATTTTTGTTAATATTCATTATCCCCTACCTATACATTTACAGCCTTTTTATAAATCTATTTTACAAACTAAGGAATTGAAGATTACTGAATCTATTGCAAAAAAAATTCTTTCTTTACCAATGTATCCTGAACTTCTGGATGAGGAGGTAGAAGAGGTCTCTGCGGCAGTTAATAATTTTGACCTAGGTTAATATATGGATGGTTTTAAGGGAAAGAAAATACTAATAACAGGAGGCTTAGGTTTTATAGGCAGTAATCTGGCACATAGTTTAAAAGGTGAGGGAGCTGAAGTAACCATACTAGATAATTTTGACCATGAATCTGGAAGTAATTCTTTCAATATAAGTAATATAGAATCGGATATTGAGATCCTAAAAGAAGACATAATTAATTACGATACAGTTCTTGGTGCTGTTAAAGGAAAAGACATTGTGTTTAATGCTGCTGCTAGTACTTCTCACTCAATTTCTATGAAGAAACCTTGGGAAAATTTAAGAACTAATACCTTAGGAGTTCTAAACATTCTAGAATCAATTAAGACTTTAGAGCCCAATATTTCTTTTGTCCATATTGGTACAACTACACAAATAGGACCCATGAGGTCTTCACCAAGTGATGAATTACACCCTGAATTCCCTACCGATATGTATTCAGCAAATAAAGTAGTTGGAGAAAAATACACTCTTTTATATGCCAAGGCTTATGGATTAAGATGTTGTGTAGTTAGACTGCCTAACGTTTATGGTCCAAGAGCTGCTATCCATAGTCCAAACTTTACTTTTAATAATTTTTTTATCGGTTTAGCTCTCCAAAAGAAGAAAATCACTGTATTTAAACCTGGAGATCAACTAAGAAATATTATTTTTGTTGATGATGCTGTTAATGCTCTAAACTTAGCTTGTTTATCAGAAAATTCTCAAGGAGAAACTTTTATTGCCTCTTCTGACGATCATTTTTCAGTTAAAGAAATAGCTGAGAAAACGGCAGAAGTAATAGGAGGCGGAGTTTCTATGTTGGACTGGCCTGAAGATAGGGAAACCATTGAGGTAGGAGATGCAGTATTTACAAATAAAAAGATTAAATCTATTTTAGGATGGAAAACTTCTGTTGATTTAGAAGAAGGCCTTAAAATTACCAAAGATTATTATTCACAATGTCTAGAGTACTATTTAAATGACTAAGAGGATTCTTATTACAGGTTCGTTAGGGCATATTGGATCTAAGTTAATTCATAGCTTAACAGGGAGTGATTATAGTCAAGTCACCATGATCGATAACTTATCAACTCAAAGATTTTCTTCTCTTTTTAATTTACCTTCTGATGTTAATTTTCATTATCATCAAGAAGATATACTTGATGCTGATCTTAATAAGTTATTTAAAGATATAGATGTAGTTATTCATTTAGCAGCTTTAACAGATGCTGCAACTAGTTTTGAAAGAGAAGATGAAGTAGAAGCAGTCAATTATCAAGGAACTCTTAAAGTGATATCTGCTTGTGAAGCAAATAAATGTAAATTACTTTTTCCTTCAACAACAAGTGTTTATGGAAGCCAAAAAAAAGAAGTAGATGAAAATTGTTCAAAAGAAGATCTATTACCCCAAAGTCCTTATGCTGAAACAAAATTAATGTCTGAGCAAAAAATAATTGAAGCAGTCATTAACAACAGGCTTAAAGCTGTTATTCTCAGATTAGGAACTATATTTGGTTCTTCAAAGGGCATGCGTTTCCATACCGCTGTAAATAAATTTTGTTGGCAAGCCACTTTAGGAGAGTCATTGTCAGTGTGGAGTACAGCCCTAGATCAGAAGAGACCCTACCTTGGTTTAAATGATGCAGTGAATGTCATTAAATTTTTCATTGAAAAAAATATTTTTAATGGTGAAATATTTAATGTTGTTACTTCAAATTGCACTGTCAAGGAGGTAGTAAGCTGTATTCAAAAATATATCAAAGAGGTCAAAATAGATTTTGTGGACACTGAAATTATGAATCAGCTATCTTATGAAGTCTCATCTAAAAAAGTTGAATCCTTGGGTTACAAATTTAGTGATGATTTAGAAGAAGGCATAAAAGAAACAATTCATCTTTTAGGAGCAATAAAAAACTCAGAAATCTAATAAATTAACTAAGGTATACAGAAAGTACAATCAATCCCACAGTTACAACTCCTATTAAACTAAAGAAAACACCTAGAGTAATTATCGTTTTTTTATCTTCTTCCATTATATATTCCTAAATATTATTCATATTATTTACACAAGATGAGGATAGGTCAAAAAGAAATTAATAAATCTGCTTTTAGTTGGGCAGTATATGATTGGGCTAACTCCGCTTTTGCAACTACTGTGATGGCAGGTTTTTTTCCTTTATTTTTTAAATCTTATTGGGCTTCCGATCTTTCAGATGCTGAGAGTACTTTTGTTATAGGTTCAGTAAACTCTTTTGTGGGATTATTAATTGCAATCAGCGCACCTGTTTTAGGAGCTTTTGCTGACTCTGGAAGTTCTAAAAAAAAGTTTCTATTTGTTTTTGCCTTTCTTGGCATAATCTCAACTGGGTACCTGTTTTTTATACCTGAGAGTTCTTGGAAAGTTGCTGCAACTTTCTACGCTCTTGGGGTGATAGGATTTTCTGGCGGAAATATTTTTTATGATTCTCTTTTAGTTTCAGTATCTAAAGTGGATGAGAGAAATAACATTTCTTCTCTGGGTTTCTCTTTAGGGTATTTAGGGGGAGGGCTGTTATTTCTTCTAAATGTTTTAATGTTTTCATTCCCTAATTTATTTGGTTTAAATTCACAAACTGAAGCAGTTCTATGGTCTTTTCTTTCAGTAGCTCTATGGTGGAGTATCTTTGCTACTCCTCTATTCATGAATGTAGATGAACCCAATCTACAAGATAAAAGAAAGCCTATTTTTAAAATTATTTCTGATGGATTTAGCAGTTTATATGAAACAGGAAAATCAATTAGGCAATATAAGAGGGTGGTAATCTTCTTGATTGCTTATTTTCTTTATATGGATGGAGTGGATACTATCATAAGAATGGCTACTTCTTATGGTTCTGATATAGGCCTTTCAGCTCAATCAATGATTAGTGCATTACTCCTAACTCAATTTATTGGTTTTCCAGCTACTTTAATCTTTGGTTTTTATGCAGATAAATTTGGACATAGAGAGTCTCTTTCTTTTGCAATAGTAATTTATATTTTTGTAGTAATCTTTAGTGCTCAAATGGACTCTGCAGTTGAGTTCTTTATCTTGGCTTCAGTAATTGGTTTAGTTCAAGGAGGTGTTCAGGCGATTAGTAGATCTTTCTTTAGTACCCTAATACCATCAGAGAAAGCAGCAGAATTTTTTGGATTTTATAATTTTATTGGGAAATCATCTGTTTTTATAGGCCCATTTATGGTCTCTGGCATAGCGTTAGTAACCGACAGTCCTAGCTTAGGTATTTTAAGTTTACTAATACTCTTCATACCTGGCTTAGTCTTACTACGAAAAGTGCCTAGGAATTAAATAAACCCTTCTTTTCCATAAATCTTTTTAATACTGAAGGTTTATCAGTCATTAACCCATCCACCCCTAAATGAAACAAACGTTCCATCTCTGGTTCATCATCAATTGTCCAAACATGCACAAATTTATTTAATTTATGGGTATTTTGAATAAATTTCTTGGTTACAATCGGTATTCCCCATTGTGAAATAGGCACTTGTGCGCACTCGCCTTCTGGAATTTCTAAATTTAATCCTAGACTATTTATTATTAACTTAACAATATCCATTTGACCAGAAGAAGTGCATAAATCTCCTCCTGCTATCTTTCTAATTTTTTTCAGTCTTGAAGAAGAGAATGAAGCAAGACAAACTCGATTTAAGCTTTTATGAGATTTTATTAGCCTTACTGTTTCTTCTACTGCATCTTCAGTTTTAATATCTATATTAAATCTTAAATTAGGAAATGAACTCAAAGCATCAGATAAAAGCGGTATTCTACCCCCATCTCTAAGTTCTATTTTTTTGATTTCTTGAAAAGAAAGGTCTTTAATTTGACTTTGAACTCCAGCCATTCTTTCAAGGTTGTCGTCATGAAAGATTACTATTTTTCCATCTTTACTTGTTTGAACATCGGTTTCCATAAAGATAAAACCTAAATCTGAAGAATATTGAAAAGCTTCTAAAGTATTCTCAGTTTCTTTTTCATTCCCCCCTCTATGTACAAAACCAAAAAAAGAAAAACCTTCAAAATATGGATGTACTCTATACATGTTCAAACTGTTTAATTTAGAATTCGTAAATTAATAATATCAACCAAATTTATTTTAGGTAATTATATTAAAAAAATATTTTTTATTTTCTTCCTTAGATCTGAAGTCATATGGAGCACTTCTTATCATGACATTACTTTTCCTAAATTACTCATATGATAAAATTAGCTTAAAGGTAAAAACTTGGCACAACAACTATTAGCGGAGGCAACCAATCTACTGTTATATGGACTAACAACAGTTTTTGTATTTCTTTGTCTTCTAATTTTATTAACTTCCTTGATGTCACAATTTGTTTTAAAGCTAGCTCCAATTAAGTCAATAGAAAAAAAGGATGCTCATCTTGAGCAGGCAGTTAAGGAAGCTGCTATTAAATTTCATAATAATAGAGGTTAATTATGAATTCAGATACTCCACTTGGTATAACAGATGTAGTTCTTAGAGATGCATCACAGTCTTTACTGGCTACAAGGGTAAGATTAGACGATATGTTACCCATAGCAGAAAAGCTAGATAGCGTAGGTTTTTGGTCGGTAGAATCATGGGGAGGAGCAACTTTTGATGCTTGTATAAGGTACTTGGGCGAAGACCCATGGGAAAGAATCAGGGAATTAAAAAAGGCGATGCCTAATACTCCGCAGCAGATGTTGCTAAGAGGTCAGAACATCCTTGGCTATAGGCATTATGCAGATGATGTAGTAAAAAAGTTTGTTGATACTAGTGTTAAGAACGGAGTTGATGTTTTTAGAATTTTTGATGCTATGAATGATACTAGGAATCTAGAAACAGCTATAAAATCTGTTAGAGAAAATGGTAAACATGCACAAGGAACAATCTCATATACTATTAGCCCAGTTCATTCCATAGACACATGGATAGATCTAGCAAAAGATATTGAAGACTTGGGAGCAGATTCTCTTGCTATTAAAGATATGGCAGGTTTATTAAAACCCTATGTAGCTTATGATTTAGTAACAAGATTAAAGAAAGAATTACAAATACCCATACACATGCAATGTCATGCAACTACAGGAATGTCTACTGCTACTGCTATAAAGGCAGTAGAAGCAGGAATCGATAATATTGATACATCTATTTCATCGATGAGCATGACTTATGGTCATTCTCCAACTGAATCTATCGTAGCTATTCTTCAAGATACTCCTCGTGCTACTGGTTTAGATTTAGGAAAGCTTGAAGAGATAGCAGCTTACTTTAGGCCTATAAGAGCAAAATATTCAAAGTTTGAAGGCTCACTAAAAGGGATAGACTCCAGAATTCTAGTTGCCCAGGTACCTGGGGGTATGTTTACTAACATGGAAAATCAATTAAAAGAACAGAAAGCTAGCGATAAACTTAACGAAGTTTTAGAAGAAATACCTAAAGTTAGAGAAGACCTTGGCTTTATACCTTTAGTTACACCTACTTCACAGATAGTAGGAACTCAAGCAGTTTTAAATGTTTTATCTAGAGAAAGATATAAAAGTATATCTAAAGAAACTAGTGATCTACTCTCGGGAGAGTATGGCAAGACTCCTTCTGATGTAAATAAAGAACTTCAGAAAAGAGTTCTAGGGGAGAAAGAAGCTATTACATGTAGACCTGCAGATTTAATTGAACCGGAATTAGAAAAACTACACCAAGATTTTAAAGAAAAAGCTAAATCTTTAAATTTTCATGCAGACTTGGAATCGGATGAAGACCTATTAACTTTTTCTATTTTTCCTCAAGTAGCAGAAAAGTTTTTTGTTAACAGAGAGGACAAAGACTTCTTTGAAGAAAACCCAGCTCAAGTAATAGAACAATCAGAGGGTCATTACAAAGTGATAGTAGAAAATGAAGAGTTCATAGTAAAAGTTGATGGATTTGATGCAACTCTGCTCTCTAATAAAGCAGAAATACCAAAGCAAACTAAGCAAGAAACTAATGATAATCAGGGCAGTATCTCGATACCAAGTCCTCTTGCAGGTAACGTTCATAAAGTGCTTGTAAAGGAAGGTGATCAAATTAATAAAGGTCAAGTAGTGCTTGTTCTGGAGGCTATGAAAATGGAAACAGAAGTTCAGTCGTTAGAATCTGGCATAGTAACAACTATTCATGTATCTGAAGGCGATGAAGTTGCGGTAGATGAGATAATGATCTCTCTCAGTTGAAAATGGAAATAACCGAAATTATTGGCCTTTTGAATATAACCTTAGGACAACTAAGCATGATCCTTATTTGTTTACTTTTGTTATATCTTGCCATTGCAAAGAAATTTGAACCCTTACTTCTTTTACCAATTGGTTTTGGAGGTCTATTAGCAAACATACCGGAAGCAGGTCTTGCTGACCCTGGAGGTATCTTATATTTTTTCTATGAGAATGGTATTAAAACTACTGCCTTTCCTTTAATTATATTTATGGGAGTAGGGGCTTTAACTGATTTTGGGCCTCTATTAGCAAATCCAAAGACTATGTTGCTGGGAGCAGCAGCTCAAGTTGGAATATTTGCTACGGTATTCGGTGCTGTGGGTTTATCTATAACAGGGTTAGTTGATTTCTCTATTAAGGATGCAGCCGCTATAGGGATTATTGGAGGAGCCGATGGACCAACAGCAATATATGTATCGAGTATTCTCGCACCAGATTTATTAGGGGCAATAGCAGTAGCTGCTTATTCTTATATGGCTTTAGTACCCCTCATTCAACCTCCTATTATGAAATTTTTTACAACTAAAAAAGAAAGATCTATACAAATGATCCAGCTTAGAGAGGTTAGCCAGACTGAAAGAATACTCTTTCCTATTCTTCTGGTTTTAGTGGTTGCTCTAGTTTTACCAGCTTCAGCACCTTTACTAGGTATGTTTTGTCTTGGAAATTTAATGAGGGAAGCGGGAGTTGTGGACAGACTAAACAACACTGTCCAGAATTCCCTAATTAATATAGTCACAATTTTTTTAGGATTAGCAGTTGGATCAAAACTAAAAGCTGACGGTTTCTTAGAAACAGAAACTTTGGGAATACTTCTATTGGGAGCTGTAGCATTCTCAATAGGAACAGCAAGCGGAGTTTTAATGGCAAAGGGCATGAATGTATTTTCTAAGACTAAAATTAACCCATTAATTGGTGCTGCAGGTGTATCTGCTGTTCCCATGGCAGCTAGGGTAGTAAACAAAGTAGGACTTGATGAAAATCCTCAAAACTTTCTGTTAATGCATGCAATGGGTCCCAATGTGGCGGGAGTGATAGGATCGACAGTAGCTGCAGGAATAATGATTACTCTTTTGTCATAGCTTAAAAAATTAATTTGATTCAAGACTTTGATTCAATAAGACCCTTTACTAACGAGGAGGTTGAGACTGAGGTAAATTTTCTTATTCAAGATCACCTATTCCATTCAGAGTTAGCAAAAATAAATTTCCCCACCTTATCTAAGTTGATTCCTTTGATCATTACAGGAATAGTAAAAAGAAAGTTTAGTTACTATTTTAAGGGAGTTAAAACAATTAAAGAGTTTCAATCATCATTGGCACCTTTAGTAGAATCCATGATTAAAACGACCACCTCTGGATTTAGCGTCTCAGGAGAAGAAAATCTCTTAAAAATACCAACGTTATATATAGGAAATCATAGAGATATTTCTTTAGATCCTCTGTTTCTAAATTACTCTTTATTTATAAGAAATATGAATACTGTGAGAATAGCTATAGGAGATAATTTATTAGATAAAAGTTTTGCTGAAAAATTGATGAGATTGAACAAGAGTTTTGTAGTTCATAGAAAGATTTCTGGGATGAAAGAAACTTATACTAAATTAAAAAGATTGTCTGCCTATATATACATGTCATTGACTAATGATCAAGAAAGTATATGGATTGCACAAAAAGAAGGAAGAGCAAATGATGGTAATGATTTTACTGAAGAAGCTGTACTGAAAATGCTCTACTTGGACTCAAGAAAAAGACATTCTTTACCAGAATGGGTATCGAAAGTAAATTTAACTCCTATTGTTATTTCTTATGAATTTGATCCATTAGACAAAGTAAAGGCAACAGGCTGGGAAGGATGGGAAAAATTATCACAAGAAGAAAATAATCAACGCGATATAAAAGAACTTGTTCAAGGAATAACATGTTTCAAGGGAAGAGTGCACTTGCATATATGTAAATCCTTAAGAAATTTTAGTGGAGAGATGAACGACTTAGTTAGAGTCATTGATGACAAGATTACAAATAATTTTAAGCTTTGGCCAATAAACCATATAGCAGCTTTTGAACTTTCAAAAAAAGACAGTAGATATGAGATATATGATAAATCTGTTGTTACTAAAGAGGAAATTCAAAAAGTAACGCAACGATTTAATGGCGTAGAAGCTGACTTAAGAAAAAAAATATTAACTACTTATGCCGCTCCTTTATTAAATAAGTAAAAAGCCAGAAAACAATCTAGCTTTTTACTTTGCTTTAATTAATGGGAAATTAATTACATAGAGAAAGTTATAAAAAAACCATCTTCATCTAAAGATGAATCGCCATCTACACTAAGATCGCTATAACCTAGAGAAATTGCTAATCCAGCTAACTCCATAGGGAGGTCATAAGTGATAGAGTAGTAGTCACCTATATTATCGTACTGTCCAAATGTTGCTGCTAAACCTGTATCGCCGATTGAAAAAGATAATTCTAAATTGTCTTCTGCATCATCTTGACCCGCTGAATAAATGAGTCCAACAAAACTATACGATAGACCGAGATAAATCTCTTCAAAGTCTAAGTCTAGACCAAGAGCTGAGTCATGTTGTGGGTATGTATACCCTATATATCCAATGTCATAACCAAAACCATCTTCTGTTTCGTTAGAATAACCAAAATAATAATCTAATTCTGTACCTCCCGTTACACTCGCAGCCCATGTTCCAAAATATAATCCATTCTCTCCAGAAATATCAAAACCTCCTGAAATGGAAGGGTCTTCATTGCTTTGTGTCCAACCTCTCCATATATAATCTGAAGAAATAGCTACATTAGATTCAAAATCTGCAGCCGATATTGAGAGAAAATTTATTGAAATTAAGCCAATAAAAATTAACTTATAGGTTTTATTCATATTCATTACTCCTGTTAAAATTTAAATTCATATTTATACATGCAAGTTTTGTGCCTAATAATTGTTATCTTTATTGATGGTTTATATGACCATTCCTAATTTTTATGCTTTTAAATGGTGCAAATTATCTTTATCTTTTCTTTTTTGGGTGCATAAGGAGCAATATCCTTTTACTAGAGGTTTTTCTCGCTCTGTTTATCGTGTAATATGCAGCACCTTTGTAAAACTTAGTTCGGAGAAAAGGTGGATATTTCAGAAAAAGTAGCACTTATAACAGGAGGTGCATCTGGTCTAGGCTTAGCAACTGCAAAAGAACTTAGCAGTGCTGGGGCTAAAGTCATGCTTCTAGATGTCAATGAAGAAAATGCAACTAATGCATCTCAATCTATTGATGGGGAATCATCATTTTGTATAGCTAATGTTGCCGATGAAACTTCTATCAAAGAAGCTATAACTAAAACAAAAAGTGAATTTAAATCAATTCATATCTTAGTTAATTGCGCTGGTATTGGAAGTGCTAGTAAAACTGTAGGAAAGGATGGAGCACACCCACTTGATTACTATAAGACGGTTTTAGACATTAACCTTACAGGAACTTTTAATGTAACTCGATTAGCAGCATTAGAAATGGGTAATAATGAACCAGAAAAAGATGGAGAATGTGGAGTAATAATAAATACTGCTTCAGTTGCAGCTTTTGATGGTCAAATTGGACAGGCAGCCTACAGTGCAAGTAAAGCAGGTGTGGTGGGAATGACACTACCAATTTCTAGAGACCTAGCAAGAATGGGTATCAGAGTTAATACAATAGCACCAGGAATATTTGATACACCCATGATGGCAATGGCTACAGACCAAGTACGAGCACCTCTTATTGAAATGACCCAATTTCCAAAAAGGCTAGGCCTACCTGAAGAGTATGCTTCTTTGGTAAGGCATATAGTAGAGAATAGATTCTTAAATGGTGAAACAATTAGATTAGATGGTGCCATCAGAATGCAGCCCAAATAGAAGAGAATGATCGAATTACTAATTGATTACAGTTTCTTCTTACTTAAGGTCGTTACAATAGTAATAGTCATTATTCTGCCTTTATTAATAATTTCTAGTGCGAATAGACATAAAAAATTTGGAGAAAAAGGTCACCTCATAATAAAGAATCTTTCAGAGCGGTTAGATAAAATGGGTACGGCTATTTTGAGCTCAGAAATGGATAAAAAATCCTTTAAAAAATTTATCAAGGATAAAAATAAAAAGAAAAAGAAACAGAAATCTCCTGAGAAGCAATCAGTTTATGTTCTGAACTTCTACGGGGATATCCAAGCAACGGGCGTTAATAAATTAAAAGAAGAGATAAATGCTATTTTAAGTTCAAAATCAAAATGTAAGGAAGTTGTATTAAAAGTTGAAAGTGGTGGAGGTTCAGCATACGCCTACGGATTATGTGCTGCAGAATTAAAACGTTTAACCGATAATAAAATTTCTTTAACTGTTTGTATAGATAAAATAGCTGCTAGTGGAGGGTACTTGATGTCATGTGTTGCTAATAAGATCATAGCCGCCCCTTGGGCTGTTGTTGGTTCCATTGGAGTAATAGCACAATTACCTAACCTTCATAGACTTCTTAAAAAGAATGCTATAGATATTGAGATGCATACAGCTGGAAGATATAAACGTACCTTAACAACCTTAGGAAAAAATACACCCACAGGAAGAAAGAAATTTATTAAGGAACTAGAAGAACTTCATTCTGTCTTCAAAGATTTTGTAAAAGAAAATAGACCTGTAATAGATGTTAAAAAGGTAGCTACAGGAGAAGTATGGCAAGGGGACCAAGCTAAAAAAATAGGACTCATCGATGAGATAGCTACAGCAGATGACTATCTACTTAAATTATCTTCTAAGTTCAATCTACTTGAATTGGACTATTATGAAAGAAAGCCTATTGGAGAAAAGTTAGGTATAGCTACTCAAGATTTAATAGAAAAGACAGTACTAAAGCTTTATGAAATAATTAATAAGAATAGATTTTTTTAAATATGAGTAAAACATTTAAGGCACTTGAAGCTAGAGAGAATAACGGTGATTATTCTCTTTCAATTATAGAAAAATCTCTATCTAATCTTCCTGAAAATGATCTTTTAATAAAGGTAGAGTACTCTTCTTTAAATTACAAAGATGCAATGTCTGCAAAAGGGATGCCTGGTGTTACAAAAAATTACCCTCACACGCCAGGGATAGATGCAGCAGGAGAAGTAGCTGAAACCTCAACAAAAGATTTCAAAGAAGGAGATGAAGTTATAGTGACCGGATATGACTTAGGAATGAATACCTCAGGAGGTTTTGCAGAATACATAAGAGTCCCAGCTAGTTGGGCTATTCAATTACCTGAAGGTCTAAGTTCAAGAAAAGCAATGGCTTTAGGTACAGCAGGGTTGACAGCTGGTTTATCTATTCATGCATTAGATAATTTTAGAGAATATGCTGGATTTAAAGACACCAAGTCAGTTGTAACTGGATCTACAGGAGGGGTTGGATCTATAGCAACTATGTTATTAAGTGAACTAGGCTCGGAAGTTACGGCAGTTTCTGGAAAAAAAGATCAGTCAGATTTCTTTACTTCTTTAGGTGCATCACAAATTTTAAGTAGGGAGGAATTATTAGAAGTTACCAGAAGGCCTATTGGAAAGAGTCTTTGGGATGTAGGGGTAGATGTTGTTAGTGGCGATATTTTGAGTCTTTTATTAACTTCTCTAACTCCAGGCGGAGCTGTTGCATGTAGCGGTCTTGTAGGAGGTGCCTCTTTTGAGAGTTCTATTTTTCCTTTTATTCTTAGGGGTAATGCATTAATAGGTATAGATTCAGTTGAGATTCCCTTAAAAGATAAATTACATATCTGGGAGCATTTTTCTCAAAATTGGGCATTAGATAGATTAGATGATATTACAAAAGAAGTATCCCTTGAGGAATTAGGTGCAGAGATAGAAAGTATTTTATCGGGAAACCAAATAGGTAGAGTAGTCGTAAAGACTTAAGAAATAGCTATGGAAAAGGAAAACAAACCTTCAATAGAAGAAGATAGTAAAGCTGATGCAATAGCTTGGTTAGCAATAATTGCTGTTATAGTTACTGCTATGGTTTATTGGGTAGCTAACCAATAAATTGCATGGATCTTAATAACATTCTTGAAGAAAATTTAAGAATTCCAGTTATTGGAGCTCCTTTATTTATTATTTCCTATCCAAAATTAATTATAGAGCAATGTAAGGCTGGAATAATTGGATCTTTTCCTGCTCTTAATGCACGTCCTGCTGAACAGTTAGATGAGTGGTTACTCCAAATTAAAGAGGAATTAACAACTTATAAAAAAGAAAATCCAGAGGCGATAGTGGCTCCTTTTGCGGTGAACCAGATATGTCATCATTCCAATGATAGGCTTGAACAAGATATGGAAATCTGCGTTAAACATGAAGTTCCGATTGTTATAACTAGCTTGAGAGCACCAAAATTTGTTGTTGATTCTGTCCACAGTTATGGGGGTAAAGTAATGCATGATGTAATCAACATAAGGCATGGAAAGAAAGCAGTTCAAGAGGGAGCAGATGGGTTAATTTTAGTGTGTGCAGGAGCTGGGGGCCATGCTGGAACTTTGAGTCCTTTTGCACTTGTTCGTGAAACAAGAGAATTTTTTGATGGTCCTATAGCATTATCAGGGAGCATTTCTCATGGTGCTTCAGTCTTATCGGCTTTAGCGATGGGAGCAGATTTTGCTTATGTAGGTACAAGGTTTATTGCTACAAAAGAAGCAAATGCATCTGAGAGATACAAGGATATGATTGTACAAAGTTCTGCAAATGACATTATGTATACACCAACTTTTACCGGAGTCCATGGTAATTATCTCAAACCAAGTGTTGAAAAGGCAGGACTAGACCCTGATAACCTTCCTTATGCCGATAAGAATGATATGAACTTTGGTAGCAGTGGTCTTTCAGGAGATAATTCAAAAAAAGCATGGAAAGATATTTGGGGTTCAGGACAAGGAATCGGTACCGTTCATGATATTCCTACAGTTAGGGAATGTGTGGACTCTATGATAAATGAATATGAAGAAGCAAAGAGTGCTTTAAAAGAAAGGACTGTTGTCTAATCCCCTTTGTATTCAGGTACCCTTTTCTCAAAGAAAGACATAATAGCTTCTTTTCTATCTCGAGTTTCATGAGTTAATAGAGTTTGATCATAATCCATATGCATAATTGCGTCATCTCCAGAATAAGTTAACTCATTTACACTTCTTTTAATCATTTGAGCTGCTATTGGAGGTTTAGAGGCATACAAGTTAGCCATTTTTTTAGCAGCTTTCAAAAGATTCTCTTTGGGGTGGACCTCATCATAGAATCCCCATTTCAGCAGAGTTTCAGCATTCTCATTCTCTCCACTAATGACAATTCTTTTTGCTTTAGCTGGTCCTATCAACCTTACAGCTAAGGGCAAACCTAGCCAGTTTAAATTGATACCTAAGTTTATTTCTGGATAACCAAGCATAGAGCTATCTGAAGCTATCCTAAAATCACATGCAGAAGCAATACAAGCTGCACCTCCAAGGCAGTAACCATTTATAGCAGCAATTGTTATTTGATTTACTTCTAAAAAGGACCAGATAGCTGGTTTTCCAAAGTTTTTTCTCCAGGCTTCAAGTTTCGTCTTAGGTTTTTGTTTTTCTTTTAAATCTGCTCCTGACGAGAAATTCTCTCCAGAACCAGTATAAATTATTACCCTTGAATCTAAATCTTCGTTTAAAGAAGAATTAAACTCTGTTAATTCTTTAAGAATTTCTGTGTTAAGAGCATTTAAGGATTTAGGTCTATTTAAGTAGACCCAACATATATAACCTTCTTTTTTTATTTTTAAATATTTCACTAAACTTCAGATAAATATTTTTC
>CEUY01109305.1_pt1 | contig 21940 bp, 24 predicted proteins | sample 361481 | NCBI WGS metagenome assembly CEUY01 (sample SAMEA2622737, study PRJEB7988) | marine metagenome | isolation source: saline water (ENVO:00002010), including | reverse complement strand
AACCACAGCATCCGCCGATAACGTTGACACCGGCGTTTTTCCAGCGTGAGGCAAAAGACAAAAAGTCGGCAGGACTGATGACTTCTTCGAAGTCCCAGTAAGGCGATCTGAAATAACCGCTATCTGGGTAGGCGATGATCAAGCCTTCATGCCTGGCCTTGATTAAATCAATTCCATCCTGAATCAACTCGACAGACGTATGCATGATGCCCATACCTTCAAACTCATATTGGCATGCTTTATGGACATTGTCGACAAGTAATATGCTTTCATCAAGAAATCCCGTAATTGCCGAAGTTTGGTCTTGTCTTCTAGCTGATAAACCACACCATACAGGCAACGGTGACCTGGATGCGCGCTCAAAGAGTGGCGACATGCGCCTGGGCACTGACATCATCTCCAAAAGTACAACATCAACGTCGCGCTCTTCGTAAAACCCAAACATCTCATCAAACGCCTCTTCAAACTGACCTTGGGAGACATCTCTTTCAATAGACTTTCCCTCTCCAGGTCGAAAGCCAAGACTGTGTGACACTGAACCTGCCACCAATATGTCTGGATTTCCCGAACGTTCACGGGCCAACAACGCTGCTTCAATGTTTTTCTCATTCACCAGTCGGATCTGATCTGAAAGGCCCGCCGGCCCCAATACCAGTCGGGAAGACGCGTACCCGTTTACCGTGATGATGTCTGCGCCGGCATCGATATATCTCCTATGAATCTCAACCAGCCGATCAAACGCATTAATGGAAGCGCAGGCGGACCAGGCCATATCATCCATCACGACTCCGTGACGGTCTAACTCTGTCGAAGTGCCGCCATCCAGTATCGCTAGCATGCCGGAACGCACCCTGGATACAAACGCGCTATATCTTTCGGCCATATTCTCACCCACAGTATCGACGAACACCGCCGCTGGCTACATTCTAGGAAGGCTTAGGGCGGATATCTACAAGGATCAGCGTGAACGCGATGGCGCTCGGCATAGGGCTTTATCTTGCCCCCGTCGGCAATCGCCTATGGCGTCATTGCTACGCTCGCCACATGGATCCGATTGCTGCTGACAGGATGCGGCTCCCTGCTGCTGCTCATTTAGTCTGGGTTTAATCTCTAGCAGTGTAGATTACTGACTGTGCCATCGGGCATTACCGTTCGACAGAAAATGGCTTGTGACAGATTCCGGAATCCTGAAAGCGAAGCCCCGTAAGGATTTGCATCCGTAAAGTCTGTGCCATGAAGATGGGCCCAGGTAAAATTAGCGGATCGCAGGTCGGGTCCGATTAGGATTGCGTTTTTGAGTCCTGTCCGCATGAAGTTGGCCTGACGCAGATCTGCGCCTGTCAATGTAGTGCCGGCTAGTTCCTTATAGCTGAGATCTGCATCTGAAAGTGTGCAATTTGGGTAGTTCCCAGTTTTTACAAGTTGCATCCGCTCCGCAAGATGGGGCACCGGTGTGTCCCATTGGTGGGCCACCGCCTGGCCACTTGACATCAAAGTCAGTGAACCAACGTACAAACAGGTAAGAAAAAAATGAATGCGCGTCATAGTATTCCCGATGACTGTTCTTTCGACAAAATTTTCCATTAGAAATACGAATACTGGCAACTTCGAGAAATGACTTTCCTGAGAACTGGCTGGCCTGATGTCTGAACTTTCTCATGCACAGAGGATCAAATGCATGATTGCTTTGATCGGTGCACTCGCGGTCGTATCCATCACGAGTTCTCTGAACTGGCCCATTCTGGCCGAAGCTTTACGCAATCAGGGTTACTCGGAATCCTTGATTGGCATCAATGCTGCAGCCCAGTTCGCAGGGATCATTATGGTGGCCCTTGCTGCCCCAAGAATTATTCCGGCCCTGGGATTTTTCAAAGCCATATTGCTTGGCTTTGCGATTGTTGCCGTCGCTCTCATTGCCCTACCGGTATTTCGTGGTTTTGAGACCTGGCTTGTCATCCGATTTGTTCTGGGTGTAGGCAATTCCCTGCTCTTTACAGCGGGAGACACCTGGGTAAACCAGATTGTCGACGACAGGGTTCGGGGCCGTTGGATGGGAATCTATGTCACGGTAGGCATGGCCGGCTGGGCTGTCGGCCCCGTTCTGGGCGCCTATCTGGATCCCGATACTGTTTGGCCTTTTCTGTCCGGCCTGGTGGCAGTAGCAATCGCTACCTGTTTCCTGATGCCTGCGCGCAAACTTGATGTCAGGCTAAGCACATCTGAGCGAGGTCTTGCGCTAGGTCTTGCCACGGTATTTCTTGCCGCGCCTACCGTGCTGCTGTCTTCAGCGATGTTTGGCATCGTGGAAGGGGCTATGCAGTCTTTTGCGCACCTCTACACCATGGATGTACTCGGCGCACAGTACCGTCAGACAGGCTATGCGGTTATCTGGGTGGGCGCCGTTGCCGCTATCTTCTTTCAATACCCGATCGGCTGGCTGGCCGACAAAATGAATCGGCACTGGTTACTAATTTTTTGTGTGTTGATACTGATGCTGTCGATCCTGCTCTTTCCTATCCTCATAGAAAGCAGCTTGGCAGACTGGTGGCAACCACAAGCTCTTGCGCTTTGGGCTGTAGTCAGTCTTTGGGGCGGCGCCATGGGCGGCATATTTACCGTGGGCATTACTCTGCTGGGTCAACGCTTTCGGGGTGTAGAACTGGTCTCTGCAAACGCAGTCTTTTCGGTTCTTTTTGGCGTTGGCGGGTTGCTCGGCCCGTTTATTGCAGGAACCGCGATGACGGCGATCGGGCCGGTTGGCTTTCCTACCTCACTGCTGGCCGCAGTGGGGCTCTATACGTTGTTTGCTGTTTACCGCCAACTTACCCGCCACTGATATGAAGCCTCCCGCCATTCATCTTCCGGCGGTCTCTTAAGACCCAGAAACTTAAGGCGCTGTCTTTCTGCTTCTTTCTTGCGCTGAGCCGTAATCGCCTCCGCAAGATCGATTTCTTCTTGGGTTTTACAGGATTTATCGATCGAGTCGCCCTCTCGCTTCTGGGGCAACATTGAGTCGGTGTCAGCACTTTGAACAATTTTTGCCTTGCAGCCTCTCACCATAACTTTGGAAGCAGACCCGTTCGTTGTCTCTGCAAACACGGAGCCCAGCCCCAGCGCCAGAACAAAAAAGAAGGTCCTTACTCCAGAAAAAATCACGATCGGTCTTCAAGTCACAGATGAGAGGTCTTCAGTTATCAACGGTTTATAAAGCTACAATCCTCTGACTCGATTAGCAGATCTTAACTGACCGGGCTGGACCCTCAAGCAAACCTCATGACTGATGTTGTTGATCTCGAACGCTACCCGCTGGATCGGCTTGATAGCGCTGCAGGCCAGGCGCTGATTGCCCGCTGCCAAGCCACGCTCGAACGCGACGGAACATTCAATCTTGATGGGCTTATCCGTCCTGAAAGTCTCGATCCTGTGGTCGAAGAGGTGCGGCCCGCAGTCGAATCCAGCGCCTTTACCCATCGGCGTCGACATAACGTTTATTTCCTGCCCGAAGTCGAAGGATTGGAACCCGGACATCCTGCCCTGACTGAGCTTGAAACCGCAAATCACACTGTCTGCGCAGATCAGATCCCGGACTCTGCCCTGGTCCAGCTTTACCGGTGGCCGCCACTGGCGGAATTTCTGGCAGCCGTTATGCAAAAAGCAGCGCTTTATCCCATGGATGACCCACTTGCATGTCTTAACGTGATGACCTATCGCGACGGTGAGGCGCTCAACTGGCATTTCGACCGGTCTGAGTTCACCACGACACTGCTGCTGCAGGCGCCGACAGAAGGCGGTCACTTTGAATATCGTACTGGACTTCGAACCGATAACGACCCCAACTACGAAGGCGTAGGCGCATTCTTGCAGCACGATAACCCAGGTCGACAAAAACTCGTCGTCAGCCCCGGCACCCTGAATGTGTTCCGGGGCAAGAATACACTGCACCGCGTGACCCTGGTAAAGGGTTCACGTGACCGCATCATCGCGGTGTTCTCTTACTATGAAAACCAAGGCGTGCGCTTCAGTGATGAGGAAAACCTGGGCTTCTACGGACGTAAAGGCCCTGACTAGACAGGCATTGGCGTCCAGCTCACTAAAGCGTAATCACCTGGTCCGGCATATTTGACGCAAGCCCCTCGTATAGATTGGGGAAGCAGCCAATCACGGCACCATCAACCAGTTTGCTCTCAATCTCGCGCTCGTAGCAGCACTGGTCACAGCCCATCAACAGGATGTTCTGATCTCTGGCGACCACGGCGAGGCGCTCTCCGATGGGATCGCCTTTCACCAGGACATAGTTGTTATCTTCAAAAAAGAACATCCCGACGACTTCGGGACCGTGTGCCTGTTCTTCAAGTTGCGGCAGGATCATCTTGCCTAGCTTGTATGAGACCGTATGACCTTGACTTGAAAAAATATATGCGACTTTCATCGTTACCCCACTTTGGATTTATTGATGTATGGCAATGACGAGGTTTTTCACCCCGACCACCCTGGTTCAGTTGATTTGCACTAGGCCAACAAAAGGTACCGAACTTTTAGACAACAAAAAAAAAAGACAAGAAACTTTATTTATTTAAAGGTATTTCTCTTGAAAGAAGCAATCTTTCTTTGGACTTCGCCAAATCGAAAACAATGGCTATCGTGGTCATTCACGATCCCAAGAGACTGCATAAACGAATAGACCGTTGTCGGCCCCACAAACTTCCACCCTCTTTTCTTAAGGTCTTTTGAGATAAGCGTGGAAGTTTTAGTCTTCGACGTATCGGAATCAGAGAGATCTCTTTTCGACTCCATACCTTCGAAAGACCAGAAATAATGATTTAAAGAGCCGAATTCCCTGATCAATTCCTTGGCCCTGATGCCATTGTGAACAACCGCCTCGATTTTTCCCCTGTGCCTGACAATGCCTTTGTTGTCCAGCAGTTTGGCGATTTGCGACTCTGAGAAACGCGAAACGCTGTAAACGTCAAAGTCTTTAAACGCCTTCCTGAAGTTTTCTCGCTTATTCAGAATAGTCCGCCAACTTAATCCGGACTGGAAGAGCTCCAGACAGAACTTCTCGAAGACCATGCGATCATGTTCTTCCGGTACCCCCCAATCCTGATCATGATATTCGAAGTAGTCCGAATGACTTGAAGCCCAGTCGCATCGTATCTTGGTACCCAAGCCCTGCTCCTCAACGAGAGATCAAGGCTATTCGTTAACGACGCCGGTGGGCCTTGCGACCCCCTCGATGACGAGCTGCGGTTGAGTCCCAACACCGATCAAGCCCGGTCGGTTCGCAAGGTATTCACTCACACCCGAAAGCCCCTCAACCGCAGCCATGAACGCACCCAGATTCGGAAAGGGGTTAAGCAAGCCCTCATCTAGAAACAACGCCAGATTGACATGATGAAAGACGCCAAAATCACAGTAGAACGGGGTCTCACCGAAAAAGAACGGTGAATCCGGCGTAGAGCCCAGCAGCCGCTCAAAATCCGCCAGGCGAGGCTGCAGTTGCTCAAGCAGATCGCTCTTGACAGATTCGAATTTTTCTCCGACGGCGAAGTTGATCGTCGGGTTCAGCGGCATGAACATTTCCTGAGAGGTTTCATATAGGGCATCAACTTCTGCACGCAGGAGCGGGTCTTGCGGCTGCATGCCCGTCAACTGCGCGAGATATCGGTTGATCGCACCACTTTGGCAGATTCTTGTGTTGTCATCGACAACAAGCATGGGCAACTGCCTGTAGGGAACAGAGGCTTTCACCTCGCTCCAAGGTTGCCCAAAGTAGTCCCAGGCCATCTCGTAGGAATATGGGGTACCCGTGTAATGCAACAGGAGTTGCGGCGCCTCGGCCAGCGCACGCATTTTGAAATAAACCAACCGCAAATCTGCCATCTACTTTCTCCTAGTTAACAGAAACTACATTCGGGACTCCAAGATTGATGCTCGAAGAGTCCACCGCGACGCCGCATTCTATCGTGATCCAAGCAATAACCACCCAGAATGACAAGTTAACTAATCAGGTGATGGGCGTCACATTCGTTTCGGGGTGCAGAGATTAATATCCTCTTGCACTGTTAGTGTTTCTCCTCCTTCTGAATTTCCCCGGTGCTTGTGCAATACCGGGGTTTTCTTTTGTTGGATCTCCTAGATCCTCTCAGACAATCAGAAAAGGCATAGAATCCAGCGATGGGGTATCGAAAACTTTCGCTGACCGAGGTGCGTCGCTTATTTTTGATCTCGTTGGGTATTGGTGTAATAGCAGGAATTTATTACCTGCTTTCACCTTATCAGCAATGCAAACGGGAGGCGCACATTCAGTATCCCGAGATTCAAGAAGAGGCGGTTATTGACGAATGCTTAAGCCGATCAACCAAATAGGTCGACTGCTGAAGCGAGCGGTATCAATATTAAAATAACGCCAAAGTGACCATATAATTTTCCTGAATCAGATATCGGCCCACCAACCCATCTCAAAAATGCGAAAAACTCTCTCCATTATTCACGAAGAAGGCCTGCTTCTTCTCGGCGTTTCCTTTTTAGTCGGACACTCGGGGTCACAGTTTATGTCGGCAGTCATCGACAATATGGTAATGCCTTTTATCTCACGCACTTTTAGTGAGGCGCACTGGGAACACGCGCATTTTATGATTAGTGAAGTGAAAATTACCTGGGGCGCGCCGCTGAGCACCGGGCTGCACTTTCTGATCGTGATTTATATCGCGGCGCTGGCGTTACGGTTCCTAAAAAAGAAGTCGAGCTGACTTTGGGCTGTTAAATGGTTTGAGCAAGAGCGCTCGGGCTAGATACCGAACCCCTGCAGGACAGCGTAGGCCATCCAGAGTACGGAGATCAGCAGTATTGTGATTCTCCAATCCATTTTCTGATACCTCCTCGCTACGGACGCTCACTCGCGACTTGCCCCCTGGTTCGCACCAACGGGAACTTGTCACACGTCATCGCCGATCCTTCAGTCAATTCCGGAGCCCGATAACTCGCGAGGCAGGGAACATCATGAAACCGAATCGCATCCGAGACCCAATTGATTGAGAAGGCGGCTCGACGTCGATCCAAGGTGTTGCCGGGCGCACTGTGGAACGTATAGGAATCCCATACCAGCATATCTCCCGGTTCGAGCTCCGCCGCAAGAATACGCGCAGTAGCATCGCTATCGATATCCGGGATTACCGGTCGATCTGAGCGCACGTGCCGGTAGTCGGAATCGCCAGCGAAATTGGCTGCCTGATAAAGACAGGCTTCCCGGTGCGACCCCGCCCAAAACCGCAAAGCCGTTTCCATCGGGATCGGATCCAACGCTGTCCAGCAGTTGACTAGGCCGACTCCATGAAGCGGGTAATAGGCATGATCCTGATGCCACGGCGTATTGGCATTGGCCGTTCCTGCTTCCTTGATCAGAAGGAAATCATAAAAGAGATTCATCGAATCCGAATCGAGCAAAGCGAAGGCAAGATCCGGTGCCCGGGAATCAAAAATTGCTCGACGAAAGGCATCGACCTGCTGCCACGCCTGGCTGGAATAAGAAAACCGTCCGGTATCTTTGGCCTTCTCAACAATGTCCACATCCTCGCTTCCCCCTGACAGAGCCTGCTCAATGCCAGCCTCTACAAGCGATAACCATCCCGGATCATGGGCCTTGCGCAGACAAACCACACCGTCATCCCGCAATGCCTGTCGCGCATCGGAATCCGGCAAAGCCCGTTCCACATTGAATTCCCGAATCGGATCCGGAGTTGAGTATTGGTGTAACTGCTCAGTCATCTAGGGGGTGGTGTTTGCCATCGAAATGGGCCTGCCTGCTCTGACTCATGATTTGCTCAAAATCATCCAGGCACCGAATGTTGATGGTATTTTTATCCGGATCCATCCTGGGCCGGCCAAAAACATGAATCCCACAGCTACTGCAAAAGTAGTGACTAGCTGTTCTTGAGCCAAACTGGTAATTGCTCAGGTGTTCCTGCCCCATGGTGATCTTGAAATGATCATCATCGACCGGAACATGAATGATTCCTTTTTTAGTGCATATCGAGCAATCACAGAAAAGCACCTCATTATAGGTGCCAGTAACTTCGAACGTAACCTTCCCGCAGTGACAACTACCCCGATACGTCTGCATTGCCTTTTCTTAACTTGGAACTCAAGCCGCCGTGCTGTCGACATCACTCCCACTATACGTTTTACCCAGTTTCAAGGAAAGTGAAAATTCAAAAAAAGCGAACCCCGGAGCGACGTCGTACAATATTGCGCCTAAGCTTGTCGAAACTCTGTACTGATATCGTGACATGAATCTCTCACAATTCAAGATCCTGACTTTCGATGTCTACGGCACCCTGATCGATTGGGAAAGCGGCATGATCAACGGCCTTAAGCCCCTGACAGATCGCGTCGACCAGGTTTTAGGTCGTGACGAAATCCTGAATGCCCATGCCCTCTATGAATCAACCGCCCAGCGCTTTTCCCCGTCAAAAAAATATTCTGACCTTCTCGCGACCGTCTATCGCCGACTTTCAGAGCACTGGGGTATTTCTGTTGAATGGGAGGAGTGTCTAGCCTACGGCAAGTCTGTGCCTCTTTGGCCGGCATTCGATGACAGCGCAGAAGCACTCGCTTACCTGAAACAGCACTTTCAGCTGGCAGTGCTGACCAATACCGATAACGTGAGCTTCTCAGGCTCCAATGCACGCCTTGGGGTTTCCTTCGATGCCGTAATGACTGCAGAAGATATTGGCAGTTATAAACCGGATGACCGCAACTTCGACTACATGCTGGAAACGCTGGCACACCGCGGTATTATCAAGGGAGAAATCCTGCATGTGGCTGAGAGCATGTTCCATGATCATCAACCCGCCAACCGGCATGGTCTTGCCAACTGCTGGATCTACCGACGGTATGATCAAAAAGGCTTTGGTGCCACCATGGACCCGGGCGAAATGCCGACAGTTAACTTCACCTTCAACAGTGTGGCTGAGCTTGCAAAAGCCCACCGGCAAGAACTCGAATAAACACACGGCCCGGCGCCGAGCGCATGATTAACTGACACAGAAACCGATCGCAGGAACAGGTTCAACCATCCGCTTTTCTGCACTGAGGGACGCCTTCGCTGAATCCGTGCGTTACCTTGCCAGAAGCATCCCGTGCCACCGCGTTCCAGGGCTTTCCAGCATCCCACTCACCCGATACCGTTCTGCCACTGGCATAGGTGAAAGTCCCTTCGCCGTGGTAAATCCCATCAACAAACTGGCCTTCATAGCAGTCGCCGTTAGTCCAGAAATATGCGCCGAGGCCTGACTTTGTGCCGTTGTCCCATTGACCCTCATAACGCTCACCGTCTGCCCAAGTGTAACTGCCCTGGCCATGCTTTTTACCGGCTTTCCACTCGCCATCATAGGTATCGCCGTTCGCGTAGGCATGGGCGCCGACGCAGTTATCAAAAAGGTGACTTGACCCTTCCGAGCAGGGAGCAAGGGCGAAACTGTTGCCCGCGATGGCAAGTCCGGTCACAAGAACAAAAGGACGTATCGTCATAACCTTTATTTTACCGGATTGCACCGCGGCGTCAGATGGCGATTAATGTGCGGGAATCGGCACTTCACCCTGGATCGTCGCCCGTCTCATGACACGTCTATGAGCGGTCACCTCGCCGAAATAATCGGCGACCGCGTGATGCAGGGAGACCCGGTTATCCCATAGCGCAAGAGATCCCTTCTCCCAGTGCAGCCTGCATCCAAAGCGGGACTGGATCGCATGCTCATAAAGATAATCCATCAAGGGCTTGCTCTCGGCTGCAGTCATCCCATCGAAACGCGTACTGAATGCAGGGCTCACGTACAGGGATTTGCGTTCCGTGTCCGGGTGGACGCGGACCAATGGATGTACCGCTTTACCTTCTTCGTTTTTCTTTTCGTACATTCCCTCATAAGTAGCAGACCACTGCCTGGTGTCTCCTGATTCGTTGACGACACGCAAAGAATCCACCACCTGCTTGAGGCCGTCCGACAGCGCCTCATAGGCCAGATACATATTACAGAATTCGGTATCTGCACCATAAGGCGGGACCTCTTCGGCATAAAGGGCCGAACCCATCGGCGGCCGCGCCAGAAACATGAGATCGGAGTGATAAAAATTATCCCAGCTATAGTCTTCTCCGGGTTCGCGAACGATCTGAAAGATATCCGGATCTTCATCGACCCCATGAACATAAGGATGCGGAATCAGCGGCCCGAAATGCTCTGCAAATTTGCGCTGTCCGGCAACGGTCAGGCTCTGGCCACGAAAGAGCAGAACCAGAAATTCATTGAGCGCCGACTTGACGTCTTTAAGCTGGATGGGATCAAGATCTTTGGAAAGATCGATGCCTGTTACGACAGCCCCCAGTGCGCCGCTAATCGGTGAAACTTCAAAACTGCTGTACGACTTCGTGTCAGACATCTTTCCTCCTGAAAAGTTACCGCTGCGGCGCTCTTTTCTTATTCTCTTGGAGCAAAGCGCTTATAAGGTTTCGTCGAAAATATATGCTAGTATGATCGCAAATACTATATCAATTAAATCCCGCTCTACAGTACGCTGAGCAAGTACCGAGAACCGATTAAAGGGATGAAACCCTCAAGCCTAAGTGAATTTCTGGGTCCGGAGGCTATCAGCCAGCTTCGGGATCCGGATCTCAATCTCGCCAAAGGTCTGCCTGCTTCGATCTACACCGATCCGGATTTTTTCACGTTTGAAAAAGAGCGGTTGTTTCCCAATGTCTGGGTCGGTATCGGCTTTGAGTCCGACGTTCCAAACGTGGGAGATGCGGTTCCGGTGGAAGTGGGCGGCTCACCGCTGATCTTGTGTCGAGACAATTCCTCCCAAATCCAGGTTCTACACAACGTCTGCCGACACCGCGCGACGGTGGTTCTGGAAGCGCCTGCCTGCGGCCTCAAAACATTCAAGTGCCCTTATCACGGATGGGTCTACGGACTTGATGGAGGCCTTCTGGCCACACCGTTTTGGGACGGCACGGCGAGCGCCAAGCGCTGCCCCGTTGATCCAGCGTCAGCCAGCCTAGTCCCGGTTAGAAGCGCCGTCTGGAATCACGTTGTTTTTGTGAATCTGAGCGGCGATGCGCCAAGTCTCGACTCCTATCTGGCAGAGATGGAAGAGGAACTCGGCCATTTTGATCTTGGGTCGATGGAGGCGGTACATAGCGAGGCCTGGTTCTTTAATGCGAACTGGAAGCTCGTCATGGAGAACTGGGAGGTATATCACCATGTCTGGGTGCATCAGGGCGTTTTTGACCTCATGTCTGATGAGGTCGACTTTGAAACCGGCAAACCCTGCACAGACATGATTGCTTCCAATAACAGCCTTATGCTGAGGCCCAACGACCTGCGCAAGGAATCAGCACGACCGAACCCGGTTGATCTTCCGCTGATGCCCTGGAAACCTGAAATTCCGCGAGAGTCGAAACTGAGCAGCATTGCCAACGCGATACTGCCGAATGTCACCGCGAGTATGGGACGGGTCGAATTCGCCCCCGCAGTCTATATACCTATAGCCCCGGATAAAACTCTAGCAAAAATGTCATGGTTTATTCCACCAGGCATTAAGGATGACGAGAAACTCAGGCCCGAAGTCGATAAGATACTGGAACGCTGGCTGGGCCCTGATCGCTCGATTGCCGGCCGACGCGGAATTCGCGCCCAGGATCATTACTGTATGGAACTTCAGCAAAAAGCCAGAAAGTCGCCAGTCGCTGATGATGTGCGGTTCTCAAAAACCTGGGAGGCAAATGTGAGGTATTTTCAAAACTGGCTGGTCGAACGGTTGGAAGCATCGTCTCCAACATAAGAACCGATAAGAAATCACATTCTGCTTTACTAGCTTTACTAAATGAAGAATCAGACCAGCGCCATCCTAGCGGCCCGTACAAAGCGTCGGCGCAATTCGGCGATTACCGATACCTTTCAGTTGCTGATCCTGGGCGGGGGTATTATTTGGCTACTGCTGCGCGGTGCGGCAGAGATGAATTATGTATGGCAATGGCACCGGGTGCCTCAGTACATCTATAAGGTCATCGACGGAGAGTTGATCTTCGGGCCGTTGATCGACGGGCTGATGGTCACCCTCGAGATAGGTGTCTACAGCATCGTGTTGGGACTTGTCATTGGATTAGTCACGGCCTTTCTGCGCCTTTCTGATTCGTATTCAGGCAGGCTGCTTGCAACCGTTTATCTCGAACTCGTACGCAACACGCCGCTATTGATTCAGTTATTCGTCTTCTACTTTGTTCTGGGCCCTATCTTTGAGATCGACCGATTCTGGGTGGCTGTGCTGTGTATCTCCTTCTTTGAGGGCTCTTTTGCCGCGGAAATCATCCGCGGAGGCATTCTGTCGGTTCCCAAGGGTCAGGTAGAAGCCGGTGCAAGCCTTGGTCTTAGCCGGGCCGCCACCTATCGGTACATCACCCTACCGCAGGCCTTGCCCATTATTCTGCCGCCACTCGCCGGAATTCTGGTCAATCTCATCAAACATTCCGCGATCGTCAGTGTGATTGCGGTATTCGATCTGACGACATCAGGACTGGACATTATTTCTGAGACCTTTATGGCATTTGAGATCTGGATAACAGTTGCGTCGATGTATCTCGTGATAACGATCTCGCTCTCTATCGTCATCAGTCGCTTCGAGCGCTATATGAAACGCTCAACACTGGCTGGCTAATTCAATATGACACTAAATAGAAAAGCTTCACTAGCCCGAGAAATGGTTTCCCGGGTATTTTTCAACAAGGAGGATATATGCAACTCTTAAAAAAGGTGTTCGTGGGGGCTGTGACCTTTCTGGGCATTGCGCTGGCACCGTTCACCGCTACGGCGGGGGACCTGCAGCAGCAACTGACTTCTGAAAGCGTTATCGAGACCATTACCAAGCGCGGCAAAATGAAAGTCGGTATGTCTACTTTTGTGCCGTGGGCAATGCGTGATAAGCAAGGTGAGCTCATTGGCTTCGAAATCGACGTGGCCAAGAAAGTCGCGGCTGACCTTGGTGTCGAAATCGAATTTGTGCCGACTGCGTGGTCGGGTATCATTCCGGCGCTGATCGCCGGCAACTTCGACGTGATTATTGGCGGCATGAGCGTCACACCAAAGCGGAACATGACCATCAACTTCACAGCGCCTTATGCGCACTCCGGTATGGGCATCGTAGCCAACAAGGAACTGGCGGGTGATCTTGCCTGGCCCGATGGCTTTAACAGCTCGAAGGTCACCTTCACCTGTCGGCGCGGGGCCACGTCCTGTACCGATACCCAGAAACTATTCCCCAAAGCCAAGCTGCGCCAGTTCGACGACAGCTCCCTGGTACTCCAGGAAGTAGTCAACGGCAATGCTCACGCAGTGCTTACCAGTTTCCCGAAGCCCACGTTATGGCAGGCTCAAAATGCCGACGTGCTGTTCAATCCATCGCTTGAAAAACTGACGGAAGGCAACGAAGCCTTCGGTATCCGAAAGGGCGACCCGGACGCACTGAACGTCTTCTCCAACTGGATCATGGTGAATACCAGTAATGGCTGGCTGCAGGAACGGTGGACCTACTGGTTCACCACCATGGACTGGGCGGATCAGGTCAACCTCAAGAAGTAAATCTCGCCTTGTGTGCGGTGGCAATCCCGGGTTTTCCGGGATTGCCACTCGCGTCCACTTCAACTCGTGATCCCCAAGGTGCGGTCTGCTCGCAAATAATCCATGACGGCGCGTAAGAAACCCAAAAGCGGCGTTACCCGTGCGGTTGACACCATCGTCATTGCCAGTGCGATCTTTCTGGTCGGCTACGTCATCTACAAGGTTGACACCGTGATGATCTACAACTGGCACTGGGGTTTCCTGTGGGAATACATTCTGCGATGGGATGAGGAACAACAGGCATACGCACCGAATCTTCTCCTTAAAGGCCTCGCCACCACGTTCCGACTGGTCATCTGGTCCATGCTGCTTGCCAGCATTATCGGAATCGTGATGGGCATTATGCGGACCAGTTCGCGAATTTTCTTCCGGACCGTGAGTCGGCTCTATGTCGAGTTCATCCGGAATATGCCGCCGGTCGTCTTTATTTTTGTCTTCTTCTTTTTTCTGAGCTCCCAGTTTGTGCCTCTCTTGGGCATCGACGAACTTTCAGTCAATGCCTCTCCGAAAACCATTGCCCTGCTTGAGATTCTGTTAGGTCCGCCGGAGCTTTTTGCCAACGTAATTTCGGGCATTCTTTGCCTGGCGCTGTTTGAGGGAGCCTATATCACGGAGATCATCCGGGCAGGTATTCAGTCGATAGATAAAGGACAGACCGAAGCCGGTCAGTCTATTGGGCTGACCCGCTTTCAGACCTTGCGATGGGTAATTTTCCCTCAGGCGGTGCAAAAGGTGATTCCCCCGCTGACGGGGCAATTCATTACGCTAATCAAGGACTCATCGATCGTATCGCTGATCTCTATTCAGGAGCTCACTTTTCTCGCGCAGGAAGTCGCTTATTCCACCCAGTATGTGTTCGAGATTTGGCTATTTGTTGCAGCCGTTTATTTCTGTATCTGCTACTCCCTTGCGCTTTTGTTCGGAAAGCTTGAAAAGCGCTCACAAAGGATCTATCAAGGCTGAGGGTGATGGACGGAATCAAGATCCAGAACACGAAACGCTCACCTTAAAATCACGCCTACCAGGAGAAACCCGTTGGAACAGATGATCTTACTCAAGCACGTCTTTAAATACTTTGGAGAGTTCCGCGCGTTGAACGACGTCTCTTTAGAGGTGGCCGCAGGCGAACGTGTGGTTGTCTGCGGCCCTTCCGGATCGGGCAAATCCACCATGATCCGCTGTATCAATCGTCTGGAAGAGCACGACGACGGCGAGATTTGGGTGAATGGAAACCAGCTCACCGAAGACGTAAAAAAACTGACCGAGATCCGAAAGGACGTGGGGATGGTATTCCAGCAGTTCAACCTCTTTCCCCATCTCAGTGTTGTCGATAATTTGACATTAGCTCCAATGAGAGCCCGTGGCCTTTCCAAAAGCGATGCCACCGATCTCGCGATGACCTATCTCAACCGGGTTCACATTCCCGAGCAGGCGGCCAAATACCCGGGGCAACTTTCCGGTGGCCAACAACAACGCGTTGCCATTGCTCGTAGTCTCTGCATGCAGCCTAAGATCATGCTCTTTGATGAACCCACCTCAGCCTTGGATCCTGAGATGATCAAGGAAGTGCTGGATGTGATGATTGAACTCGCCGAAGACGGAATGACAATGATTGTGGTCACACACGAGATGGGATTTGCTAAAAAAGCAGCTAACAAGGTAGTGTTCATGGATCAAGGCGAGGTAGTGGAATCCGCACCTACGGAGCAGTTCTTCTCCCAGCCTGAAAGTGACCGGACCAAACTCTTCCTCTCTCAGATCCTGACACATTAAATTCCCCAGGAATGCGAGCCGATGCGCTGTTCAATTGATCTCGATCGTCGCGGAAAACATGAGGGTTGTGTTCAGTTAAACCATTCGAATAATCGCCACGCTTATGGCGTTATCCCGCTGCCGATCGGTGTGATCGCGGGCGATACGGGTCCAACAGTACTTCTAACGGCCGGCAACCACGGGGACGAATACGAGGGGATCGTCATCCTGCAGCGGCTCTTTCATGATCTTGACCCCGATCAGGTCCGTGGACGCATTATTTTCATGCCATCCCTTAATCTCCCAGCCGTGCGCGAGTACCAAAGAACGTCGCCTCTCGATGGGGCCAATATGAACCGGGTGTTCGGCGATCCTGCCTTAAGCGGGCCCACTCGCGAAATCGCTGGCTTTGTTGAGGAAACGCTTATCCCCCAGGCCGACTTTGCTATTGATCTACACTCCGGCGGCAAAATATGTGAGTTCTCTCCCTGCGGTTTCATCTATGGGATCGGAGATAAAGAGCGCCTGCAGAACAAAATCCGCGCCGCTCATCACTTTGGCGCCCGGTACACGGCAGTCGTTGAAGGAAGCCAAGGGTCTTTCTCTGCTGCGGGAGAGCGTGCCGGAATTGTGATGCTTTCGGCAGAACTGGGTGGCGGGCGGATCCAACGCGAGAACATCGAGATCGGTTACACCGGCACGGCGAATACCCTGGCAGGTTGGGGCCTACTGAACCATCCGCCACAGGACACAAAAACCACTTTCCTACGAAGCGGGTTTGCAGGCTCGTCCGTTATGAGTCCGGTTGCAGGGGCGTTTGAACCGCTGACCAGCGTTGGACAGGCAGTCAAAACTGGAGAGGCCGTTGGTCGAATTCACTCTCTGGATGCACTTGATCAACCGCCGGTCACTGTCTGTGTCGAAAGCGCCGGTATTGTTCTGGGGCAGCGAGCCCAAGCCCATGTCCTGAGAGGCGATTTTCTACTTCACCTTGGCGAAGAAGTCGAAGAATCGCAGTTACTCGAACCAGTTTCCTGAAAAGGAATTCCCCACCGGCACTCGCCGGTTACTGCTGGCACGACGGGCAAAGATACAAACGACGGCCGTTTGCCGTGATGCGCCGGATTTTGGCGGCACACCGGTAGCAGCCGCGTTTGTCCCGACCAAAGACGGCAAATCGATACTGCCGTTTTGAGTGACCCGCTTTTCTCATTACTCGAACCGTGTCGGGATGGTTGGTCACCCCACCTGTCTTGTAGGCCCGTAACGAGATCAGCAAAGTGCGGCGCGCCAGTTCGTTGAGCCTCACCGGCTCTAAGTCTTTGGGTCTGCACGTTGGATCAATGCCGGCGGCAAACAGTATCTCTGACCGCAGATAGTTGCCAAGGCCCGCCAGAAAAGACTGGTCAAGGTACAAGCCTGAAATACTCCGACCAGAAAAACGCTTATCGCAAAGGCGCTCGGTAATCTGTCGCCATGACAAGGTCTGCGAGAGAACGTCCGGTCCGAGTTTCTTCAAATAAGGATGCGTCTTGATATCTTTTTCAGCCATAAAGGCAATGTCGGTCGCGCTGTACAAAAGAGCGCTATGGGTGTTTGTGGTCAGTGCCACCCGAAGGATTCTGTTGGTATTTGGCGCCTTGCCCTTCGGCACCACGACCCATCGGCCGTAAAGTTGATTATGAGAATACAGAACCCGGCCGTTCTGGAAGAAGATCAACAGCGCCTTGCCGCGAGTGGTGACCTCAACCACCTGCTGACCGACAAGCCTGGGCGCGAAGTGCTTTAGATGGGCAGGCCCGAAGAAACTTTCCGTGATCTTTTTGCCGGTCAAAACGCGGCCGATGGCATCTGCCTCCCGGCGAACTTCAGGACCTTCCGGCATGGGGATGACTATCCTTCGAGACGCGCCTACTGAGCGCTTGGTGCGTATAGTCTAGGGCAGGCAGGATGAAATCGATGCGTCCAGTTTTCTCACAACCTCATCTATCTGGTCGTCCTCGATAATGAAAGGAGGTGCCAGCAAAATATGATCCCCGTTCACACCATCACGGGTCCCCGACATCGGATAGCAAATCAGGCCCTGCTCAAACGCCGCTTTCTTGATACCGGCTGCGAGCCGTTTTTCCGGCGCAAACGGCGCTTTGGCGGCTTTGTCTGCCACCAGTTCGATGCCACGGAACAGCCCCCTGCCGCGGATGTCTCCCACATGGGTATGCTCGCTAAATTGGTCTTTCAGCGCCTTATCAAAACGCTCACCCATCCTGCGAACGCGCGAAACGAGATCGCGCGAAAGAATCGCTTCGAGCACTGCGCACCCCGCTGCCGCTGCGACAGGATGTCCCAGATAGGTGTGGCCATGTTGGAAAAACCCTGAACCCGCTTCGATGGTCCTATAGATCTCACTGCTGCAAAGCATTGCGCCAATGGGCTGATAACCCGCGCCCAGCCCCTTGGCAATGCAGGCAATATCAGGGATCACGTTATCTGCCTCACAGGCAAAAAGATACCCCGTACGGCCCATGCCGCACATGACTTCATCCAGAATCAGCAAAACCCCATAGCGGTCGCAGATTTCCCTGATTCTCATGAAATAGCCCTCAACCGCGGGTACAGCTCCGGCAGTGGCACCGACTACCGGCTCCGCGAGAAACGCGATTACCGAATCGGTTCCCAGTCTCAAAATCTCATCTTCGAGCTCCTGGGCGACTCGCTGCCCGTAATCGAAAGTCGATTCTTCTGGACTTCGATCGGCGTACTCAAAACAAGGTGATATATGGCTGACATCGACCAGCAACGGAGCAAACTGTTTACGGCGGCACTGATTTCCACCGACCGCCAGCGCCCCCAGGGTATTCCCGTGATAACTCTGGCGTCGCGCAATCAAAAAGCGTCGATTGGTCTCACCCTTCTCTACAAAATATTGCCGGGCTAATTTGATTGCGGCTTCGTTAGCTTCGGAACCGCCGGAAACAAACAGTACGCGATCAAGCTCTCCCGGCGCATTCGCGATCAAGAGGTCTGCCAACTTTTCAGCAGGCTCCGAGGTAAAAAATCCCGTATGGGCAAACGCCAGTTTCTCGACCTGGGTCTTGACCGCCGCAATCACCTCCGGATCTCCATGTCCCAGGCAGGAAACCGCCGCACCTCCAGAGCCGTCGAAATAACGCTTGCCGGAAGCATCAACGAGATAGCAACCTTCTCCGGTAAGGGCCAGCGGGGGAGTACTTTTGGTGTGTCGGGGGAATACGTGAGACATGTCCGTCTTATCCGTCTTTTTCAAGAACGCTTAATCATTCACAGCAATCGCCGGCATATCGTTGGTGTGGCAATGAACGCCGCCGCCGGCCGCCCAGGATTCGATCATGTCGATCACATAGACCTCGCGGCCGGGGAAGTAGCTCTCTAGCCTGGCTTTTGCGGCACTGTCTGCCTTTTGGTTCCCAAAACCAGTCGTTATCACGTAGCCGTTACCGATCAGCCAGTTAAGGTAATTCGTATCGTATGCCTCACCACGATACTCTACAGAAGTCGCGATAGGATCTCGAATCACATCAAACCCCGCTGCCGCAATGGCACTGGCGGCAGCATCGAAAACTTTTCGGGTTGGGTGGTTTGGCTGGCCGCACGCTGATCCGCCCATACATTCCCCCACAACGACCGTTGTCGGATTAATGAATCTTGCAATTCCGTCGATATGCCCATTGGTCAGGTCACCCATTGGCACTCCTTCAATAAAAACCACTCTTGAAACGCCAAAATGGCGCTTGAGATCCTGCTCTGCCTTAGCTTTCGTGTAATCCTTATTGCGTCTTGGGTCACCCAAAACACTCCAATTGAGCAACACGGTATCCACACCATTAAATTCAAGATTACCGCGCTCGTGAACAAGATCTATGTTTTCGATCCCTAGGCCCACAAGCTCCGCCACCGCCAGGGGCACCTCGTTATCATGACGAAACGGTACATTCGCCCCGAAGGCGCCACCCCAAGCATCAAAACCCCAGTTCTGAATCTGGAGCTTGCCGCTTTCCTCTATATAAACCGGCCCGTTATCCCGCATCCACGCACTGTCATAAGGAATTGCGTGCCAGCGTATATTTTTATGGGTTGGATCGGCCCCTATCCGTTTGATCGCCTCTTCTGCGCTGGCCTGGATCCCGTTTGAGCTATAAAGAATGTGAAGTGGCTGGTAACGGACAATGACGCTCGCGATGCGGGCAAACGCATTTTCATAAGAGCGCTCCCATGGGCCGGGCCACTGCAGCCAAACGCCCGCCTGGGGCTCCCACTCAGCCGGAACACGTCTTGGGCTGTCAGCGCTCACGGGTTGGATCATAAATAACGCGGCTGAAATGCTAATGACAAGTGTCAGGGTCGTCCTTAACCTTAGCCGTAATTTCCGATGGGGGATCATATGCCAACTTCAACCGAGAGAAACCCAAGGCCGTGCCGAGATACTACCCCTCTCCAGGAAAAGTAACCAATGGCGGGTATCTGACCAGACCGAGTATTACGGCGGGCATATCAACTCCGATAAAAGACAAAACCAACCCGTTTTTCGGGCTGGGAACCCCTTAAAGCGAGAGCGCTATCCCGCTGTGTTACGCTTTTAGACACCTTTAAAGATTTTTCAAAAAGGAAAGCGTATGCACATTCAGATCATTAACTTTAATCTCGACGGCATAAGCCGAAACGAATACGAACAGGTCTGCAACGATCTGGCAAAGACGTTTGCTGATGTTCCAGGTCTCATCTCCAAGCATTGGTTGGCGAATGATGACACCAACACCTTCGGTGGTGTTTATATCTTTGAATCCGAAGCCGCCTACGAAGCATTTACTGCGTCAGAACTTTTCGCCGCCGTGGGTAGCAATCCCGCATTGGTCAACGTCAGTTCGAAAGATTTTGGGCTTATCGAAGGGCCCACGCGGATAACCCGGGGAATGTAAGTATTTCGCGCAACCTGCCGAGATCGCGGCACGCTTGGGCGCGCCGCTGTATAGCAGATTACTCCTACTCTCGGTGATAACAATACGAAAGGAGATGCTTCGCACCTACATCGAATTAACCACATCTCCGGTCCAGATGCTGATGGAGTCTCCATCCATAACGCCTCCAGCCACCATCTGACCAAATACTTTCTGCGCAGTGGCTGTTGCCGCCTCCATCGTGGCTGCATCGGGGTACTTTGCAACGACGACACCATTGCCATCGGCATCCGCTGCAATGTCGATAAAGTCCGCACCTACCGCGGCCACTTCATCGCGCGCCTCTTCCGCCATTGCAATCGCTTTTTGCATATCCGAACTGGTAAAGCGTGTAATTCTGTAAATGGCCATCTGAAAATCCTCTAAATTAATTGTTAGAAATTTGACTCAGAAGATGAGCCCGTCACCTAACTTAACCACATATCTGCAAGTTAATTTACGGCACCCATAAACCAATGATTTATTTACTTTTTTAGCTATCGAATCTCGACCTCTTAGTAAAAAATCGGCTATCATTGACATCCTTCCACAAGACAAAAGGGGTTAGACCTATGTCGAAGTACGAAGATACACCCGCTGCAATTGCTATGATTCTGTTCACACTGGGGGGCATTTTTTACGTCGGCCAACTGCTCTTTATGACCGAGGCCTGGCTAAGTGACAACGGCATAGGTGCTGAAGCCATCGGCTTGGCACGGGTGCTGGGCTTCACCTGGCTAGGGATTATCGTTGTGTTGATTCGGACCTTTACCAATGGTCCCGCAGGAACCGGTGCTTTCTTTATAGCGCTGGTCATTGCCCAAATAGGTATCTTCCTTAACCTCTGGCACCAGTACTTTACGTTGGATCCTACGCGTGCGGCGTCCATCATTGATGATGCAGGTATCGTTACAGTGCTTACCGCCCTGCTGCTGTTCGGCTGGTCGCGAATTCGCTCCAAGACCTGAACAGAAAAAGCTAGAAAGCGCGCAAATGCGCAAAAAGAAAACCCCGCTTCGGCGGGGTTTTGTTTTCTGTGCCCGATCGGATTGGCTTCAGGCCGGCAATAAATCTGAGTTAAACCGAAATCACCTCTCGATCAAACTGCGTCAGACTTTCGCAGCCGGAGTCTGTGACAGCAACCGTCTCGCTGAATTCGATCCCCCATCCCTCCATCCACATACCGAGCATCACATGCAGCGTCATGTTCTTTTCAAGAACGGTAGATTCTCCGGCACGCAGACTGACGGTGTGCTCTCCCCAGTCTGGCGAATAGCCGACCCCAATGCTGTAGCCGATCCGGCTTTCCTTGTTGAGGCCGTAGCGATCGAGCACGGCCTGCCAGGCCCGGTGTACATCGCCTGCGAAAATTCCCGGCCGAATGGTCTGCAACACCACCTCAAGACCTTCCGTGACGGCCTTTGCTGTATCAAAGACTTTTTGCCGACCCTTGCCTAACTGCACGGTCCGGGCCAGGCCCGCGTTATAGCGCCGGCAAGCGCCGCCCAGTTCCAGCGCCACCGTCTGATCCGCTTCAAAGGGTGCATCGGTCCA
>CEUY01206056.1_pt1 | contig 21946 bp, 16 predicted proteins | sample 361481 | NCBI WGS metagenome assembly CEUY01 (sample SAMEA2622737, study PRJEB7988) | marine metagenome | isolation source: saline water (ENVO:00002010), including | reverse complement strand
TTAGAGGATCAAAAGAAATACCCATCTTTGGATTAAGAGATATTATAACTGCTATGGCCTCAGTTCCATACAAAGATGGAAAAGCTAGAGTAACTGCTGGAGAATCATATATAGAATTGGTGAAATTTACCAAATCAGGAACTGAAATTGAATCAATAATTTCTTATGGAAGCTCAGATAATCCTAACAGTCCTCATTATGATGATCAAATGGAAGAATATGCCTCTTTCAAAACAAAAAAAATGACTTTAGATAAAGAAGAAGTTTTGTTAAATGCAAAAGTAATCTATAGTCCTAAATAGTTTTATTTATAGCTTTTTCGTATACTTTAATATACATAGGAATTATCCTAGAAATATCAAATAATTTAGCCTGATTAAACGCTCCTTCTTTAAGTCTTTTAGACTCATCATTATTTGACAATATCTTTATTGCATTTTTCGCCATTCCTTCTATGTCTCCAACATCCGACAGATATCCAGAAACATTATTAATATTAACCTCACTTATACCACCAGCATAACTTGAAATTACAGGTACACTATGAATCATAGCCTCTAGAGCAACTAAACCAAAACTTTCTCTCTCAGAGGGCAATAAGAACAAATCACTATAACATAAAACATCATTAATTTCATTGCTTTCACCAAGAAAAATAACTTTATTAGTTAAATCATTTTTTTGAACATATCTCTCAATTTTTGACTTTTCTGGACCATCACCGACCATTAATAATTTTGAAGGAATTTTCTTTTGTATAATTTCAAAAATCTTAATTACATCACTGGCTCTTTTAAGAGGTCTAAAATTAGATATATGGGTAATTACTTTTTCTTTTTCATCAGCTATTGATTCACGATGACAAGGCCTTTCTAGATGAGCATTTTTATTAACATCAATAAAATTTGGAATAATTTCAATTGAGTTTTTTATATTAAACAAACGTTCAGTATCCTCTTTTAAACTTTTAGAAACTGCTGTAACATAATCAGAATTATTAATACTAAAGGTTACAGCTGTTTTATAAAATGGATGACTTCCGACTAAAGTAATATCTGTTCCATGAAGTGTTGTCACTATTGGTAAATTAATCTTATCATCTTTAAGCATCATTTTAGCCATATATGCAGCATATGCGTGAGGAATTGCATAATGTACATGTAAAACTTCTATATTAAAAGACTTAACAACATCAACTATTCTACTTGATAGTGCTAACTCATAGGGTTGATAGTGAAAAAGATCATATTCTGAAACAAATACCTCATGAAAATGTATGTTTTTATTAAGTGTATCAAGACGTACAGGTTGTTTATATGTTATAAAATGTATCTCATGGCCTAAAATAGAAAGAGCATGTCCTAATTCAGTAGCAACTACTCCACTTCCACCATAAGTTGGATAACAAACTATAGCAATTCTCATTATTATGTAACTTTAATCTTCTAGAGCATCATATATCAAACCTTGAATTCGAGTTCGAATATTATGACTAGTTAGTAAATTATTTTCCATTGATGGAAAAGTCCTATTTGACAAAAATACAAATACTATTTCTTTTTCAGGATCAGCCCAAGTATAGGTTCCAGTAAATCCTGAATGACCAAAACTTTTACTAGAAACACAACCACATGTTGATCCTGTTCCACTTATTTGAGGCTTATCAAAACCTACTCCACGGCGATTTCCAAATTCACAATAATAACATTGATTAAATAAATCAAATGCTGAAGATTTAAAAAATTTATGACTATTATAATCACCCTTTTGTAAAAACATTTGCATTATAACAGCAATTTCATAAGCATTTGAAAAGAGTCCAGCATGACCTCCAACCCCGCTCTGCATAGCAGCAGCCATATCGTGGACTTCTCCCTTTAAAGTAGTATATCTAAAATAGTCATCTATCTCAGAGGGGGCTATATTATCTTCAGTAAATTTTTCCTTAGGATTATAGGTTGTGAATTTTAAATTCAGCGGTTTAAATATCATTTCTTCGGAAAGAACATCTAAATTTTTTAAATATTTGCTTTCTAAAAACTCTTTTGCAATAAAAAATGCTAAATCTGAATAATTTTTTTTGTTAGTATAATTTTTTAGATTAAAACTGTCTATCAAATCACTATTTTTTATTTTGTTTATTATTTTATCTTCATATTTTCTTTTTAAAAACAAATTTTCTGTTACACGAATTGGAAACTTTTTTGTTTGTTTAGAATTATATAATCTTCTTTTAGGTCTGCCTTTTTTATCTAATGTCTCAATATAAAAAGGAATCCAAGGTTTGAGCCTTCCATAATGAGATAAAATTTCCTTAAGTGAAATATTGGATTTATTAGAACTTCTCCAATCTGGCAGTATTTCTTTTATTTTAGTATTTAAACTAATATCACCTATAGAAACCTCATTAATTATTAAAGGTAAGGTCGCAAGAATCTTTGTTAATGAAGCTAAATCATAAACAGTAGAATCATTTACTTTTTTTAATTTTTGATATGTATGATAACCATAATTCTTTTGGTAAATTACTTTACCTCTTCTTGAGACAAGTAATTGTATTCCTGGAGTCATCAATGAATCAATTGCGATTTGAGCTAATGTGTCTATTTTTTCTAACTTCTTAATATTAAATCCTTCCATGGCTGGCAAAGAGTAACCTAAAACATTCTTTGGAGGAATATATATACCTGTTGAAAATTTGTATTTATTACCTACAGAAACAGGTAATTTACCTTCTATTTGGTTAATTCCAAATAAAGCATCAGCGCTTACTAATTGAGAAATTTTATTGTTTTGATAACTAACTATTAACCCTTTAATCTCTTTTAATTTTTCAATCTGAGAAACTGCATATGGGCTTCCAAAAACGTTAATAATAACTGGCACTTTTGAACTAACTTTTTTTATAATCTGAATTACTTTTGATGGAAGCTTGTTTTTCAAAAACGGATTGTTGTCTTTAGCAGGAGAATGCCAACCTATAATCAAAGCAGACCAATTATTTCTTTTAGCTTGATTAATTATGTCTTGAGCTTTAAATATAGATACATTATCAATTTTTGAATATTTATTTAATTGACTATTAAAGTAAGTCCCATCTCCTTTATCTATTTTCAAGTATCCATAAGTTTGATTTGCCTTCAAAGGAAGAATGTTCTCTTTGTTCTCTAGAGCTGTAATTGCTTTTTGAAATGATCTTGAAACTAACATTGTATCTCTTGTTGAGCTTAAAGAAGTTTTAAGTTTATTTATTGGTAAAAAATTCTTTAAACCTGACTTATATTTTGCTTTTAAAATCTTTTTTACCGAGTGTTTAAGTCTACTTTCATTAATTATACCAGAGTAATATGCCTTTTCAATAGACTTTATTCCTTTGGGAATGTTTTCAGACATTAATAAAATATCATTTCCTGCTAAAAATGCTGCTAAATCAATGTTTCCTAGATTTTTTTCTTCAGATACACCTTTCATATTTAAAGCATCAGTAATTATAAGGCCATTAAATCCAAGCTGATGTTTTAAAATTTCTGTAATAACATTCTTTGACAAAGAAGTTGGTATACCCTTATCTTGAAGGGATGGAACATTTAAATGACCTATCATAATCGATGAAATTCCTTCTTTAATAAGTTTTCTATAAGGAGCCAACTCAACATTATTTATTCTTTCTTTTCCAAATTTGATAGTTGGAAGTGTTTTATGAGAATCTTTAGATGTATCTCCATGACCAGGAAAATGTTTGCCTGAAGTTAATAGATTAGCTTTTTGCATACCTTTTAGGATTAATGAGCTTTGATTAGAAACAACTTTTACAGATTCTCCAAATGAACGATTTCCAATAATTGGATTTTTTGGATTTGTATTTATATCTAAAACAGGCCCAAAATTCATATGTAAACCTATCCTTTTTGCCTGATGGCCAATTCTATTTCCAATTTCTTCAATTAAATCGTCATCATTTATTGCACCTAAAGTCATGTTCCATGGAAATGCTAAAACATCATTTAACCTCATAGCCACACCCCATTCAGCATCCATTGTTATCAATAAGGGTATTTTAGAGTTAGATTGAAATAAATTAGTCCATTCTATTTGAGATTTTGAAGTTCCTTTAGAAAAAATTATTCCACCAATTTTATTTCTCTTTATTAATGACAATGTTTCGTTCAAATGAGATGAATCCCTATCAGAAAAAACCATTGGCATAAACAATTGTCCAATTTTATCATGTATACTCAAAGAATTATATATGCTATCTACCCACTTTTCTTGGGATAAATAATCCAAGGAAATCAAAGGATCAAGTTTCTGTCCATATAAACTTGGAATAAGTAATAAAAATAAAAGTATTTTGAATGAATATCTCATTATTTAATTTAGAAAGCGTGAATGCCAACTATTTTTGAGTGCAATTTCCCATTCTGAATGATAAGTTGATATATTATCTACAAGATTATTAAATACAATTGTTTCAGAATTAATTAATCCTTTCTTAATCATTGATTTAAAAACGGATAATGGTTTATAAAACAATTTGTTCTCTTGCTTATAGGTAACGTTCATTTTATCAAGTAATACTAAATTAAATTTTCTTTCTAAATCTTGAATAAATCTCATCAATTTATCTATAGAACACCCTGAAGCTATATTTTTTTTTGAATCTACAGCATATATAATAAATCTTTCATATGGAATATGAATAGAAGCTAAAAGGTTATTATTATGAGATGTCCAGTTATTTATAAAGGAAATTGAAAGAGCAAAAATTTCTTCTGATTCTTCCTTATTAATTCTTCTATTACAGGGAAAAATCCATATTCTAGATGTTTTTGAAAGTTTATTAAAAGAACAATACATTTTTATAAATTTTGTGCCTCAGCAATTAGTTCTGCAATATCTTTAACTATTATAATATCATCTTTTTCCTTACTTTTCAGTCCATCTGTCATCATGGTATTACAAAAAGGACAACCAGCAGCTATTATATCTGGCTTTAATTCTAAAGCTTGTTCAGTTCGTTTAATATTAATTTCTTTATTTCCCTTTTCTGGTTCTTTAAACATTTGGGCGCCACCAGCTCCACAACATAAACCTTTAGATCTACAATTTTTCATTTCAACTAATTCAACATCTAATTTTTTTATTAATTCTCTGGGTGCTTCATAAATATTATTCCCTCTTCCCAAATAACATGGATCGTGAAAAGTAATACGCTTACCTTTAAACTTTCCTCCTTTAATTGAAAATTTACCTTGTTTTAGCATCCAATTTAAAAACTGTGTATGATGTTGAACTATATAATTTCCACCTAATTCAGGATATTCATTTTTAAGTGTATTAAAACAATGAGGGCATGTTGTTACAATATTTGTTATATTATAAGAATTCATTAGTTCAATATTTACCAATGCCTGCATTTGAAATAAAAACTCATTTCCTGATCGCTTTGCAGGATCACCACTACAGCTTTCCTCAGTTCCTAAAACAGCAAAAGACATATCAGCTTTGTTAAGTATTTTCACAAATGCTTTGGTGATTTTTTTTGCTCTTTCATCAAAGCTACCAGAGCATCCAACCCAAAAAAGAACATCGGGTTTCTTGCCTTCTGCAGCCATTGATGCTAAAGTTGGAACTTTCATTTATAGATAAAATTTAAGATATTTCATCATCAAAAACTTCAATGGTCACCTCTTTTTCAATTAAATCAGTAAACTTCCCATTATATCTAGTAGCTCGTACTAGATGATTATCAATCCAATGGTAATTACCGCCTCTAGGTTTGTTCATCAATAAACTATGATATTTAAATCCATTTTTTAACAACCATTCCTCGGTTATTTTCCTATGAGATTCAATTCGCGCAGTAAAAAAACATATTATGTGACCTTGATCATACCATTTATTTAATGTAGTTAATGCATCTGGATATACTTTTGCAATTTTCATTCTTTCTGGCTCCTCATTAGGTATATCATCACATATTGTTCCATCAATATCAATAAGATAATTTTTTACTTCTTTTGGTAAAACAGGACTTACTAGTTTTCCATCCTTTGTCTTTTTTTGTAAATGATTTTTTACTTTATTGTTTTGCATAATAATTAAAATAATTTCATGATTTAATTCTCTTCAGCCCACAATAAGCGATCTTGGTTATTAAAAGGCCAAGGAGCTCCATTGTTTTCAATATTGCCCATCATATTATTCAATTCAGATGGTGCTGCAGATTTTTCCATTACGAGGTATTGTCTCATATCCATTATAATTGATAAAGGGTCAATGCCTATTGGACAAGCTTCAACACATGCATTACATGATGTGCATGCCCATAATTCTTCTGGAGATATATAATCCTTAAGTAATTGTTTTCCATCTGGAATAATTTTGGAATTATTTCTATTAAAATTGTCACCTACTTCAACCAATCTGTCCCTAGTATCCATCATGATTTTCCTAGGTGATAATTTCTTGCCTGTTAAATTAGCTGGGCATTCACTAGTACATCTACCACATTCAGTACATGAATATGCATTTAACAGCTGAACCCATGTTAAGTCTGTAACATCTGAGGCTCCAAATTTATCAGGAATTGATTCATTGTTATTTGAAGAATCAAATGAGTTATTACTAGAATCTAACATCAATTTAACTTCTGATGTTACAGAAGAGTTATTTTTAAATTTTCCTTGTAATTCAAGGTTAGCATAATATGTGTTTGGAAATGCTAATAAGATATGTAAGTGTTTTGAATAATATAGATAATTAAGAAAAAATAAGATTCCGATTATATGCATCCACCAAAAAGTGCGTTCTAATAATATTAAATCTGGAATTGAAAAATTAGCGTATAAAATATCTAGAAAAGATGAAATTGGAAACCAGCCTGCTTTTTGATAATTTGGCACATCAAGGTTTTGAAGAAGACTATCAGTAGAATTCATAGAAAGAAATAGAAACATTAAGATTATTTCAAAATATAAAATGTAATCAGCGTCTCTTTTAGGCCATCCCTTCATTTCTGGATTCATAAAACGCTTAATTCTGATAATATTTCTGCGAATCCAAAAAATAGTTACCGCAACTATAACTAGAAAAGCAAATATTTCAAAAACACCAATTAATAAAGAATAAAATTCTCCTAAAAATGGAGAAAAAATTCTATGGGTTCCTAAAATCCCATCTATTATTATCTCAAGCAATTCAATATTGATTAAAATGAATCCTAAATAAACAAGTATATGTAAAATTCCTGAAACAGGTCGAGAAACCATTTTTGATTGACCAAGGGCAAGAAGAATCATGTTTTTCCACCTTTCACCACTATTATCACTTCTATTTATCTGCTTTCCAAGATTTATATTTGTTATTACCTTATTTATATTTCTTATAAAAAGGCTAATACTGCAGATTAATAATAATAAAAATAAAAGATTTGGCAAATAAGTCATTATTTTATTGCTTTGTTATTTCTCCTTTCTTCCGAATAAAGAAAAATGCACATATCTTTTAGGGTTTAGTTTTATATCATTAAGTAAATCCTCTAAAGCTTTAGATGCTGCTTCTAAACGCAGATAAACATTATCATCATTTAATAATTTTCCTGCTGTACCTTCATTTGAATCCAATTTTAATAATAATTGATTAATGTTATCAGCAACCAATTCATATTGCTTAACTGTCCTATTAAAATTAATTGATGCTAGTGAATCTGTAATAGAATTAATATTTTTTGATGAAATAGATAAATTTTCCATAGTATTGGAAAAATTCTTTTGATTTGAAATTAATAGATCAGATAATACAACGGAGGCCTTATTAACATTTTCTAATGATACACTAAGATCTTCAAGAATAGACTTTAAATTGTTTTGAGTATCTAAATTTAAAACATTACTCACACCAGCAAATAATGAATCAACACTAGTCAATGTGCCAACTATTTTGTCTTGTAGAGGTTCAATCTGACGATTGACTAATTCTGTAAACCCGGGCTTAATTATTGATTTTAAAGTATCGCCAGATTTAATAGATTGATTATTTATAAAAATTGGATTTATTGAAATTGCTTTTCCTCCAATTAAACCAGTTTCATATAGTACAGCTTCACTTTCTTTTGAAAAATTAACATCTCCTCTTATACTCATTGTAATAAGAATATCAGTGCCATCTGTAACAAAATCGGTTCTAGTAACTGATCCTATTGTTAAACCATTTAAAGTAACTTTAGCTCCTGATACCAAACCTTCAATTTCAGAGTAAACAGCATAAATTGTTTTCTGTTTTTTTAAAATGGATTGACCTTTTAAAAAATTATATCCAAATACAAATAATATGATTCCAGATAATACTAAGAAAAAAGTTTTAAATTCTTTGGAAATTTTAATCATCCTACAAAATTAGCAAATAAATAAGATGTGATTTAATATTTCATTCATTTCTTTGAGCTTCTTTAATTGATATTTTTTTATTGCCTCTAAAAGCAACAATAAAAGCACTTTTATAGCCTTTATTTTTAACAGTTTTTAATATTTTTTTTGCAGCTTTATATTTATATGTGTTTCCAAAATAGTATCTATATATTTCTCCAGATTTTTCTCTTGAAATAGATTTCAAACCATTGAAATTAAAGGATTTTGTTTCTATTTTGTTTGAGCTGGCTGCGACTTGAATCTTGTAGTTTATTTTTTCAACTACATCACTTATATGACTATTTTTTTCATTAGAATCAAAAAAATATGATTCTTGAAGAGATTTCATTATATCATTTTTATAATCAATAATTGCATTTGAGATGGCCTTAGCCATAGCATTTTGGCCTTTTTCTGAGTTAAGGTATGCTCCTTCATTTTTATTTGTTAAAAACCCAGTCTCTATTAATACACTTGGCATATAAGTATATTTCAAAACTATAAAACCAGCTTGTTTTACAGTTCTATTCTTTCGCCCTAAATCATTTACAAAATGTTTTTGAATTGTTGCTGCTGCTATAATACTTTGATCCAAATATGTTTCTTGCATTAAAGTCAAACCTATAACGGATTCAGGATTATTTGGATCAAAACCATCATAGTTCTCTTCATAATTCTCTTCATAAAAAATAACTGAGTTTTCTTTTTTAGCAACTTCAAAATTTCTATCATTTGCATGAAGTCCTAAAACAAAAGTTCCTGCACCATAAGCATTTGAATTATGAGAATCACAATGAATTGAAATAAATAAATCTGCATCAGCTGAATTTGCAATTCTAGCGCGTTGAAATAAATCAACAAAAACATCTGACTTTCTTGTATATATAACTTTTATATCATTATTAGATCTTAAATTGGAACCAATTTTAAGAGCAATTTCTAAAGCAATATTTTTTTCATAATATCCATTACCTCTATTTCCTGAATCTTTACCTCCATGGCCAGCATCAATTACTACTATAAATGGTTTAGAGTTATATAAAATGTCATCAGTTATTATATTGGTATTAGATAAAATAATTGAGTACAATATCTTAATAATTAAACTCAATTGAATGATTTTCATTTGATTAACGTTTCTTTGTCATTTGAACAACAAAATTATCCTTAATTTTGTTGACCTATATTAGCTTCATTACAAATTTAAGAGGTTTCATCTTGCAGTCAAAGTTAAGTTATACAGTAGCATTGTTTATATTTTTTTATAGTTCAATACTTATTGGTCAATCTAACTCTACTACAAAAAAAGATAGTATTTCAAAAAAAAATATTGAATTAGATTCAATATCAATCAATGAAAAGGAACCCCTTTTACTCGATTTAATTTCTTATAATGCTGAAGATTATGTTAGGATTAATAGAAAACAAAATAAGTTATACTTATATAACAAAGCTGAGTTATATTATCAAGATATTACACTTAAGTCAGGAATAATAATTCTTGATTATAAAGAAAAGGAGGTTTATGCTGGAAGAATTCCTGATTCTTCAGGAGCATTATCTCAATACCCATATTTTAAGCAAGGTAATAATGAAGTTAATCCAGATTCAATAAGATATAATTTTGATACAGAAAAAGCCTTAATTTGGAATTCCAAAACTGAACAAGGCGGATTAAATGTTGTTTCTAATTATACAAAAAAAGAAAATGACTCAGTTTACTATTTAAAAGATGCTAAAGTTACTACTGGTGGGGATTTAGAGGATGCTGATTATTACTTTAGAGTTCGAAAAGGAAAATTAGTTCCTCAAGGAAAAATTGTGGCAGGATTTACAAATATGTATATAGCAGATGTCCCAACACCATTGATGTTACCTTTTGCCTATTTCCCTACAACACAAAATCAATCCTCAGGATTTATTTTTCCAACAATTGGAGAAAACAATAATAGAGGATATGCAATCCAAAATGGAGGATATTATTTTAACTTATCTGACTACTTTAACCTTGCTATTCTTGGAGACTATTATACTAATGGAAGTTATGGTTTTAGAGGTGATACCCAATATCGTAAAATGTATAATTATACTGGGAATTTAAGTTTTCGTTATGAAAACCTTGTAGCTGGAGAAAGAGGTCTTTCTGGATATTCCAAATCAACAGTGTTTAATTTTAGATGGTCACATTCAAAAGATTCAAAGGCCAGTCCTTATTCAACATTTTCAGCATCCGTGAATCTTGGAAGTAGTGACTTTTATCAACAGTCTGTTAATCAATTGAACAATCCAAATTTTTTAAATAATACATTAAGTTCATCAATTTCATACTCAAAAACTTTTCCTGGTTCACCAAGGGTTAATGTAGCTTTAACTTCATCTATGTCCCAAAATTCTCAAACCAAAAGTGTAAACCTTACATTGCCAACTCTACAAACTAATATGGAAAGAATTTTTCCATTTGCTCCAAAAGAAGGAGGTAAAAAAGGAATACTTCAAAATATAAACTTTCAATACACTGGAAAACTTGAAAATAGAATTATAACTACTGAAGAGAATTTATTTAAAGAGGATATGTATGAAAACGCAAGGTCAGGAATGATTCATAACATACCCTTATCAACAAATTTCAAACTGTTAAAACACCTAAGTATTTCATTAGGAAGTAATTACAAAGAGGTGTGGACGCCTAGAACGATTAAGTATAACGATTATAACAATGAAAGTCAATTGGTTATAAAAGATACTATACAAGAATTTGATGCATTTAGAACTTATAATCTAAACTCAAGTATTGGAACAACAATTTATGGTACTTTTAATTTTGGAAATGATAAAAAAATTCAATCTATAAGACATACTATTAGACCATCTATAAGCTATAGCTATAATCCAAGTTTTGAAAAACAATATTATGATGAATATATAATTGATGCAGATGGAAATACAAGATCTTATACAAGGTTTGAAGGAGGATTATTTGGTGCCCCTGGTAATTCATTTTCGAGTAGTATAGGCATTAATATAAATAATAGTTTTGAAGCAAAAGTGACAGACAGAGATTCAACAAAATTAGAGCCAAAGAAAGTGAAGATTATAAATAATCTAAGTTTATCTACAAACTATAATTTAAGAGCAGATTCATTAAACTTAGCGCCTATAAGAATGTCAACAGGGTTTAATGCTCTAAAGAATAAATTACAAATGAATGTCGCTGCTACTTTTGATCCATATGCACTTGATGAAAATCTCAAAAAATTTAATAAATTTAATATTTCTACTGGTGGCTCATTACTTAGAATGACAAGTGCAAATGTTAATTTTAATTATTCAATTTCTGCTAAAACAGATAATAAAAATAAATCTGAAACTAGGGATAGGGAAACAGCTTCAAGTGGAGGTAGAGATGATGGATTATTCGGTAGAGGTTTTGATTCAGCAGATTCAAGAATGTTTGAGGATGATAATATACCAGCAAGTAAATATCCCTACTATAAAAGTAAAATTCCGTGGGATTTAAAAATAGCTTACTCTTTAACTTACTCCAATAGAACCAAACAAAGAGAAATAACAAATAATTCCTTTATGTTTTCAGGAAATGTTGAGATAACTCCCAAATGGAGAATAAGAGCCTCTTCAGGATATGATGTAAAAAACAAAGGTTTTACCTATACTCAATTAGGTTTTGATAGAGACCTTGACAGTTGGAGAATGAATTTTGACTGGGTGCCTTTTTCACCAAGGGCTTCTTGGAACTTTTTTATTGGAATTAAATCCGGACTATTAAGTGATATTAAATATGAAAAGAATAGAGAACCAGACAGAAAACTAAACTAAACAATAAAAATTATGAATAAAAAAGAAATAATTTATACAAACAATGCTCCTTCACCAATTGGCCCATATAATCAGGCTATTAAATCAAAAGGTATTTTATATTTATCTGGTCAAATTCCACTAACACCTTCTATGGATTTAATTGAAAATGATATAGAAAAGGAAGTAAGACAAGTTATGGAAAACTTGAATGAAGTATTAAAAGCTGCAAGTATGGAGTTTGATAATGTTGTAAAAGCAACTATATATCTTAATAATATGGATGATTTTTCAAAAGTAAATAGTATTTATGAAGAATATTTTAATAATGAGAATGCTCCTGCCAGAGAAACCGTAGCTGTAAAAACCTTACCTAAAAATGTTAGGTTGGAAATTAGTATGATTGCCCACGAATAAAATAATTAATTTGAATTATTGAAGATTAAATTTATGATACTTTAAAAGCCCATCTATGGGTCTTTTAATTACCTTTCCCATAGTTAATTGATAATCATTTAAAATCTCCTTTATTTCTTTTTCAAGGTAAAATGATATTGAACCAACAAAATGAATTGGCACTTCCTTACAGTTTTTAAATTGGAGAATCTGGTGCTCAATAAATCTTTGAAGACCTTTATAAATCATATCTTTCATTAATGGATGATCCTTTCGATTAATCATAAATTTAGCAAATTTTGCTAAGTAGGTATTAGGGTTTTCTTTCCTATAGATGTTTTCTTTAATAGTATCAGGGTCAAGTTTAAACTCCTTTTCAAATTCTTTAGCATATTTTTCTGGCATTTCATTAAAATAATAGCTTCTAATTAATTGTTTGCCAAAAAAGTTACCACTAGCCTCATCCATTAGCACATAGCCCAATGAAACAATTTTTTGTTCAATATTATTTCCGTCAAAATAAGTGCAATTTGAACCCGTTCCAAGTATACAGACTATAGATGGTTCACCTATTTTAGAACAAGAATAAACTGCAGCATAAGTGTCTTCTTTAATATCTAATTCTGCTTTACAAAATATTTGTTTAAAAATCTTTTCAATTCGTTTTGAAGATGAATCTACACCGCAACCAGCTCCATAAAAATAAAGCTTAGTTACATCATTTCTATTCTGAGATATATCATAATTATTAATTATTCTCTCATTTATTATAGAACTAGACAGCACTTGAGGATTTAAACCTAGGGTTTGAGTGGAAAATAAGACAGATCCTTTGTAGTCAATTGCAATCCAATCAGTTTTTGTAGATCCACTATCAACAACTAAAATCATAACTTATAGTTGATTAATATAACGAGCTAAATCTATTAACTTATTTGAATAACCACATTCATTGTCATACCAAGAAATTATTTTGTAAAAACTGGAATTTAACTCCATTCCTGCATTAGCATCAAAAATAGATGTACGAGTATCACCAATAAAATCTTGTGAAGCTACAGAATCTTCTGTATATCCTAATACTCCCTTTAATTCATTCTTTGAAGCATTTAACATAGTTGACTTAATAATTTCATATGAAGTTTTAGTATCTAACTTAACCGTTAAATCAACAACTGAAACATTTGCTGTAGGAACACGAAATGCCATACCAGTTAATTTACCTTCAAGTTCTGGTATAACTTTAGTTACAGCCTTGGCAGCTCCAGTAGATGCGGGAATGATATTTAGTAAAGAGCTACGACCTAACCTATAATCTTTTTTTGAGGGTCCATCTACAGTTTGTTGGGTTGCAGTAGCTGCATGAACAGTTGTCATTAACCCTTCTCTTATTCCAAAATTATCATTTAGAACTTTAGCTATCGGCGCCAAACAATTTGTTGTACAAGAAGCATTAGATACGATTTTGTTTTCTGGGAGAACTTCTTTATGATTAACTCCTACAACAAACATTGGAACATCATTTGATGGAGCAGATATAACTACTTTCTTTGCTCCAGAATTTAGATGAGATTTAGCGCTATCAATAGTAGTAAAAATACCCGTGCACTCAGCAACAACATCAGTTCCCATAGCTCCCCAGACAATATTCTCAGGATTTGTCTCGGCAGTAATTTTAATTTTCTTGTCATTAACAATTAATGTATTTTTCTCTATTTGAATTGTGCCATTAAAACTACCATGTACAGAATCATACTTTAATAAATATGCCAAGTGATTTATATCCAATAAGTCATTTATTCCAACAATTGTAATATCATCACTGACTATAGCTGAACGAAAAACCATTCTTCCAATTCTACCAAATCCATTGATTCCAATTTTTAATGACATACTTAAAATTTAAATTGATAATATTTCAGATACTCTAATTAAATCTTTATTAATTTCTGTTTGACCCTTAATGGCATCTACCAATGGGCTTAATATCATTCTATCATCTTTAATCCCTACCATAACATTTGAAGATCCATTTAAAAGAGATTCAACAGCATAAACACCCATTCTAGAAGCAAGAACTCTATCAAAACATGTTGGAGATCCTCCGCGTTGCATATGTCCCAAAACAGAAACTCTAACTTCATATGTTGGCATATTATTTTCAACATATGATGCTATTTCAAAAACATTTTTTCCAGTCTTATCTCCTTCAGCTACCATAACAATACTAGAAGATTTTCCCGATTTCTCACTTCTTTTAAGTGATTCAATTAATCTATCTAAGCCCATATCTTCTTCAGGAATTAAAATTTCTTCAGCACCAGCACCTATACCAGCATTAAGTGCAATATGACCAGCATCACGACCCATAACTTCAACAAAAAATAATCTATTATGAGAAATAGCTGTATCTCTTATTTTGTCAATTGATTCAATTACAGTGTTTAATGCAGTGTCATAACCAATTGTGAAACTTGTTCCTAGAATATCATTATCTATGGTTCCTGGTATTCCAATTATAGGTACACCAAATTCTTTGTTAATAATTATTGAGGCTGTAAATGAACCATCTCCTCCTATTATGACTAACGCATCTATTCCATTTTCTTTTAAGCTTTTATAAGCTTTTTTTCTGACTTCTTCCTTATAGAAATCTTTACATCTAGCAGTTTTTAAAATTGTTCCACCCTTGTTTATAATATTATTTACGCTCCTGGCATTCATTGACTTAATATTATTATCAATTAATCCTTGAAAACCTTTATAAACACCAAAACATTCAATTTTGTTAAAAACACAACTACGAACGACAGCTCTAACAGCAGCATTCATGCCTGGAGCATCTCCTCCAGAAGTTAATACACCAATTTTTTTTATATCTTTCATTCAGTTAAAAAGAAGGAACAAATTTAACCATTCTAAATGGTATAGAAAAACTTACATTTGTAATCTACATAGAAAAAATAACTTCAAATTATTCTGCTTCCTTAATGATTCTATTTATTAATTGTTTAAAATCATTAAAATCAACATTGTAAGAAATACCCATTCCTTGTGTATAACCGAGTTCATCTCCTATATATCTAAATTCATTTTCTTTATTAAAAACCTTCGCTTTTAATGTTCCATCTTCATTTAAAATAAAATCTATCTGCACATCACCTACAATCAATGTTTCATTTACACCACCAACTGGAACACCAATTTTACCATTAATTAAAATTTTATCACTTACTTGAGTTGATAATGTAAGTCCTAATCTATCTTCAGAAAAAATATCTAATTCAGAGTTATTATCTCCTTGAATATAATTCAGTCCCACTTTCAACTTTTCATTTTCATCTCCCAGAATGGAACTAAATAAATCAGAAGCCTTTTCATAAAGATTATTTGTTAGGCCTTGTACAGAAACACTAACATCGTTAATAAAAATTCCTTGTGAAAGTAGTGAAATAGCTTGTAATTGACTCTTTTGAGGATCAGACAATCGATAATTAATATCTGAAACTACTGATCCACTTGTATTTGGAAAATATATTTCAAAAAGAGGATTATCTGGTTTTAGTAAATTACCTTGAAGATGGATACCTACTTGAGTTGGAATTTTTTTATTAAAACCTGGATTATCGAGTAATAGAGCAGGATTAGCTCCTCCAGGAACATCATAAATTGCATTTAAATCCATTTTTGCTCCCAATGGGTCTCCTTCCCATACAATTGTACCGCCAGGTTTTAAGTTAAATTTTTTGTCAAGCAGCCCTAAGTTCTTAAAATTATATATTCCTTCATATGTAATAAAATCTCCCCACATATTAAATTTTCCTTTTGTATCAGTTTCCATTAGTAATCTGCCTTCACCTCTTCCATTCAAATAACTTCCAGTGGATTGATCAATAACTATCTCTATAATTGCATCATTATTAATATCTAACTCCATAAACATTTCTAACCCTCTGATTTCATTTATAGTTTGATTTTTTGGTTTTGATATATTTACAACTTTTGTTTTCTTATCTATAAATGTTATAAATGATGTTTCTTCCAATTCTTTGGTGTCTTTCCAAGGTATCTTAATAATTGTTCCTGGTGCTGTAGTACCAATCAATTGTAACTGTGGGTTTTTTGTTGATCCATTCATTTTAATTTCACCTGACAATAACCCCTTGCCATAAAAAATAGCTTCTGCGCTATTAGGTTTGTTTAGCATTAAAATTCTCTTAGAATCAATAGACAAATCCATTTTCCAGTCTCTAAAGTTTTTATGCTGAAACTTGCCAAGTATTTTTGCTGATGTCCCTATATGCCCATCAATTAATTTTGTAGGTAAAATTTCAAAAATATCTCTATAAAGATTTATTTTAGAGTCTTTATCAATTAAATAATCTACATTGATAAAAGGAATCATAAAACCAGACTCTTTTAGTTTAAGCTCTCCAGAATTTTGAATATTAGTTAATTCACCCCAAAGATTAATATTTCCGTCAATTTTCCCTTTAATTTTTGAGATTGACTTACCTAAAGGAGAAAGAAATGAAATATCAAAATCATTAAATACTAAATCAATATCAACTTTAGGAAAGTTAGAATTATTGATTATTGTACCTAAACTATTTAAAGTTTTTTTATTATTCTTAAGGACTTCCAAGTTTAATAGGTATGACTGAATTCTTGTGTTACCTTGAATTTCAAAATTTAATACTCCAATACTTTTATTATTAATTTTGATTTCATTTGAAATAATTGAACCATTTAGTATGTTTTCATTAGGAGTTCTTTTAATAATCCAATTTGAATCAAATGATCCTTTAGCTAAAAATTTATTATTAATAGGTAAAACCTGATTAAAATTTACATTCTCAAATAGAAGATTAATATCGAAAAAATCATTATTTTCATAATAACCATTAATTTTTATTTTAGAATTATCTGAACTTAATAAAAAGTTATCAAGTAAAACACTTTCAGTTACATAATTATATTTAATAGGTTTAGAAGAAACCAAATTCCATTGATTTGAATTATAAACTATATAAGAGGATAAAAAATCAATCTCACTTATATTTTGACTTAATTTTTTAATATGAAAGTTTAAATCAAATGAAAGTTCTTCCTCTTTATAATCATTAAGAGAACTACTTATTAATAAGCTTTCATTCTGTGGTTTATTTGAAAGTACAAAGTTTCCAAGATACTGATCTTTATAAAATAATTTATCTATTTCTAAATTGCTTAATCTATTTAAAGATTTGTTATCAATTTTTAATCTTAAATCTTCTGCATAAAAATCTTGATATTGAAAAAATGGAACATTAAATTCAAAAACTGAATTAAAATCTTCACTATCAATATTTCCAATAAATCTAAAATCATCTGTACTTGAAATTTCTGGATTTAAAAAATTAACCAAATCTTTTGAAAGTGTAAAATCAAAATTTATATTTTGAGGATTATATATTTTATTTAATGGAATTAACGGGAAAGCTTCTGCTAATGTATTGTTAATCAATAAATTAACTTTAGTTAAATCAAATTTGCCATTTGCTTTACCTTTAATCCATGATGAATTTATAAAGGAAACACTTCTAATATTATTATCAAAAAGAGTATTAAAGTAAAAGTCACTAGACTTTAAAAATCCTTTATCATGTTTGATTTCGAGGTCTTGAACAGTTAGAATCAAAGAAGAACTGTTAATAGATTTCCCTTCATATTTTGCCTTAAAAACGCCACTTAAGGTTGGATTTAAGTTAACCAAATAATTATTAAATCTTGAAAGGTTTAATGATTTAAGATTAATCATTGTACTTATTCTTTTCTTATCATTATAAAAATCATATTCAATTATGTTATCTGAAATGATATTTCCTTCATTAGTACTAAATGAAATAGACCCTTTATTTAAATCCCCTAATCCACTACCAATAAATTTAACATCATTATTTTTAAGCCTTTGATTTAATCCTCTTATTAGTTTCCATTCAAAAACACTATCTTTTTTTTGTATAATAATTTCTCCTGACAAATTGCTTTTAGGGAGTGTAAGATTTATCCTGTTTATATTAATCTTATTAAATTGAATTTGATGCTTTTCACTTATTTTTTTATCTATATTCTTCCTTGAAGAATTGAAATTAACAAATCCAAGAGCAGAGTTTATTTCACCATCTATATTCCAATATTTTTTAGAATAAATACCGTTAAAATTCAAATTATCAATTTTTTTAAAATCAAAATTTGACATATAAATAGAATCAGAATTTATTTTGAAGATTTTTTTTGCATTATCTATAATTAAATTATTAATTGATAATGTTCCAGATACTTCAGATTGATTTTTAGTAAAGAAATTTTTGAGATTAAGATTTGATTTTACTATTCCAAAACCTATATCAAATTTACTGTTATTTAAGTTTAATGAATCTAGTGTTCCTGAAATATTAATGTGAGCTGAATTGACTAATAATGAATCAATTCTACTAGATTCAATAAAATTATTTAATCTAAGGTTTGATGCCTTTATTTCTGAATAAATGGAGGAACTTCTAATAAATTTTTTTAGTGTCTTCTTCTCATTATTTATTTTAAAATCCCCTTCAAAAACCCCAAAATTAGAAGTAATTAAAAAGTCATCAATTTTAAAAGAGCACTTATTATATTCCAAATACTTTGACTTGAATATTGTTTGATGATTATTAAATTTTAGATTACTTGAAACATTATTAAATTCAATAAAACTAGATCCACCATAAAATTCATTTGCATTAAACTTATTAATCTTAATTATGTTATCCTCATTAGGAAATTTAATTTGTCCATTAGTAATTATTAATGATGATATAAAAAAAAATGGATCCCATTTTTCTGGATTTTTATTTTTTCTAATTTTATCCAAAAAAATCTCAAGATTGTTTTGTCCATACTTTTCATTATTCACTATGTTTAATATTAACCCATCAATATTTGCTTTTGATAATTTTATGTTTCCATTAACTAAACTTTTAAATGAGTTAAGGTTAGTTTTTAAATTTTTTACAAAAAACAAAGTATCATTACTATCGCTTACCAATACATTTTTAACATTAATATCTCCATCAATTGTTGTTTCAATTTCTCCAATATTAAAGTTGCTATTAAGTTTTTTACTATATGTATTGGTTATATTTTGAATAATTTTATTTTGAACACTATTTGTTTGAATTAAATAGTATAATAATAACATGAAAAGAATTAAAACAGAAAATGCTCCAAATAATATTTTATATTTTGTTTTGATCTTAATCTTTTATTTTTGTTAAGTTAGTTATCAAACCTTATATGAAACAAAAACCGTGCTACATTTTAGGAATTGAATCTTCATGTGATGATACTGCAGCTTCGATATTGAATCATAACAAAGTTCTATCAAATTGTATCACAAACCAAAAAATTCATACTGAATATGGCGGAGTTGTTCCAGAGTTAGCTTCTAGGGCTCATCAATCCAATATTGTCCCAGTGGTGGATTTTGCACTAAAAAAGGCAAAAATACAGTGTAAAGATCTTAGTGCTATTGCTTTTACGCAAGGCCCTGGACTTCTTGGGTCCTTATTAGTTGGAGGCAGTTTTGCTAAATCAATGTCTTTGGGTCTAAATATTCCTTTAATAGCTGTTCATCATATGCAAGCTCATCTGCTTGTTCATTTTATTAAATCAAAAGAAATCATACCTCCATCTTTTCCTTTTATAGGTGTAAATATTTCCGGCGGACATACTCAAATTATTCTAGTTAATGATTATTTCAAAATGAAGGTTATTGGATCAACAATTGATGATGCAATAGGTGAGGCTTTTGACAAGTGTGGAAAATTAATTGGACTTAAATATCCTGCAGGTCCAGAAATTGACAGACTATCACAAAACGGAAATAGTTATAGATTTGAGTTTCCAATACCTAAAGTTAACAATCTTAATGTTAGTTATAGCGGTGTTAAAACTGCCTTTATGAATTTTATAATAAAAGAAAAACAAAATAACTTAAAATTTGTTCAAGAAAACATAAATGATATATGCGCAAGTATTCAAAAAATACTTATAAAAATAATTTTCCAAAAAATTAATTTAGCAGTTAAGGAAACTGGAATAAAAACTGTAGCCATTGGTGGAGGGGTATCAGCAAACAGTGAACTAAGAAAGTTATTGAAAAATCAAACAGAAATAAATAAATGGAATGTTCATATCCCACCAATTGAATATACAACAGACAATGGTGCAATGATTGGAATTGCAGGATATTACAAGTGGCGTGAAAATAATTTTACTAGCCTTAGCACCCCTTCACAAGCAAGGATAGACTTTTAATTATATAATAATGGATTTGTTTTTTAGCTCAAATATTCAAAAAAACACTAAGAATTTAATTTTTTCATCTGATGAAAGCAGACACATCTTTAAGGCTTTAAGAAAAAGAAGAGGTGAAAGAATTAGAGTTACAAATGGCAAAGGTCTAGAGTGGATTGGTGAGTTAATTTCTTTGAATCAAAACAAAACTGAAGCAAAAAAAATCAAATCAACTTTTTTTGAAAAAACACCATTTAAAATTGAGATTGCAATCGCACCAACAAAAAAAATTGATAGAATTGAATGGTTAGTAGAAAAAGCGACAGAAATGGGAATAGAAAAAATTCATTTTATATTAACAGAGAAAAGTGAAAGAAATAAAATTAACATAGAGAGGCTCAAAAAAATTTCAATATCTGCTATTAAACAATCTCAACAATTTTATTTACCAGAAATTTCTGAATTAAAATCATTAGAATTGTTATTAAGTGAAAAAAAAGGAATTGAAAAATATATAGCGCATTGCCATGATATTTATCCAAAAACTCATTTAGCTAAACTACCTTTTAATTTAAAACCTAAACTATTATTAATTGGTCCAGAAGGAGATTTTACAAATAATGAAATAATGAATGCAGTTTCTAAAGGTTTCTGCCCTATTAGTTTAGGAAATAATAGATTAAGGACAGAAACAGCTGCAATTTTTGCAATTAATATTTTATCAACCTTATTCTATCAGCAAAAATAACAAATCAATTAGAGTTTCATATCTTTAATGTCATGGAATCAAACACCATTAGTAAAGGAATTTTAAATGCAGTTTACAAGGTTTTTCTAATTTGTTTATTAATTTTCTTGCTGTATGATCTTAAGGAGATTATTATATATATTTCCATTGCAGCTGTTTTAGCTTTATTAGGAAGACCTATAGCTTTATTTCTTCAAAATAAATTTAAGTTTTCTGCCCTTTGGTCTGCAACTACTACCCTATTATTCTTTTTATTAATTATAAT
>CEUY01111529.1_pt1 | contig 22016 bp, 20 predicted proteins | sample 361481 | NCBI WGS metagenome assembly CEUY01 (sample SAMEA2622737, study PRJEB7988) | marine metagenome | isolation source: saline water (ENVO:00002010), including | reverse complement strand
CAAGAACATTTGGTAATTTTGTCTGATCAATCATTATTACAGAATTAGCTTTCCATTCTATTGTTTTTAGCGTCATATATACATCAAAAATAGGCGTATATTATTTTTTTACATTGTAAATTTTGTAGTTAAGTATTTTACAATCATGAATATCTGAATTTTATTATTATGAAAATAGAGGATCTTGAGAAAATAGATTCAAAAAAAATGTTTAGAGTATATGATCAATGCTATGAAAATTCAAAATTAAGTTATGAACAAGATTTTTCTATACCAGATTTTAAGAATATAGATCATATCGTTTTTGCAGGAATGGGAGGTTCTGGAACAATTGGGGATGTTTTTTCATCAATTTTATCACAAAATGACATACATACAACAGTTGTCAAGGGCTATCTATTACCAAAGACTGTTGATACAAATACATTAGTTGTAACTACTAGTATTTCTGGAAATACAAAAGAGACTTTAACTGTATTACAAAATTCACTAAAAACTGATGCAAAAATTCTTGCATTTTCTTCTGGAGGAAAAATGGGAGAACTTGTAAAAAATAATAGAAATATTAAATATTTTAAAATTAATCAAATACATTCTCCACGTGCATCATTTTTTGGTTTTTTATATTCAACATTAAATATTTTACAAGGTATTCTCCCAATAAAAAAATCCGATATTAATAACTCACTTAATGAATTAAAAATACTTCAGAACAAGATCGGTTCGTCAAATTTAGTTGAAGAGAATCCTGCATTAGATTTAGCAAAATGGATAAAAGAAATACCTTTGATATATTATCCATCAGGATTACAATCTGCAGCAACCAGATTTAAGAATTCATTACAAGAAAATGCAAAGATGCATGTAATTACAGAGGATGTTGTAGAGGCATCACATAATGGAATTGTTGCATGGGAGGGGCAGAGAAATGTTCAACCAATTTTATTACAAGGAAAAGATGATTATGAAAAGACTAGAGAACGGTGGGGAATAATAAAAAAATTTTTTGAAGAAGAGGGAATCGATTATAGAGAAGTTTTTTCAAACAATGGAAAAATTCTTTCAAAAATTGTTTGTTTAATATATTTTCTAGACTATGTTAGTATTTATCGTTCAATTTTTTCAGGAATAGATCCTTCACCAGTCATTCCAATTGATTTTATAAAGAAAAAGCTTTAATTCAAAAATTCTTTTTAAATAATCAATAATTTTCTTAAACACAAATTCAATGTGGATTTTTAATAGTAAATACTATTTATTAGAACTTTAACATGAAATAAGTTTGAAAATTTTAGTTGTAGGATATGGATCGATTGGAAAGAGACATGTCAGGAATTTATTAGAACATACAAAAGCTGAGGTAATCATTTGTACAAAAAGAAAGGATTTGAAATTCAAAAATAATAATGTTAGAGTAACGGATTCTGTAGATGAAGCATTAAAGGAGAATCCATCAATAGGATTCATTACTAATGAGACAGTTTATCATATTCCATTAGCAATAAAGTTAGCAAAGTCAGGATTAGATTTGTTTATAGAAAAACCGCTTTCAAGTTCAACAAAGGGAATTAAGACATTACAGAAAATTGTAAAAGAAAAAAAATTAATTGTTCAAATGGGATTTCATTTAAGATTTCATAGATCCATAATTGAAATTCGAAAGTTAATCAAACAAAGAAAAATTGGGAAGGTTATTTCAATTCAGGCTGAAAATGGTTCTTATTTTCCAGATTGGCACCCTAAAGAGGATTACAAGATTAGTTATGCAGGAAAAAAAGAATTAGGTGGAGGTATTGTGTTAACTCAGATTCATGACGTAGATTATTTATTTTGGATTTTCGGAGAAGTAAAATCAGTTTTTTCATTTATGGGGAAATTTAGTGATCTTAAAATATCTACAGAAGATTATTGTGCAAGTATTATTCAATTTAAAAAAAATATAACAGCAGAGCTTCACTTAGATTTTTTTCAAGGACCAGAATTAAGAGCATGTAAAATTAAAGGTACTAACGGTGTAATTTCATGGAATTCTTTAGATAATCAGATTAAATTTTTTAATAATAAAAAAAATAAATGGGAAATAATCTTTAAGTTTGAAAAATTTGAAAGAAATCAAATGTATAGAGATGAAATAAAACATTTCTTAAGTTGTGTAAAAAATAGAAAAAAAACAATTAATGGATTAGACGAAGGTATTAAAACTATGAATATAGCATTGACAATGAAAAAATCAGCAGAAAGATCAAAAATAATAGAATTAAAATGAATCATGAAAAATTAAAATCAAAATGTAAGAAAATCAAACTAGTGATAACTGACGTTGATGGCGTACTTACAGATGGCGGAATGTACTACTCAGATAAGGGAGAAATAATGAAAAAATTTAACGCCAAAGATGGAATGGCGGTAGAGATACTAAGAGAGAATAAAATAAAAACTGTTTTCTTAACAAAAGAAAATTCTAAAATTGTAAAATTACGAGGTAAAAAAGTTAAAGCAGATGGAGTTTTTACAAATATTTTACATAAAGAAAAAGAGCTAAAAAAAATATGTTCTAAATTTAATGTGAAACCTAATGAGATTGCATACATTGGTGATGACATTAATGACATAAAAATTATGAATAAAATTGGATTCTCTGCGTGTCCTAATGATGCAATAAAACAATTAAAACAATCTTCAGATCATGTTTGTAAATTAGATGGAGGAAAAGGAGTTTTTAGAGAGTTTGTAGAATTAATTTTAAATTCAAAAGTTTAATTTTTAGTTTTTGGTGTTAAGACATACAATCCAATAGCTCCAGAGTGATAGAGTGAGTTATCGAATGTAATAATGTGTTTTTTTATCCAACCAATTAGATTGTTTACTTCATGTGTTTTTTTGAATCCTAATTCGGACATTATTTTAGGTAATCTTTTTTTAAAATCAATTACTAGAGTTGGACCATGAGCCCAGGAATAATCAAAGGTTTTCCATTTAAGGTTCATAGATAACTTTTTGGACCAGTCAATAAAATCAACGGGAGATAGATAATGGAGATCTAATAAAGTAATTTTTGCATTAAACAAGTGTAACAATGTCATGAGCATATAACCTCGAGGATTAGTCCAATTTGGAGTTGTAATTATTATCTTACCATTTTTTGACAGATGTCGTTTTAGAAATTTCAATGTTTTTAGAGGATTGTCGGTATGTTCCAATGTACCAATAGATACTATAACATCAAATTTTCCTTCTAGATCAAATACATTCATCTTTTTGAATTCTAAATTTTTTCTGACAAATTTTTTCTTAGCTTGTTTTATAGCAATTTCTGAATAATCAATTCCTAATACATTAGCTCCCTTTTTTGATGCAAGAAAAGCAAAATTACCTGTTCCACATCCAATGTCAACAATTTTCTTATTTTTCCATTGAATTTGTTTCAGAACTTCAGAAAATTCAGAGGAAGATTTTCCGCTAGTAAGAAATTTTGTAAAATGGGTTTCTTCTCCTTTTTTAAAAATTTGGTCATAATGTTTAGCTAAAGATGAATTATCAGAAAGTTTCTTTTTCATGGTAGAGTTTTTTTTAGATTGATTATTTTTCAATATTTTTCAACAAATCTATCATATCTTAAAGTTTAAGATCATTGGTAATATAAGGTAGGAAATATTTTATACACATTTTTAATTAAAATGATATTGGTATTCATAATTGCTGAAATAGGTACAAATCATATGGGAGATATAAAAATTGCAAAAAAATTGATTGATGTTGCAAAAAATGCAGGATGTAATGCAGTTAAATTTCAAAAAAAGAGTGTTGAAAAAATTTATTCGAAGAAATTTTTGGATTCGTATTTAGAAAGCCCATGGGGTACTACTCAAAGAGAAATGAGATTATATAGAGAATTTAATTTAAAACAATTTGCTGAAATAGATAGATATTGTAAAAAGAAAAAGATTTTTTGGTTTGTATCATGTTGGGATGTAGATAGTCAGGTACAAATGAAACAATTTAAAACAAAATATAACAAAGTTGCATCTGCAATGTTGACACATCATAAACTTTTAGAAACAATTGCCAAAGAAAAAAAATATACATTTATTTCAACTGGAATGAGTTCATTAGAAGATATAAGAAATGCAATAAGAATATTTAAGAAATTTAATTGCCCGTATGAATTAATGCATTGTCATAGTGCATATCCAATGCCAAAGGAAGAAGCAAATCTTCAATTGATCCCAATGTTAAAAAAGAAATTCAAATGTAATGTAGGCTATAGTGGACATGAAACAAGTGCAACTAATGTATCAATTCCTGCAGTGGTATTAGGTGCAACATCTATTGAGAGACATATAACATTAGATAGAACAATGTATGGTAATGATCAAGCAGCGTCATTAGAGCCTGAAGGAATTAAACGATTGGTCAGAGATATCAGATTAATTGATAAGATTTTAGGGGATGGGAAAAAGAAAGTTTGGAAATCTGAAATCCCTGCACAAAAGAAATTAAGACAGATATTCACATAATAGAGAAATGAATGAAATTACGATAACCGGATCTGAAGGATTAGTGGGTTCAGCATTATGTGATTACTTTCAGAAAAAAAACATAGTGGTAAATAAACTAGATCTAAAATTAGGCCATGATTTATCAGATGAAAAATTTGTAAAAAATTGGTTTAAAGAAAATAAAACTAAGAATCTAATCAATTGTTTTGCAATTAATGATCACGTTAATTCAGATAGAGAAATAACGAATTTGTTTGATTTTCCACTAGAAACATTTTCTGAATATATGAAAATTAATGTAGTAACATTATTTTCGGTCTGCAGGGAATTTGCAAGGAATAATGATGACGGTTCAATAATTAATTTTTCATCAACATATGGTTTAGTTTCACCAAATCCAAAATTATATGAAAATTCTAATAAACATATTGGATATGGAGTTTCAAAAGAATCAGTAATAAATTTAACAAAATATCTTGCAATTCATCTTGCTCCAAAGATTAGAGTAAATTGTTTAGTTCCTGGTGGAATTGAAAATAATCAAAGTGCAGAATTTGTAAAAAAATATTCAGAACTTACCCCAATGAAAAGAATGATGGAAAAAAATGAACTTAATGGATTAGTTCAATATCTATGCAGTGATAATTCATCATATATGACAGGTTCTGTGTTAGTTTGTGATGGGGGATACACCTCCTGGTAATCTAAATGAAGTCTGACATTTTTCTTCCTGCTAGATTGGGAAGTAAAAGATTACCTAAAAAACACCTCAAAAAAATTAACAATAAACCAGTAATTCAACATCTTTGTGATCGTTTAAAATTATGCAAAAAAGTTAATGATATCATAATATGTACAACTAAATTAGAAGAAGATGATGAATTAGAAAAATTTGCTAAAGATGAAAATATTTTAGTTTTCCGAGGCAGTGAGCATGATATTCTAAATAGATTTTTGGAAGCAGGTAAACAATTTGATACAGAAATAATTATTGATGTTGAAGCAGATAAAATTTTTACAGACCCCAAATATGTTGACTTAGTTATAAATGAATTAAACTCTAAGGACATAGATTTTGTAACTGGAAATGATAGTTTAGAAAAATTTAATCCTGAATCAGTTGTACATGGTTTTATTCCAGCAGGTTTTAAATTTCAAACATTAGAAAAAATTTGCCAATTAAAGAAAACTACCAATACAGAGACTGGTTATAAAGAATTTTTTACATCTAACGCATTTATCAAAAAAAAATTTTTACTTTTTGATCTCAAAACAGAAATTTTAAAAAATTTTAGATTTACATTAGATTATCCAGAAGATTTTGAATTTGCAGAAATCATTTTTTCAAAATTAGATTCTAATTTTGATACTCTAATGCTCTTAAAATTAATTGAGAATAATCCAGAATTAGAAAAAATAATACAGCCAGTTGTTGGAAGATGGATGGTAGATTATAAAAAAAATATTACTGATTTTCGCTTGAATAATTTTCAAGATTAGAGATTAGATCTGATAAAGATTTTGATGATGAACCAATATTAACCATATAATTTTCTAAAAATTGTTTAGAATTTGATATGATTCTTTCTTGAAAATTTTTGTCAGACATAATTTGTGTGATTGTATTTTCACAATCATCTACATTATCAATTGAAAAAACACCATTATTTTTCACAATTTCTTCTTCTAATGCCCAATCATCAGTTTGGAGAGAAATTACAGGTTTACCCATTGCTATAGCATCAAGACAAATTGTTGAATTATTAAATGCAATAACAAGTTCTGCATCAGAAATCAATTCAAGTAAATTTGGACTCGAATCTATTCTGATTTTTGGATCCAATTTGTCAAAAATTCTATGAATATATTCAGTTAAAATTGGACTTGGATGAGGTCTGATTATTAATTCTTTATCGGTCTTTTTTTTAAAAATTTCATAAATTTCTTTAATAAATTTATCATGTTTTAACTGATTAGTTATGGTAGATGTATCTGCAGAAAGATAATGTGCACCAGTTGTTGCTAAAATAATTTTTGATTTTGTACTTTTTTTTGGGACTTGATTAAAAAATTTATCATGACGAGGACTGCCTACTACAAAGATATTTTTTGAATTGTATCCTTGCTCAATCCCAAATTGTTTGGTAAAATTTCCCCAAACAAGAAAATTCTTGCTCAAAGGATTTGAAGCCATATGACCAGTAATGTTAGAAATTTTTGTCCACTTTTTTGCAGTTAAAAATCTTCCATGTTGAAGCATGAATGTAGGAATATCAAACATTTCAGCTGTTAATACACATTCTTTTTCTTCCTGACCCACTTCAGCCCATTGAATTATTGTTGAAATGTTGTATGTTTCAAAAAATTTTTTTAAAATAAAGATTCTTGTGATTGATTCTTTTAGCCTTGCAAAATAGATTTTTTTTAAATGGCTAATTAAAAATTTTGAAAGCGGGATATTATCAAAAATGGTATTGATTTCTAAAAATGATTTATTCTGATCAAAATATTCTTTTAAATCATTAAGAATTCTATTTTGGTGAATTTTTATTTCCTTTAAATTTTCTTTTTCAATTTTTTCATAGTTGAAAATTTGTAAATTATATTTTTTTATTATATCAAAAGATTTTTTATTCCAAATTGCTGGTTTCCGTGTATTATATAAAATCACATTTTGATTAGATTCCTTAGATTCTTTCAAAAGTTCTTCATATTGAATAGGATCAAAATTTACAAAAAATGTGTTATGATCTGAATTAGAATTTTTGATTTTTGATTTTGATAAATTTATTAAAAAATTAGATGTCAGAGCCTTAATTTTATGGAATCTATTTCTTGATAATTTTAAATCAAAATCTAAACGCATAAATGAAAAATTAATTTTAATTTGATCATGATATAATTTTGTTGAATTTGTTTTTGAGAATGAAAAATATTGAATTTTATCATTAGAATACTCATTAATTAATTCTCCAAATTCTGAATAATCAAAAATTCTCTTAGGTTTTTCTATTTCTAGAATTTTTTTAATTATTGTTGCATTAAAAACAATAGTTAAAACATAAGAATACAATTCATGAGAAATTAGATCTAGTAATTCAATTTCATTAAATCTAAAATTTTTTGACTTAGGTTTCCAATTTTCAATAAAATCTATAGTTAAACTATCAATTTTATCAAAATCATCAATGTTGAGAAAATTATCAGATAGAATATGTACAATTTGTTTTTTTTCTAAAATTTTATGTGATTCATAATCTAATGCTATAATTTTTGAATCTGGATTATTTTTAAAATGTTCATCAAATATTTTGTAATCTGAATCTTTTTGTAATAAAAAAATAGTTTTTTCCATAACTTAATTCACTATTATCATTTAAGCCATTTTTCCCAATCATAATTATCAAAATTTAGATTCTCCATTTCATTATCATTTGGTTTCCACGCAATATCTGCTAATGCTAAAATTTTTGATTCACCGTTTGAAATGTTAACATGTGCAGAAGCTATATTTTTTGGAATTTGGATCAATTTTGGTTCTGATTCACTTGATTCAAGTTCATGAAATTTGCCATCATGATCACGAATGATAAAAATTACTTTTCCAGAAATGCATACAAAATGACTAGTACGTCTGGTGTGTAAATGAGGACCTTTAATCTCATTTTTTTTTACAGCAGTGATATAGATCATTTTAGGAACATAATTCAATATCTTATCCCAGTCTCTCCAAATTAGTGTTAATTTTCCATTTACATGACCATCACGAATATCTTTTGTAGGAAATGTATCTAGAGGAATACTACATATTTTTTCATTATCCATTCACTAGAAATTAGATTTTGTTAATAAAAGGATTATTGATAATTTATGAAAGAGTGATAACTACTCAATAATGTTTATAGTCAGTTCTCATTAATTTTAATCATAGAAATGAAAATTACAATTGGTATTCCTGCATATAATGAAGAAAAAAATATTGCGTCATTAATATTAAAACTAAAGAAATTTTGTGATACAATAATTATATGTAATGATGGTTCTAATGATTTAACTGGAAATATAGCTTCAGAGCTAGGTGTAACTGTAATAAATCATGAAAAAAATTTAGGATACGGAGCAGCAATAAAATCATTATTCTTAAAAGCTAAAGAACTAAACTCTGATGTATTAATTACTTTTGATGCAGATGGACAACATAGAACTTCCGATATTAGTTCTATTTTTCATCCAATAGAAGAAGGAATATCAGATATCGTTATTGGATCTAGGTTTTTGAAAAATGATACTAAAGGAATACCAGAATATAGAAAATTTGGTATAAAAATGATCACCGGAATAACAAATCTATCAATTAAAGAAAAATTAACAGATTCTCAAAGTGGATTAAGAGCATATGGCAAAAAAGCACTACAGACAATAGAAATTAAAGATAATGGAATGGGTGTATCTACAGAAATTCTAATTAAAGCAAATTCACGTGGATTAAAAATTGTTGAGACACCGATAAAAGTAAATTATGAAGGTGAAACATCAACACATCATCCTGTTTCACATGGAACATCTGTAATTCTTAGTACAATAAAATTTACATCAATTCAGAATCCTTTGAGATTTTATGGAATTCCAGGAATAATATTTTTAATTATAGGTTTAGGTTTTACGGCATGGACAATTCAAATTTACAGTATAGAACAAGAGATTATTACTAATATTTCTTTGATTGGAATTGGATGTATTGTTTTAGGTACAGTGTTATTAATGACAGCAGTTATTTTATTTTCTATTGTGACAGTTGTAAGAGAGAAATAAATTTACCCCTTTTGAAAAGTCTTGACTATATTCAAAAAATTTGTTATACTAGAATCTAGACTAAATTTGGATTGTATGAATTTTCTTCCTTCTTGACCCATCTTTTTTGCCATAATTTTGTCATCCAACAAAAGTGTTAATTTTGAAATAATTTGATCTGGATCACCTTTGTCTACTAAAAATCCAGTAACACCGTCAATCATTGTCTCTGGAGTACCACCAACACGGGTAGATATTACCGGTTTTTCCATTAATTGAGCTTCTTTGAGGGATAAGGGGGTTGTTTCCATTCCTGTTGGTAGAAGATATGCATCTATATTTGACAAAAATTCACGTACTTCCTCAGGATATTTTAAAGAACCCATCCAATGAAAGTTTTCAAATTTATTTAATTCATATAAAATTTGTTTTTCCAGTGGACCTCCTCCAGCCCAATAAAAATGAACGTTGGGCATATTAGGTAGAATTTTTTTTAGAATCAATAATTCTGATGTTTTTGCCCAATGATGTGCTCGTTGAACTAATCCTACACATGGATGATTAAGTTTAGAATCATTATTATTAATTAAATCAAAACCATCTATACCCTCAATGAATACAGAAACATTTTGTTTAGGATAATATTCCTTTACAACATCAACTAAATAATTGCATAATGGAAGAATCACTGTTGCACCAAGAAAAACTTTTTTATCAACTTCAAATCTAATATCTAATAATTTTTGGATAAACCAATTTTTGTAAATTGTTTTAGCATTCCATTCATTTTGTAACCAATAATGACCTCTTAGAAGAAGAAATAATGGAATTTCGTTTTTTATTATTTCTAATGCAAACTTACTTGGACGATCAACCAAAACAATGTCTGGATTAAAAGAAGAAAGTAAATTATTAAAATTTTTTTTACTTCGAAAAAATCCTTTAATATTTTTACTTGGAAAATCTGCAATATAATCGTCATCAAGAACTACTTTAGATTCAATATCATAATCATTTAATTTTTTTGAAAATTCTTTTAATTTATGAAAAAATGATACTCCACCTGCAACCAAAACTCTCATAATTTTTTTGATAAATTGTGAGATATAAATTCAATTATGTATTGATAACAGAGAGATAATTTAAGAGATAGTTTTATGTTAAAGACTTCAATAAATTAAATATCTATTAAAAATGAAAGATATTGCAATTATAGGAATTGGTCGGTGGGGGAAAAATCTTATAAGAGATTTTTCTAAAATCACAAATGTAAAAATTTGTATCTCAAATGGAAAAAAAGAAAATATTAGATGGGTTAAACAAAATTATCCAAAGATTGAATTATCTAAAAATTTGAATGATGTTTTAAATGATCCAAATATAAATTCCGTAATTATTGCAACACCAATTAAAACTCATTATAAAATTGCTAAATCAGTATTATTATCAAAAAAAAATGTTTTTGTTGAGAAACCATTAACTCAAAATGTTAAGCAAACTAATGAATTAATCAAAATAGCGAAAAAATCAAGACGGACATTATTTGTTGGTCATGTTTTTTTATATAATGAAATTTTTTCAAAAATGAAAAATATTCACAAAAATGAAAAAATCCTATACACTAATTTTCAATGGAAAAAATTAGGAACTTTTGATGAAGATATTTTTGAAAATTTATTTTCTCATGATCTTTCTATTATGTTAGAATTATTTGGAACTCCAAAAAAAATGAAATTAAATTCAAAATTTAATTTAATCACTAAAATTGATGGATTTTCTTTACATGCACAATTTAAAAAATCAAACTGCGATATATTGATAGATAGAACTTCAAACTATAAGAAAAAAACAATATTTTTCCAGACTATGAAAAATTCATATATTTGGGATGATAATTCACTTTACAAATTTCATAAGAAGAAAAATGAATATGAAAAGATCTTTCAGTCAAAAATAACACCTTTAGAAAGAGAATGCAATGAGTTTGTAAAAATTATAAAAACAAATTCGATCAATACTGACACAGCAGAATTAGCCAAAAAGATTATTAGATTGAACTCTAAAATTTCAAAAAAACTAGATTAAATTCTTACAGGACCAGACTCCCAAGGAATTCCAAAATTTGCATTATTTTCTAAATTATTAAGAAAGATCGTTATTACATGATCAAAGGCATCCAAATAGCAATCATCAAATCTTTCTGGTTCAATTCCGTTTGTATTAAGAAATTTTGTTATAACATCTTGTAAAGAGTTTTTTTCATCAACAACCCCAATACTATATCTTTTTGCTCCTTCTCTATCAAGAAAAGCTGCTTCATGATAAGCGAATACATCACCTTTTGAATCTATCATTACTGCTATTTGTGGAAATGCTTTTTTTCTAAGATCATTTGGAGTTACTTTTTTAAGAGAATGTACACTTGTGCCTTTACGAATTGATTCAAGAGCATATCCAAAATCAATATGTAATTTATTGAGAGGTTTATTTTTCAATCTTTCATCAATTTCTTGAAATATTTTTTTAAGTTTTTCCTGTTCATCAGAAGTTAATGGAACAGATTCAGCACTAAAATCTTCACGTAATGTAACAAAATCAATTTGATTTTGAGATGCAATATTTATTGATTCAATATAATCAATTAATTTCATTACATCATCAATATTTTCATGTAATATTACATAGTTTAATCCAACTTTTGTTTCTAGATTTAATTTTAAGAAATCAATTAAATTCTTTCTTACTTTTTCATATGCAGCTTTATTCTTTGTTACATGATATGTTGAATCATAATCTACACCATAAAGACTAATTCGTATAGCACTCAATTCTTTTATTCCAAGCTGTTTTTGAACAAACTGTGATGTTAGATTAAATCCATTTGTTTGCATCTCCATATTGAATCCTTTACTTTTACCATAAGAAATCAATTCACCAATTTTTGGAAATGTTAATGGTTCTAGTCCACCTGTAATATGATAGGTTTTATTCTTATTAACATTTGAGGGAGTTTCATCTATAATTTTTTTGAATGTTTTTAGACCTAACTCAGAAAATTTTTGTTCATATTTTGCAGAATAATTTCTTCCACAGAAACTACAAAAAAACATACAGCTTAATCCCGGACAAAAACCAACTCTGTCCGGATATGCAAAACTTTCTTCTAAGACGGCTTTTGCTTTACCATTTTTTATTGTAGGTAAAATAGTATTTTTCCAATATTTACTTCCTGCACCACCATTAATCATGAAATTTTGTGCAAATTCAGAATTTCGTATAATTGTATTTAGCTCAATTAATTTTTCTTTAGAAATGTCAAATTTTTTAGTTAATTCTTCTTGTGAAATAAATGGATTTTCAGCAAGTAGCTGGACTATTTCCCAACATATTGGATTCTTTGAAATAAAATCATTATCAGTTGAAATAGTAACAATACTATCATTATTTTTTGCATTCTTATAGCCAATCTGGATCTTACTTTTTTCTATCAAAACTAATATTTTCTAAAATCAATGATATAATATAATTTAGATTCTATTAATGGTGAATATATTAATAAATAAAATTGAAGATTAGTATGAAAATCGCCATTGTTGGAGGTGGAATTTTTGGTGTCGCATCAGCATTAGTATTAGCAAAAAATCATGATGTTCATATTTTTGAGAAAAATAGTGATTTGTTAATAGGTGCATCAGGTGCAAATCAGTATAGAGTTCATAGAGGATATCATTACCCCAGAAGTCCAGAAACTGTGGACGGAATAATTAGTTCAGAAGATAGTTTTAAAGAAATGTTTTCAGAGTCTATTTTGACAAACTTTGAGCATTTTTATTGTATTGCAAAAGAGAATAGTTTAACAACTGCAGAAGAATTTCTGAGTTTCTGTAAAAGATTTAACTTGGAATATGAACAAGCAGAATTAGATATCATAGATAAAAATAAAATTAATTTATGTTTAAAGGTGAAAGAATCTGTTTATGATCCAGATAGATTAAGAAAAATATGTATCAATAAATTGAAAGAAATGAGTGTTAATGTTCACTTAGAATCTAATTTCAGGTTAACTGATTTTGAAAATTTTGATAGAGTGATTAATTGTACATACTCAAATCTTAACACATTATTGGAACATATCCCAAGTTCACAACAAGAATATCAGTTTGAATTATGTGAAAAACCAGTAGTTAAGTTACCAGATTCATTTAAAGAAAAAAGTGTAGTTGTGATGGATGGTCCATTCATGTGTATAGATCCTCTTGGGAATTCAGGTTTTCATGTTCTGTGTAACGTGGTTCACGAAATACATAAAACCAATATCGGAAAATTTCCTGACATTGATGATAGATATTTGGATTTAGTTGATCAGGGAATAGTAAAGAATCCACAAATTACAAATTTTCAGGAATTTATTAGTACTGCAAAAGAGTTTTTTCCCGAGATTAGTTCAGCAAAGCATATTGGTTCAATGTTCACATATAGAGCAGTTCCACCAAGAGTTGAAAAGACAGACGAAAGACCTACAATTGTAAAAGAAGTAGATTCAAAAGTGATAAATATTTTTTCTGGAAAGATTACTACTTGTGTGGAAGCAGCGAAAGTAGTTGAGAAAATTATAGAATGATGTTTTGATAATAGGTTTAATATGATATTGTAGAATTGATAATACTATGATAAAGTATCCAGTCATAGGTATTTCTATTTTTATAATTTTTTTTATTGGGATATACGTAGGATCAGCAGAGATTTTTCCCTATCAAGTTTTAAAATCAATAAAAAATCAAATTTCTAACGTTTCATTAGAAGATATGGAAAATGAAGTTAATTCTAGATTTGAACCATCTAATTATATCAAATTAAAAAATGAAGATGATGTTAAAGTAAAAAAGAGCCAATTGATAGATTATATCTGGAATGATAATAAATTATCAAATAAAGAGCCCACCAAAATTGATATAGAAACAGATAATGATTTTCAATTCAGGAATTTAGATAACATTGAAGCTCTTGAAATAAAAATGGAGCACAATGTAAATTCAATTATTTACATTTTTCATCCATTAGAGAAAAATAATGATGTGATGATATACCATCAAGGACATTCTGGAGGATTTAAAAATGGAAAATTAACAATAGAACGATTTGTTAATTCTGGTTATACAGTTGCTGCATTTTCAATGCCACTGATAGGAATGAATGATAAACCAATGGTAGAATTAGAAAATATAGGTTTAATCAAATTACAAAAACATAATCAATTTGAATTTGTTAAAACAGATGAGTTTTCACCTATAAAATATTTTTTAGAACCTATTAATCAGACTTTAAACTATTTAGAAAAAAATTATGAATTCTCTAAGTATCATATGATTGGAATTTCTGGAGGAGGGTGGACAACAACAGTTTATCCAGCAATTGATGATAGAATATCAAAGAGTTTTGCTGTAAGCGGTTCAATTCCATTACCATTACGATATAAGATACAAGATATTGGAGATTGGGAACAAAATGATCCAGAATTATACAAGATATCTAATTACTTAGAGTTGTATGTAATGAATTCAGTTGGAGAAGGTAGAGAATTTGTACAAATTTTCAACAGATACGATCCATGTTGTTTTGATGGAACTCCTTATGAATTGTACCAGGATGAAGTGAAAACAGCTTTGAGAGAAATTGGTTCAGGTCAGTTTAGTATTTTTCTCGACGAGTCACATAGGGAGCATAAAATTTCAGAAATTACAATAAATTATGTTTTAGAAAATATTGAAGAAGATTAGAGGGATAATTTGTATATATCAAATATATGAACAAAATTTGATTCTTTTGAATCAAAGATTTTTTCTAAATAGACATATTTTTTGGGATTTTCTCTAAGATCATTGAAAAATGAATCATTTTGTTCAACAACAATATATTCAATTCCAAGTTTTTTGGACTCCATTACAAATTCTTCAATAGTTGTAAATTTTTCAGTTGAGAGTTTTAATGTTCCATAGGGATTTTTGATTTTTCCCATTGCATCAGAAACAGGAAGAGGTAATTCAGGCCACATGTTTACTAATTTTGTAGCTTTAACATAGCCTGATGAAGGATAAGCATTCATAGAATTAGTTAATGAGAGGATTTCTTCAGAGATCTTAACTGATTCACGTTCAAAGACATAATCAGGTTTTTTGTATTCAATAAAGATTATTGAAGAACACAATATCATAATAAAGATAATAAGAATAATTTTTGTGTTAATTTTATCATATTTAATTAAATTCTTAAAAAACAATAACGAAATAATACAAAATAATGGAATTAAAATTAAGACGTATCTAATTTCATCTATTCCACGTGTGTATGCATAGATAGAGGGTAGAAGCATGAATGACGAGGTAAAAATCATAAATTTTATTTCGGGATTAATTTCCAATCGTTTTTTATTTTTAATTATAAAAAAGATAGATATTGGAAGTAATATGAAGAAAATTGGTATTAGAGATAAACCTATAAATTTTATTAACCGACTGAAACTTTCAAGTAGTGAATAACCAATCATTGTTTCTCCTGGTTTATTGTATACATCTCTATGAATATCATAAGAAGAATTCAATTCTTCAGAAATTTGTTCTCCTGAGATAATATATCTGTCATAGAAATCTATGATTCCAATAAAATTGGAGAAGATTCCATCTTGTCCACAAAATGAATTAGTTTTTGTCGTATAACAGATATTTTCAGTTGCATCAATACGTAATGTTGTTACAGAAAATAGAATAATCAGAAAGATTGAGAGTAATATTAAATAGCGAAAAACTTCTTTTTTATTTTTTGATTTTATAAAATAAAATACTGTTAATGGAAAAATCAGTATTAGCCCCTCATATCGAACTAATGTTATAATTCCTAGCAGTATAAAGCAAATTACTAACGATTTTGTAGTATATTTTAGAAATAATGCAATAATTGTTACAAATAGAAATATGTAAAATGAAAAATTTATTCCATCAAGTGAGATAAGTAATAATCGTGGTTCAAGAATTAATAGTAAACATGGCAATAAAGCAAGATTTGGATGAAAAAATCTTTTAAAAATAAAAAATCCAGGAATAACTGTAATAACTGAGAAAGTTACGCTACAGACACGTTGAATATTCATTAAAAATTCAGGATTTGATTTGTCAGAAATTAAAAATATAAGTGATAAGAAATTTGACCAACCAGTATTCGTAGTGGTGTAGCCAATGGGCAAATTACCTTCAAATACAGTTTTCACCGAATAAATAAATGAAAAATAACCATCGTTGGATATTGGTATTTCATAAGGAAAATAATAAAATCTAATAATAAAACCAAGAGTAAGTATTAACGACAGATACAGGACAGTATTTTTATTGAAAGTTTGAATAATTTGAGACATTTTAGATCTTTGGTTTCTTGAGGTAATTATAAGCGAAAAATAATGCTTTTGAAGATGTGGCTATGATTACACTCCATGCTAATCCAATAATTCCATTAGATGTTCCTAGAGTTATCATGCTAACCACTAATATAGAAACAGATAAAATTGTTCCATACAAAACAATTCGACTTTTTTGGTCTCCTAAGAATTTTGATTGTAGTATCAATACAATTGTTGCAGGTATTGCATCCAGACTCATGATTTGTATTGCACCTTTTATTTCTACATATTTTGGGAAAAATTCTTCAATTAGAATTGGTCCAGATATAACACCAAATAATGATATTCCAATGGAAATTAAAATTACATAAATTTTTAATTTTTTTAGATCACTTCCTGTAGAATCTTGAGGAAGAATGAATTTATAAAAAATCATTGAAAAAATCAAAAGTACACTAATTGCTTGAACACCTAGACTAAAATTCCCTAAAATAACAGAGCCAAAGAGAGGCATAATTATTATTTTGTCTATCTGTTCTTCAAGTGAATATACCAAAAAAATAATATAATTATCAAAAATAAATTTTACATTATTTTTGAATAAATTAAAATTAATTTTAATTGTTTTAAAAACTGTAATGATTCTTTTTGAATAAACTATGTACGATAATGCAAGTGCAAAAATTATACTTTCATATCCAAAAATATAGAAAAATGTAAGTCCTATTCCTAAAGTTAATCCTTTTTGGATTAAAATATACTTTGAATATCCCAAGTAATCTTTTCTTCCAAGAATATCTCCCAAAGCAAGCGTATTAATGACATATGCAAAAAGAAGAATACCAGAATCTATCAAAAAGAAACCTGGGAAAAAAATAATAATCACGAATGAGAGTACTAAACTAAATATTAGTGAAATGAAATAGAGTGTTGATTGTATCTGGACATTTTTTGCCGTGAAAACAGTAAGAGTGTTTAAGGTTCCAACTAATGCAACATAGCTAAAAATTCCTGCAATACCAAGAATCCAATGTATTTCACCATATTCACTAGGTTCAATTTGTGATGCAAGATAAAACCAGAATATTGCAGATAGAACACTACCAAAAATCTCACCACTTCCCAGAGTAGTTAATTCTTTAATTTTGGAAAAATGACTCATTGTTTTTGATATTACAGATATGGAGAAATTATTTTTTTAAACGAAGATTGTAGAATTGATATTGTTTGCATAGTGAATTATGGATTGAATTGTAGAAAAACAGTTTTTTATCAACTTTTTTATTCATTTTTGACATATTTTTGTATTAAAGATAAGAGTTTGGATTGAATTAATAGTTCTAACTTATGCAAGATTTTATTAATATTTGAAAAATTTGTTTTATATGAGATTACTTGTAACAGGAGGTTTAGGATTTATTGGAAGTAATTTTATCCTTAAAGTTTTACAAGATCAGAATGATGTTAAGATTATCAATGTTGATGCAGAATTAGAGGGTTCAGATTCAAGGAATTTGCTGAATCTAGCAAAACATGATAGATATGAATTTGTTAAGGGAAATATATCAAATAAAAAATTCATGGAAGAACAAATTTCCAAATGTGATGCGGTAGTTAACTTTGCCGCAGAGTCTCATGTTGATAGAAGTATTAATGATGCAAATCCATTTTTGGTATCTAATATTAGAGGAGCCTTTACAATTCTTGACATAATCACAAAACAAAGAAAACGTATGATTCAAGTGTCAACTGATGAGGTCTTTGGGAGTCTAGTTGAAGGAACTGCTACTGAACAATCAAAATTAAATCCATCTAGCCCATACGCAGCTACGAAAGCTTCTGCAGAATTAATAATTAATTCTTATTCCGTTACACATGACTCCGATGTAATTATTACACGATGTACTAATAATTATGGCCCAAGACAATTTGCTGAAAAATTAATACCAAAAACAATAATCTTAGCAAATAAAAATCAAAAAATTCCAATTTACGGAAATGGTACAAATATTCGTGATTGGATTTATGTTGATGATCATTGTGATGCGGTTTCACTAGCGCTTCACAATGGAAAAAGTGGAGAATCTTATAACATATCTGCAAATAATGAAGTTAATAACATCGAGATAGTTAAAAAAATTCTGACTATAATGGATAAGTCTGAAGACTTGATACATTTTGTGGATGATCGTCCTGGTCATGATTTTAGATACAGTTTGGACTCTAAGAAAATCTCAAACGAATTGGGCTGGAAAACTAAATTAAATTTTGATAATGGATTAGAAAAAACAATTCAATGGTATCTCGATAACCCTGAAATAATAAATAATATTTCTTCAGCAGTCTTAAACTCTACTCCTTGGAAAAGTTCTAATTAATTTGAGGAGATCTGATATTAATGAAAGGAATAATTTTGCATGGGGGACATGGAACTAGATTAAGACCCTTAACACATACTGGCCCAAAACAACTCCTGCCTATTGCAAATAAGCCAATGTCTGAATATTGTGTAGAAGCGATACAAAATTGTGGTATTTCTGATATTGCCATAATCATTGGCGGAATTGGTTCAGATAAAGTAAAGGAGTATTATGGTGATGGTTCAAGATTTGATGTAAATATAACATACGTTGAACAAGATGAGCCTAAGGGAATTGCTCATGCCATTAATTTATGTAAAGATTTCGTAGGGAACGAAAAATTTCTTGTTTTCCTTGGAGATAATATAATACAGAAATCAATATCAGATATTTCGAAAAAATTTGACACTTCAGATGATGATGCACTTGTTCTTTTATGTGAAGTGACGAATCCTGAGAGATTTGGAATTGCAGATATCAAAAATAATAAGATAGCAAAAATTATTGAAAAACCAAAAAACCCACCAACAAATCTGGCAGTAACTGGAATCTATTTTCTTACAACAAAGATTTTTGATGTATTTTCTAGACTAAAACCATCTTGGAGAAATGAATTAGAAATCACAGATGCATTACAAATGATGTTAGAAGAAGATAATACTGTCAATTTTGAAATGATTACCGATTATTGGAAAGATACCGGTACTCCTAACGATATTATACATGCAAATGGTGAAGTTTTGAAAAAACATTTTGAGAAACAAGAGATTGTAGATGAATCAGGGCTATCCGGTATTACCTATGGAGAAGGTAGTACGATTGACACAGAAAAGGTTGAGATTAATGGACCAGTGCTTTTAGGAAAGAATTGTCACATAACTTCAGGTTCAATTGGTCCAAATGTCAGCGTTGGTGACAATTCAAAATTAACAAATTGTAACATACAAAATTCCATAGTCATGGAAAATTGTGTAATTGATTCTAACATGAAGATTAGAAATAGCATAATTGCATCAAACTCATCTATAACAGTAGATGATGATAATGAGGAAAAAGTTCTACTCTTAGGAGAAGGTACAAAAATTTCATTGTGATAAAGTTGAATTTTTCAAAAGATATACTTCAAATTAGAGATATTGAGAATCTGATAAAATCATTAGAGAGTTTCATACACGATCAAACGTTTAAAGAATACAGAAAACGTGGTATAGTTATTGGTATCAGTGGAGGTATAGACTCTGCTGTTGTTGCTACACTTGCATCTAATGCAGTAGGTAAAGAAAATGTTCTAGGAGTAATTTTACCTGAAAAAGAATCTAATAAAGAAAGTCAGGAATTGGCAGAAGAACTATGTAAAAACTTGGATATTGAATATGTAATTGACAACATTACTCCAATTCTAGATGCCGCATCGGTATACAAAACAAGGGAAGGAATTGTCCAAAGACTATTTCAAGATTTTAATAATTCATGTAAGTATAGATTGATCTTTACTGAAAATTTTGATAATGACGGACTTAGTATCCCGTATTTAGAAATCCAAGATTCACAAAATCAGATACACAAAATCAAGATCTCATTGAATGATTATCTCATAATGACTGCTGCTACAAACATTAAACATAGAACCCGTATGAGCAGATTATACTATCATGCTGAAAAAAATAATTTTCTAGTGTGTGGTACAACAAACAAAGCAGAATTCCAACAAGGATATTTTGTAAAATATGGTGATGGAGGAGTAGACATAGAACCTTTGGTAAATCTATTCAAAACTCAAGTATATCAATTAGCAGACTCTCTTAACATTCCAAGTAAAATAATACAACGAAAGGCATCACCGGACACGTGGAGTTTTAATGTAAGTGATGAAGAATTTTTCTTTAGTGTAACATATGATATTATTGATCTAATGTTGTATGCAAAAGAGAGATCAATTCCATTAAATGATATCTGTTCAACACTAGAACTAAACAAAGATAAAGTTAAACGAATACTAAAATCCCAGGAACGTAAATGGAACTCTAGTAAAACATCAAGAACTTTTTCACCAAGTTTTGATATGAAGGATATATCCTAGGAATCATAGAATTGAATGAATTTACTGGACCCCTGGTAAGTATTGTAATATTAAATTACAATGCAGAAAAATTTCTTGATGAATGTATTAGTTCTATATATAAAACAGAAAAAGTAAATTTTGAAATAATTCTAGTTGATAATGGATCAACTGATAAATCCTATAGGGAATGCGTTCAAAAATTTTCAGATATTAAGCTTATAGAAAATAAAAAAAATCTTGGTTATTGCGAAGGAAATAATGTTGGAATTAGAGCTTCAAAAGGAGAATATATTGTAGTGTTAAATCCTGATACAGTTGTAACTACTAATTGGCTATCTGAATTACTTCATGCTTATCAAAAAAATGGGGAAGGTATCTATCAACCAAAAATTCTTGCTACAACTGATCATGATATGTTATTGAGCTCAGGACAATTCATCCAGTTATTTGGATTTGGGTACTCACGAGGTAAGGGAGAAAAACATGTACAAGGAAGCACCAATATTGAGAAAATTAGTTATGCTTCTGGAACCTGCCTATTTACATCTAAAAAAATTCTTGAAAAATTAGATAATTTTGATTCTTTTCTTTTTGCATACCATGATGATCTAGATCTATGTTGGAGAGGTGTAATGTTAGGTATCAATTCATTTTATGTCCCAACATCTATAATTTTTCATCCAATTGAAGGATATAGTTTCAAGTGGAGTAAATTCAAATTTTATCTAATGGAACGAAATAGACAATATTGCATTCTAACACATTTTTCCAAATCAAGTTATTTGAAAATGCTTCCATCCTTAATTCTTGTTGATCTTGCAGTAAGTCTATTTTATTTAAAAAAAGGAATGTTTATCACAAAAATTAAAACATCATTGAATATTCTAAAAAATCTAACAAAAATTTCTGAAAAATAT